>Ga0068860_100008455_pt1 | contig 10252 bp, 10 predicted proteins | sample KBSSwiS32_FD_66597 | JGI IMG/M metagenome (GOLD analysis project Ga0068860, IMG submission 66597) | Switchgrass rhizosphere microbial communities from Kellogg Biological Station, Michigan, USA - KBS Switchgrass S3-2 | ecosystem: Host-associated > Plants > Roots > Rhizosphere > Soil ...
GGTCGTGGTGTCGGGCTCGCGGGTGGGTGGGCGCCTGCGGCGGTGGAGGAGCAGCATCGCGCCGCCGGCCAGGAGGCCCCAGAAGGCCGAACCGATACCGAGGAACGAGATGCCGGCTGCGGTCACCACGAACGTCACGATCGCGGCCTCCCGGCCCTCCGGCTGCGCCACCGCCGAGGTCACCGCGCCTGCGAGGGCGCCGAGCAAGGCCAGGCCTGCCACCGCCTCGACCAGGACCGGCGGGGAGAGCAGGAGCAGCGCCGTCGCGAGGCCCGCGCCCAGGCCCAGGACCGCGAGGCCGATGCCAGCGGTGACGGAGGCGATCCAGCGGCGTTCGGGGTCCGGGTCGGCGTCCGGGCCTGCGGCGAGGGCGGCACTGATCGCCGCCAGGTTGACGGCGTGGCCGCCGAGTCCCGCGACCGCCAGCGTCGCGGCGCCGGTCGACACCAGGATTCCGCGCAACCGCGGGACGTAGCCGTACTGCGCCAGCACCGCCATCCCCGGGACGTTCTGCGAGGCCATGGTGACCAGGAACAGCGGCAACCCGATCCCGATCAGCGCTGACACGGAGAACGTGGGCGTCGTCCAGACGAAGGCGGGTGTCAGGTCCACCCCGCCGAGCCCCGGGCCCGTCACCGCGATCGCGACGATGGCCACGACCAGCGCGGCAGGTACCGCCCACTGCCGCGCGAACCGGGCCATCACCGCCCAGACGACGATCACCGGCGCAGCCAGCAGCGGCACCTCGTGCAACGCCTGCACCGGAGCCAGACACAGCTGCAGCAGCACCCCGGCGAGCATCGCTCCCGCGATCGGCCCGGGGATCGCGGCGATCAGCCTGCCCAGCGGACGGACCAGCCCCGCGACGACGATCAACACCCCACACAGCACGAACGCACCCTCGGCGGCGGCGAACCCGCCGTCGGGCACGCCGGAGGAGATCAGCAGCGCGGCGCCGGGGGTCGACCACGCGATGCTCACGGGCATCCGCGTCCGGAGCCCGAGCACCACGGCCACGATCCCGGACCCCACCGCCACCGCCAGCAGGCCGGACGCCGCCTGACCCTCGTCCGCCCCAGCAGCCCGTAGCCCGGTCAGCACGACCGTGAACGACCCACCGAACCCGACGATCGCGGTGACGATCCCGGCGAGCACCGGCCGAGCGATCCCCCTCACGAACCCTCCACTCCTCATCCGCCGCGAGCCGACCCCGCGGCAGATCCGTGCGACTCGCGCCCCGCGGTGTGCGACTCGCGACCCCTACCGTGCGACTCGCGACCTGTGCTGTGCGACTCGCGCCTCGTGCTGTGCGACTCGCGACGCGTGCTGTGTGACTCGCGGGCCGCCGGGTGTTCCGTTTACGGAACGGTGGCAGGATAGCTCAGATGGACGCCGCGCTGCCCGACGGTGCCGCTCACGTCGGCCCCCGGGTGCGGGCCCTGCGCGGGGAGCGGGGGTTGTCGCTGTCCCAGCTCGCCCGGCTGGCCGGGATCGGGAAGGCGACGCTGTCCGGGCTCGAGGCCGGGACACGCAATCCCACCCTGGACACGCTGCACTCGGTCGCGGCCGCGCTCGGCGTCCCGCTGACCACCGTGGTGTCCGGCAGTGCGCGGATCTCCGGGGTCGCCGTCGAGATCGACCTGCTCCGGGTCTTCGACGACGGCCCCGCCACCTACGAGCTCTACCGCATGCGGATCCCGGCGGGCGCCGAGCAGACCTCGCCGCCGCACCACCCCGGCGTCACCGAGCACGCGACCGTCTTCGCCGGGGAGCTGCGGGCGGGCCCGCTCGACGCACCGGGCGTCGCGGGAGCCGGCGGGTATCTGGAGTGGGCCGCCGACACTCCCCACGGGTACGCGGCGACGGGTGGGCAGGACGTGCACGCGTCGTTGCTCATCCGGTACCCGCGGTGACCTGAGTCGACCGACTGCAGCCGCACGCTCACCGTACGTAGAACGGGGGACGAGTTGCCCCGTTCGGCGTATCAACTCGCTAACGCTGCGAATGTCGTGATCGACAGTCCGGGTGACCGAGCCCCCTGCGGAGTGGACCTGATCATGAACCTGCAAACCCTCGAGCCCGCGGGGGACGAGACCCCGACCGCGCGCATCCCGGTGCAGCGGGCTCCCCTGGGCGAGCCGCGGCTCCGGCACGGACCTCCGCGCTCCGGACCCCGGACGTGGGCCGAGTCGGCCGCGGTGACGCGCCGCCGACGTCGTCGCACCCGGCTGAGCCGCTGGCTCGCCTTCCTGGTGGTCCTCGCCGCGCTGACCGCGGCCGCCGTGATCTGGCAGCTGGCCGACGGCCGACCCCTCGAGCTGCTCCGCGACGGCCGCGACCTGGCCCGACCGCTGATCGACCGCCTCCGCGACCTGCTCGGCTGACCGCGCCGTCCGCACCCCGCGTCCACGGGACCTCGGTCGGTCGACCGCGCCCTCACCACCTCGTCCGACGGGACCTCGCTCGGTCGACCGCGCCCTCACCACCTCGTCCGACGGGACCTCGCTCGGCCGACCGCGTCATGACCGACCTCGCGGTTGATCGCGCTCACGCCGCTCCACCCGCAGACGCGCGAACGGCGCCCCCACTCACAGGAGCGGGAGCGCCGTCGGTGCGAGGTCAGGCCGCGTAGATCCGCATCCAGTCGACCTGCATCTGCGCGTCCCCGGGGTTGCCCTCGCCGGGGAAGTAGTCCAGCTGGATGGTCGGTGCCATCTTGCCGGGCGGCAGGGTGTTGCCGTCCGTGCTGCGGAACCACTCCTGGCCGTCGATGTAGCCGACGATCGCGTTGGCCGTCCACTCCACCGCGTAGTTGTGCCACTGCGTGATGTCGAGGTCCTTCGTCTCCGACACCTGGTTGTTCGCGGCGCCGTAGTGGAGGAAGAACGAGACGTCGTCCGCGGCGCTGTTCGTCTCCGCGAAGTCCACCTCGCCACCGCGCGGCCACTCGATGTCCGTGGGCCACAGGATGAGCACCGGGTGGTACTCCGGGCTGCCTGCCGGGAACTTCGCGCGCATCTCGTAGCGGCCGAAGCGCTGGGCGTCGTTGAACATCATGCCGCCACTGTTGCCGCCGGCGTCCCCGCGGATGGTGAGGACGCCACCGTTGGTGGAGACCGCGTCCGGGGTGCGACGACCGTTGCCGCCGTGGCCGGCGCCGTCGTAGACGCCCCACTTGCCGAGGCCCGCGTCGAACTCGTCCCCGCCGGTCTGGCGCCAACCGAGCCTGCCTGCGGCGGTGCTGCCGTCTCCCGCGGGCGCGACACCTGCCGCCGCCCGACCCGCGCCGCGTCCGGCGTTCGCCTGCGTGGCAGGCGGCGGGGGAGTCGTGGTGGCCCGGTCCTTGGCCGCGCCGACGACGTTCGCCAGGCCGCCGGGGGCCGGGATCGGGGCGACCCCGGTGGACGAGCTGTCCGGCGCGCCCTGCGCGGTGTCCGAGGACACCAGCGAGGCGGAGAGGTCCGGCCCGTCGTCCGAGACCGGCTGCAGCAGCAGGACGACCATCGTGGCGACCAGGACGGCCGCGGCGCCCACGGTGAGCGGGGCGAGCCTGCGCACCATCGACCGCGGCGCCCGCCGACGACCGCGGCGCGGCGGCTCGGGGGCCTCGCGCTCGATGACGCTGTCGGGGCTGTCCGGGGGAGGCGCGTCGTCGACCGCGGCCTCGGTGTGGGCGGCCACCAGCTCGTCGATCGCGATGACCGGCATGCCGGTCATCGGGCTGATCGGGGACGGCCCGTCGCCCTCGAGAACGGGGAGGCCGTGCGGCGTCGTGGCGGACGGGTCGGGGTCGTCCACCAGCAGGGTGGCGTGGGTCAGCAGGCCGGGCTCGGGGGCCGGGTCCGCATCGGAACGGGGGGAGGGGAGCGTCGAAGTCGGGGCGACCGTTCCGGAGGCACGACGACGACGGCCCGTACGCACAGTGGGGAGGCTGTGCTCTGCGGTGATTCGTGCGACCAGCTCGTGGGGATCGAGCCGGTCCTCCGCAGCGGAGGGTTTCCGTCGCATGATGGGGAACCATATGGATGGTGGTGGGGGAGCCGGCGCGAACCTGAGAGTCCGGGTTGCGCCGACGCGCCGACAGGTCGTCGAACGGCGCCGGAGCGGCCCGATGTCCTCGGGTTCGCTCGGGACTCTACCCCATTTGGAGTAACAACGCTCTCAGGCGACACCGTTCGTCCGCTCCGAACACACCGCTCGAACCGTTGGCAGATTGTGATCGCCGGCGTTTGGGGTCACTCTGTCCGGGATGCTCCCCGCCGCTCCCCCGGGGCCCACCGTGTTCGTTCCGTCGCAGGCGACGGCGCGATCATCCGTGCCCCCCTACGCCCCCGTCCTCGTGGCGCTGCCCCCGACCGCCGCGTCGGCGTCGGTGCTGCGTTCCCTCCGATCCGAAGGCATGCGCGCCGACCCCGCCGGGGACGGCATCGCCGTCCTCGACGTGATCCGTGCCGCGCCGCCTGCCCTGCTGGTGCTCGACGTCGACCTGCCCGGCCCCGAGCACGCCGCCGTGCTCGCCGCCGTGCATGCCGAGGCCCCGAGCGTCCCCGTCGTGGTGCTGACCCCCCGTGAGCGGCGCAACGCCGTGCTCGCGCAGCTCCGCAGCGACCGGGACGACTACGTGGTCCGGCCCTTCGCCGTCGACGAGCTCAGCGCCCGGATCCGGCTGCGCCTGCGGCTGACCGGCGCCGTCGGGCACGCCCTGATCCGCCGCGGCGAGCTGGTGGTGGACACCGAGCTCGGCGACGTCACGGTCGACGGCGTCCCGGTCTCCCTGTCGCCGACGGAGTTCTCGCTGCTCTCGGCGCTGCTGACCGAGCCGGGCGCGACCGTCTCGCACGAGGAGCTGGCCACCCAGGTCTGGTCCGAGCCCGCCTCGGCGAACCTGGTGCAGGTCTACATCTCCTACCTGCGGCGCAAGATCGGCCCGGAGCGGATTCGGACCGTTCGCGGCGCGGGGTACGTGCTCGAGGGCTGACCCACGACGACGGCCGCCCCGGGAGCACCGGAGCGGCCGTCGTCGAGAGCTGTGTCAGGCGTGCGAGCGCGAGCGTCGTCCGACGATGAGCCGGTAGATGCCCAGCAGGATCACCGACCCGACGAAGGCGATCAGCCACGTGCGGAAGTCGAAGAAACCACCGGTGCTCACCCCGAAGACCATCGAGCTGATCCAGCCGCCGAGCAGGCCGCCGACGACGCCGATGATGCAGGTCACGATGATGCCGCCCGGGTCCTTGCCGGGCATGACGAGCTTCGCGAGCGCTCCGACGATCAGGCCGACGACGATCCATCCGATGATGCCCATGAGTTCCTCCAGTGTGGTCGCTCCGGGTTCTCCGGGCAGGCCGTTGTTGTCTGACACCGGATGCCCGGTGATCGTCGGGGACAAACGGACCGTGACCGGATCGTGCTCGAACGGGCGAGTGCGGCGCCCGAGTGCATACGAGCGGGAAAACCTCGATAACACTTCGGCGGCGGAGCCCGTCGGCGCCGCCGATCTCTGCTAGTCAGGTGCCCCGCGAGGCAGCCGAGGGGAGCTGCCCGCCTTCCACGAGGAGCACCGTGACCATCTCGTTCTGGGGCATCATCTGGACGATCCTCATCGGGCTCGTGCTCGGCATCGTCGGGCGGCTCATCCTGCCCGGCAAGCAGAACATCCCGATCTGGCTGACCATCCTGGCCGGTGTCGTCGCGTCCATCGTCGGCTTCCTGATCGCGAACGCCCTGGGCGTCGCGACCACCAACGGCGTCGACTGGATCGAGCTGATCATCAAGATCGTGCTCGCCGTGGCGGCCGTCTACGCCGCGACGAGGCTGTACGGCAACCGGGGCGCCCGGACCTGATCCGACCATGACGACGGCCCCGGACCACGGTCCGGGGCCGTCGTCACGAGGTCAGCTGACGAGCCGCAGCGTCAGCGGGTAGCGGTAGTCGACGCCCTGCGACGCCCGGACCGTCCCCAGGATCACGCAGCCGACGTAGAAGACGCCGTAGAGCGGCAGCAGCACCAGGCCGATGCCCAGGAAGATCAGCAGGCCGAACACCACGGTGTAGACGAGCGCGTTGATCTGGAAGTTCAGCGACTCCACCGCGTTCCTGCGGACGAACGCCGAGTCACCGCCCTTGACCAGCAGGACGATCAGCGGGGCGAACAGGCCCAGCGCGAACCACGCCGAGACGAAGCTGAGCACGTGGGACGCCATGGCCCAGTTCCGCTCGTCGTCGCGCGGCACGACCGGTCCGGCGCCGGAGGGATACGGGTAGCTCATACCCCCATGGAACACCCGATGGGGCCCGCAGACATCAGGGAGAAACCCTGAAGGTGGTCGCGGCGGCGAGAAACCGGTCGTCCTCCTCGGCGGTGGTGACCGTGACCCGCACCCCTTCCGGGTGGAACGGCCGCACGATCACCTTCTGCGCGAGGCAGTGCGCGGCGAAGTCCGCGGTCCGCTCGCCGAGCGCGAGCCAGACGAAGTTGGCCTGGGTGTGCGGGACGGTGAACCCGGCGCCGAGCAGCGCGTCGCGCACCCGGACGCGCTCGCCGACGGCCTCCTTGCACGCCGACAGCAGCTCACCGGCGTGGTCCAGGGCGGCGATCGCCCCCGCCTGGGCCAGGGAGCTGACGCTGAACGGCGCGCAGACCTTGCGCAGCGCCGTGGCGAGCTCCGGAGCGGCGAGGGCGTACCCGACGCGCAGCCCGGCGAGCCGGTAGGCCTTCGAGAAGGTCCGCAGCACCACCAGGTTCGGGTAGCGCTCCAGCAGCGGGATCCCGTCCACGGCCTCGGGATCGGTGACGTACTCGTGGTAGGCCTCGTCGAGGGCCACCACGACGTCCGGCCCCACCGCCGCCATGAACCGCTCGAACTCGCCCTTGTGCACGACTGTGCCGGTGGGGTTGTTCGGGCTGCAGACGAAGATCAGCCTCGTGTGGGGCGTGACGGCTGCGGCCATGGCGTCGAGGTCGTGGCGGAAGTCCCCGTCGAGCGGCACGGTGACGGCCCGCGCGTTCCCGATCTGCGTCACGATCGGGTAGGCCTCGAAGGACCGCCAGGCGTAGACGACCTCGTCCGTGGTCTCCCGGCAGGTGATCTGCACGAGCTGCTGGCAGAGGCTGACCGAGCCGCAGCCGACGGCGATCTGCTCCGCGGCCACCCCGCGCTCGGCGGCGAGCCGCTCGGTCAACGCGACGGCGGCCAGGTCCGGGTACCGGTTGCCCGCGATCGCGGCGTCGGTGATCGCGGCCAGCACCGGCGCCGTCGGCGGCAGCGCGACCTCGTTGCTGGCCAGCTTGAGTGCTCCGGGGATCGCCCGTCCGGGGACGTACGCGGGGAGGGAGTCGAGATCCGGCCGGATGAGCGTCATGGGGGTCACGGTAACCCGGCCCACATCCCCCGCCCGCACATGGAAGGGTGTGGTTCATGAGTGAGATCCGCACCGAGGCGGTCCCCCTGGTCGACGGCAGCGACCTGCGGCTCACGGTGGCGGAACCCGACGGTCCCACCCGCGGCGGGATCGTCGTGCTGCACGAGGCGCGCGGGGTGACCGACGCGGTCCGCAGGCTCGTCGAGGGGATCGCGGGGGACGGCTGGCTCGTCGTCGCCCCCCACCTGTACCACCGCGACGGCGCGGACGAGCTCGACGGCGACCGGGCCGAGGTCGCGGACCACGTCGCGCGGCTGGACGGCGAGCAGGTCATGGCGGACACCGACACGGCGTTCGGCTGGTTGGCCGAGCACGAGGTGAGCGCGGACCGGATGGGCGTCGTCGGGTTCGACCTCGGCGGCAGCGTCGCGATGCTGGTCGCCGCCCGGCGGACGCTCGGCGCGGCCGTCACCGTGGCCGGTGGTGGGATCACCGAACCGCTGGGCCCGCTGCCCACCCTGCTGTCCGCCGCCCCCGGTCTCACCTGCCCCTGGCTGGGGATCTACGGCGACCGGGACGACGCCGACGCGCTCGACGGGCTCCTCGCCGCCGCCCGCGAGTCCGAGGTCGCCACCGACCTGGTCACCTACCCGGGGCGGGGCCACCGCTTCGACGACGACCCGGCCACGGCCGAGGACGCCTGGCAGCGGATGTTGAACTGGTTCGACTCACACCTCCGTTGATCGCGGTCGGCTCGTCGGACACGATGACGCCATGACTCTCGACGCCGCGCTCCCCGAGGTTCTCTGGTCGCCGTCACCCGAGCGGGCGGCGGGCAGCGCGATCGCGGAGTTCGCGCGGTGGGTGGTCGAGCACAAGGGCGTCGAACTGCCGTCGGACACGGACTACGCGGCGCTGCACGCCTGGTCGGTGAGCGATCTCGAGGGGTTCTGGTCGGCCGTCGCGGAGTTCTGCGGGGTCCTCTGGCACAGCGAGCCGACGGCGGTGCTCGGCTCGCGGGAGATGCCCGGTGCGCAGTGGTTCCCCGGCGGGACGTTGAACTACGCCGAGCACGCCCTGTCGGCCGGTGCGGACGCCGACGTCGCGATCCGGTTCACCCGGGAGGACGGGCTGGAGCGCACGGTCACCCGGGGTGAGCTGCGCGAGCAGGTCGCCCGGGCGCGGACGGGCCTGGTGGCGGCGGGCGTCGGGGTCGGCGACCGGGTCGTCGCGCTGGCCCCGAACTGCGTCGAGACGCTCGTGACGTTCCTGGCCGCGGCCTCGCTGGGCGCGGTGTGGTCCTCCTGTTCGCCGGACTTCGGGGCGCGCGCGGTGCACGACCGCTTCGCCCAGACCGAGCCGACGGTGCTGCTCGCGGTGGACGGCTACTGCTACGGCGGCAAGCGGTACGACATCCGCACGACCGTCGCCGCGCTCCAGGAGCAGCTGCCGACGCTGTCGCGGACGGTGCTGGTGCCCTATCTGGACGAGTCGGCGACCCTCGACGGCACCACGACCTGGGCGGAGTTCACCGCGGAGGCCGGGCCGCTGGAGTTCGAGCCGGTCCCCTTCGACCATCCGCTGTGGATCCTCTACTCGTCCGGGACCACCGGGCTGCCGAAGGGGATCGTGCACAGCCACGGGGGCATCGTCGTCGAACACCTCAAGGCCCTGCGGCTGCACAACGACCTGGGGCCGGGTGACCGGTTCTTCTGGTTCACCACCACGGGCTGGATGATGTGGAACCTCCTCATCGGCGGCCTCCTGGTGGGCTGCGAGATCGTGCTCTACGACGGCAACCCCGGCCACCCCGACCTCGGCGCCCTGTGGGCGCTGGCCGAGAAGCACCAGGTCACGCTGTTCGGGGTGTCCGCGCCGTTCGTGCAGTCCTGTCTCAAGGCGGGGCTGCGGCCTCGCGACTCCTACGACCTCTCCGCGATGCGGGCGCTCGGCTCCACCGGCTCGCCGCTGTCCCCGGAGGGCTTCCGCTGGATCGCCGACGCCGCGGGCGAGCACATCCAGATCTGCTCGGTCTCCGGTGGCACGGACGTCTGCGCGGCCTTCCTCGGCTCGGCCCCCACGGTGCCGGTGTGGCTCGGGGAGCTGTCCGGCGCCGCGCTCGGCGTGGACGTCCACTCCCTCGACGAGGACGGCGCGGACCTCCTCGACGAGGTCGGGGAGCTGGTCATCACCCAGCCGATGCCGTCCATGCCGGTGATGTTCTGGAACGACCCGGACGGCAGCCGGCTGCGCGAGGCCTACTACGAGGACTACCCCGGCCGCTGGCGGCACGGGGACTGGGTGCGGGCCACCCCGCGCGGCTCGTTCGTGATCTACGGGCGTTCGGACTCCACCCTGAACCGCGGCGGGGTGCGGATGGGGACCGCGGACTTCTACGCCGTGGTCGAGGGCTTCGACGAGGTCACGGACTCCCTGGTGATCGACACCACGGCGTTGGGGTCGAAGGAGGAGGGGGCACTGCTCTGCTTCCTGGTCCTCGCTCCCGGCGCCTCACTGGACGACGTCGAGCCCGCCCTGCGCAGGGCCCTGCGCACCGAGCTGTCGCCGCGGCACGTCCCGGACCGGTTCGTGCTGGTCGACGCGGTGCCCCGCACCCTGAACGGCAAGAAGTGCGAGGTGCCCGTCAAGAAGATCCTGGCCGGGGTGGACCCGGACAAGGCGGTCTCCCGCGGCGCGCTGCAGAACCCGGACTCCCTCGCCCCCTTCCTCGCGATGGCCGGGGCCGGGTGAAGGAGCCGCGGAGCCCTGTGTACTCTGATGACCGCTGGAGCCGAGAGGCCCCGGGAGGCTTCGCCTAGTCTGGTCTATGGCGCCGCACTGCTAATGCGGTTTGGGGTAACCCCCCATCCCGGGTTCAAATCCCGGAGC
>Ga0068860_100008459_pt1 | contig 10251 bp, 7 predicted proteins | sample KBSSwiS32_FD_66597 | JGI IMG/M metagenome (GOLD analysis project Ga0068860, IMG submission 66597) | Switchgrass rhizosphere microbial communities from Kellogg Biological Station, Michigan, USA - KBS Switchgrass S3-2 | ecosystem: Host-associated > Plants > Roots > Rhizosphere > Soil ...
GTACCAGCTGGCGGTCCAGCTCTCCGAGCACGTGATGGGCCCGGACGACCCGCTGCGCGCGCGCTACCTGGGCAACCTGGGCGCCGCCCACATGCTCCTGGGGAACCGGGACGAGGCGCTCAAGCTCAACCAGCAGTCCCTGGCCATCGTGGAGACGGCGCTCGGGCGGGACCACCCCACCGCCGCGGCCATGCACCAGAACGTGGCCCGGCTGCTGCGCGACAAGAAGGACTACGAGAACGCGCTCGCCCACGCCAAGGCCGCGGTCCGCATCTACGAGCAGGCCAACGGCGCCGAGCACCGCACCGTCGCCGACGCGATGGACATCCTGGTGATGGTGCTCCAGTCGGAGGGGCGCTACCAGGACGCGCTCGACCGCGCCCAGCGCACGCTGGAGATCCGCAAGAAGGCGCTGGGCGAGGACCACGTCACCCTGGGCTACTCCTACGAGAACATCGGCGAGGCGCACCTGGGGCTCAAGCAGTACGACCGGGCCATCGACGCGCTGGAGCGCTCCCTGAGCGTGCGCGAGCCCTCCGGCGTGGCCGCCACCGAGCTGGCCGAGGCGCGCTTCGCGCTGGCGCAGTCGCTCTGGCTGGGCGGCCGCGACAAGCGCCGCGCCCACAACCTGGCCATCCAGGCCCGCGACGGCTACGCCACCTCCGGGGACAAGGAGCACCTGGCCGAGGTGACGAAGTGGCTGCAGGAGCGCCCGGAAGAGAAGTGACGTGAGCCGCTCCAGCACTCCGGAGGACTTCCACGGCCGCTGCCCCACCTGCTTCTTCCGGCTGGAGGTCTGCCTCTGCCCGCGCATCCCCCGCTTGCGCCCGCGGACCAAGGTGCTCATCCTCCGCCACCACAAGGAGGCCAACCGCAGCACCAACACCGCGCGGCTGGCGGCGCTGGCGCTGGAGGGAGCGGAGGTCCACCCCTACGGCGCGCCCGGCCGGCCCTTCGACGAGTCGCTGGTGCAGGGCGAGGGGACCTGGCTGCTCTTCCCCGGCGAGGACGGCCCCCCGCCGCCGCCCGCCGCGCCGTCGCGGCTCCTGGTGCTGGACGGGTCGTGGGGCCAGGCGCGGCGGATGCTCCAGCGGGTCGCCGCCCTGCGCGCGCTGCCCCGGCTCTCGCTGCCGCCCCTGTGGCCGGACAAGCTGCGGATGCGCCGCCCGCCGTCGCCCGAGGGGCTGTCCACGCTGGAGGCCATCGCGCTCGCCCTGGGAAAATACGAAGGCGAGCTCGTCCAGGCGCCATTGCTGGCGCTGTACGAGCTCGCCGTTCAGGGGGTGCTGGCGACCAGGGGGCGGCTTACAGCTGGGAGAACTGGGCGGTGGTGAAGGCGCAGCTGGTGGCCTCCACGCCGTAGGTGTTGGCCGGCTCGTCGGTCCGGGCGTAGTACTGGGACAGGAAGGCGGCGTCCCAGCACTCGCTGCCGGTGATGGGGGAGAGCAGGTCCCCGCCGTGGGCGATCACGTCCGCGCGACCGGCGCCGGTGGACTGCCAGCGGCTCTCGATGCTCATCCGCTCCGGCGCCTGCTTGGTGGAGTCGAACGGCTGGAGGTTGAGGTCGAGCGCGAACTGGAAGGTGCCGGCCTGGTTGTTGTCCAGGGTGAAGCGGTACTCGGCGTTGAAGGGCTTGCCGTCCGCGCCCACGTTGTTCAAGGACACGTCCACGAACGCCTGGGACTTCGGGTCCACCTTGCCGTAGTGCACCTCGCAGGTGCCGGTGTCGGAGCCGCGGCCGGGCAGCTGCTTGGCCTTGTCCCACTCGATCAGGAACACGCCCTGGCCGAAGCCCTTGATGGCGTTGTCGTTGTCATCCACGGTCACCGTGTGCGAGCCGGAGATCACCTCCACCCACGCGCTGCTCGGCTTGGTCTTGTCCTGGCCCTCCAGGATGTAGCTGAAGGAGTTGAAGGTGGTGCGGGTGACGGTCAGCTTCCAGGTGATCGCCGACAGGTACGGCGTGTACGGCCCGTAGACCGCGGTGTCCCCGCTCACCGACGACGGCTGGTGGGTGACGCCCGAGGCGAGCGCGAGCAGGAGCCACTCGGTGGCGCCGTTCACCAGGTAGGTGGCGCCCACGGTGAGCCGGTAGGTGTCCGCGGTCTCGCCCTGGACGGCCTGGTTCATCGCCTGCGCCATCGCCTGCAGCTGCTCCGACGCGGGCAGGTCCGGCGAGCCCGCCTCGCGCAGGCCGGCCGACGAGGACGCCGGCATGGAGATCGTCGCCTGCTGCTTGGTGGGGACGCCCTGGGAGAAGTCCACCGGCTTGTGGGGACCGCAGGCGACCAGCGCGAGCGAGGTGAGGGCGACGGGGAGGGCTGCGAGCTTGCGAAGCATGGTGGCTCCTGTTGGGTATGGCTTTGAGTGTCTCGACCGCGACGGACGCTTGAGCAACGGCCGGGCCACCGCCCCCGGGCGCGCAACCGCCCGCAAGCAGGAGGCGGGTTGCCCAAGGGGTGCAGGAAGAAAACGACAGGGGCCTTCGAGCTGCGGGGCGCAGCCTTCAGGTCAGCCGATCAGGCTCAGCCCCCGAACACCCAGGGGGCGCTGATGCGGCGGCCTGCGGCCGCGCCGATCAGGCTCAGCCCCCGAAAACCCAGGGGGCGCTGATGCGGCGGCCTGCGGCCGCGCCGATCAGGCTCAGCGCGCGCGGGATTCGCGCAGCGGCAGCTCGACGATGAAGTTGGTCTCCACCCCCGGGTTGGACTCCACCCGGATGGTGCCGCCCATGGCCTCCAGGGCCTGGCGGGTGATCCACAGGCCCAGGCCCAGGCCGCCGTAGTGGCGCTCGGGGACGGCGCGCTCGAACTTGCCGAAGATGCGCGCCTGGTCCTCGGGCTTGATGCCGATGCCGCGGTCGCGCACGGAGAGGACGGCGCGGTCCCCGGCGGTGGAGACCTCCACCCGCACCGGCTTGCCGGCGCCGTACTTGATGGCGTTGCTGATCAGGTTGGTCGCCACCTGGTCCAGCCGGAACGGATCCCAGTAGCCGATCACCGGCTGCTGCGGCACCAGCGCCTCCAGCGAGCAGGAGGCGCGCGCCGCCTCCTCGGTGAAGCGTTCGGTGACCTCCTTCACCAGCTGGCCCAGGTCCACCATCTCCCGCGCCAGGTCCAGCTGGTTGCCCTCGCGGAGCCGGGAGACGTCCAGGAGCTGGCGGATCAGCCCGCCCAGGCGCTCGGAGTGGAACACGGCCCGGTTGAGGCTCTCCTGGAAGCGCGACAGCCCGGGCTCCTTCTTGGAGAGGACCTTGGCCTCCATCATCAGCGCGTCCAGGTGGAGGCCCAGCGAGGTGAGCGGGGTGCGCAGCTCGTGGCTGGCGGTGGCGAGGAAGTTGTCGCGCAGCTCCACCGCGCGGGTCTTCTGGGTGAACAGCTCGGTGTTGTCGGTGGCCAGCGCCGCGCGCCGCGCCAGCTCCACCGCCTGGGTGAGGTCCGACTCGTCGTAGCGCCGGCGGGAGGGGCCCGCGGCCAGCACGATTGCCCCGATGGTCCCGGCGCGGGTGGTGACCGGCACCACGATGGCCGACCGCAGGCCCACCTCGTGGATGCACATCAGCAGCTCCGGGTCCTTCAACTCGGCGTTGATCTGGTCGTCGGTGATCTCCGCGTAGAGCCGGGCGCGCTCCCCGGCCAGCACGTCCGGGATGTGGAGCAGCGCCTCGCCCTTGCACAGAAAGTCGTGCAGCCCGCGCAGCAGCGTCGTCTTCTCCAGGTCCACGTGCGCGGCCGCCAGCTGCTCGAGCTGGCCCTCCGGGTTCCGCATCACCACCACGCACCAGTCCGCCAGCTTGAGCACGGAGAGCGCGGCGATGGTCTTCAAGGGCGCGCCGGACTCCGCCACGTCGTCCAGGCGCGAGTGCAGAAGGCCGCCCACGTCGCCCAGGAAGCGCAGCCGCTCTTCGGCCAGCTTCTGGTCCGTCATGTCGGTGATCAGCGCCACCACGCCCACCGGCTCGCGCACGAAGTTGCGCTGGATGGCCAGCGTCATCCGCACGTCGCGGACCACCCCGTCCGCGGCCGCCAGCCGCAGATCGAGCTTGCTGCCCCCTTCCGCCTTCGCCTCCTTGAGGTGAGGCTCGATCAGCGCGTAGGTGTCCGCCCCGAAGATCTCCAGCAGCGACTTGTTGATGATCTGGTGGCGGTCCAGCCCGAACCAGCGCTCGTAGGCTTGGTTGACGAAGCGGAAGCGCTCGTCGATGTCGATGTACGCCATCAGCTCGGGGAGCGCGTCGGTGATGAAGTTGAGCTGCTCCTCGCCGCGCGCCAGCGCGTCGGTGGCGACCTTCTCGTCGGGGATGGGGGTGACGTGCCCGCCCACGCCGGTCACCTTCCCCGCCGAGTCGAAGATGGGGAACTTGCACGCCAGGAAGACGCGCCAGCTCCCGCCCATGAAGAACTTGTCGGTGGTGATCGCCGGCTTGCCGGTGGCGAAGATCTGCCGGTCGATGGCGCGGAAGAAGGCGGCTTGCTCCGGCGGCCAGAGCTGCTCGTCGACCTGCGCCAGGATGTCCGCCGAGGTGCGGTTGCTGAAGTTGGCCATCGCCTGGTTGGCGATCATGTAGTTCCCGCCCTCGTCCTTGATGAAGAACATGGACGGGCAGTCGCGGGCGAAGGCCAGCGCCCAGGCCCCGCGGCGGCCCAGGATGTCCCCCTCCTGGAAGAGGTGCCCGTGCTCCAGCGTCGCGGCCAGCCTGGGCGCCGCCGCGTCCGCCACCTGGCGGAGCAGCGCCTCCTCCTCCGGGGAGAACGGGCCGGCCTCCCTGGCGCGGGCCACCGCCAGGGTGCCCACCACCTGGTCACCCATCGCCAGGGGGGCCACGGCGGGCGCTCCCGGCTCCCCGGCGGGCGCGGGGCCCAGTTGGAGCCAGGGCGCGCCCGCGTCCTCGGCGCCGGCGTCGGAGATGTCCCCCCGGTAGGGCTCAGAGCCCTCCGGCCCGTGGATCACACCCGCCCACCGGCCGCCAGGCACGCGGTAGCGCACGCCGGCCCGCACGCCCCCGAACGCGGAGCCCGCGCCCCTCGCCAGCGCGTCCGCGACGGCGGCGGGGTGGGGGCCCGCGGCGGCGACCCCCTTCCAGATCTGGAGCAACGACTCTGGTTTCGGGGGGCTGTTTGCCAATCAGAGGATTCGCAGGAAAGCGAGCAACGCGCTGCGCTGCTCGGAGGTGAGGTGGATGGGGTGGGTGCGGCCGTCCGGAGACGAATTGTAGAGGGGACCGTTGAAATAGTCGACGACCTCCTCGAGCGTGGCGGCCGAGTTGTCGTGGAAGTACGGGCCCAGCTGCGAGACCCGGCGGAGCTGGGGGACCTTGAACTTGTGGAGGTCCTCGTACCGCCCGGTGGCCGCGGCCAGGCCGATGTCGTCCACCACCGTGTGCATCACGACCTGGCCGTCCTGCGCGGCGAGCGGGATGACGATGGGCACCCGGGTATTGGTGGCGAAGTCGAACCGGCGGAACTCCAGGTGGTGGAAGTTCCGCTGCGACACGCCGACGTCGAAGGTGTGGCCGTAGGGCGGCGGCGTGGCCTCCGGCGGGTTGTTCACGTGGTCGATGTTGCCGAACACATTGGGGACGTTGTGACACGTCATGCAGTACGTCTGGAATACCTGGGCGCCCTTCCTCTGCGGCCCGGTCTGGATGGGCACGGTGGCGAACGGGTCGGAGACGAGGCGCGCGTAGCCGGGGTCGTTGGGGTCCAAAAGCGCCGCCAGCTCCGGCGGATCGAGCGTGTCCTCCATGAACGCGGAGATGTCGAGCAGCTTCTGGCTGGTGTGCCCCGGCGCGTTGGTGATGTCGTCGAAGCGCAGGTTGCCGTTCTGGGTGTGCGTGAACACCGCGCCGCGCGCCGTCTCCGTCAGGAACCGCATCCGGCCCTCGTTCAAGAACCCGAAGCCAAACACGGTGTTGACCAGGCGGTTGGTCTTCCGCCAGAAGAACACCAGCCGCCGCGGGTCGTTGGGCGGCAGCGTGGGGTCCAGCCGGGTGGGGCGGTGCAACAGCAGGCCCAGGTTGTCGAAGTTGGACAGCCCGTCCGGGTCGTTCCCGGTGTCCGCCGGGAGCCCGGTGAAGAGCACGTCCGTGAACGGGATGGTGGAGTGCAGCGGCAGGGTCGGCAGGCCGAGGAAGAATTCGGGCTCCCCCCGGTGGCAGGTGGCGCAGGTGCGCCCGTTGGACACGACGTCCCCGGCGATGGTCGAGTGACCCTCGAACAGGGCCTCGCTGTTGTCCTGGGTGACGCCGTCGTCGGCGAAGCCGAAGGCGCGGCGCCCGCGGTCCACGTCGCCCCGCGCGCCGATCCGCTGGGGGAACTCGACCTTGTTGGTGTATCGGATGGATTGGTTGAACGTGTCGCGCAGCGTCAGCTGGCCCGCGCCGACGGCGGTGAAGGCGATGACGGCGAGCCCGATGACGAGAGGTCGGATGGTATTCATGGTCGTTCCTCCGTTCACGGGTTGCCGGTGCAGACGTTGTGGCCGTGCAGGTGCGGGTCGAGCACGAAGGGGTAACACCCGCGGCCGGCGCCACCCTCGAGCTGGCGGATCACCGGCGCCACCTGCTGGATCTCGGAGGCGAGATTGTTTCGCCACCCCCTGGGGACGCCCCCCTGGACCGCCGGCTGGTTCCCGATGAAGGCGACGCCGCTGTAGATGTACGGCTCGTAACCGAACAATTCAGGAAACGGCTGGTTTTCGTCGACCGTGGTGTCGAACACCATCCCGCGCTGGAGCATCTCTCCCCAGGACATGCTCAGCTGGTCATGGGTGAGCCATGGCCCGGCCCAGGGCCTCAGCTGGCCGGAGATGGGCTGGAACTCGTTGCTCTCGCAGAGGGTGAGCGGGATGTAGGTGGCGATCCCCAGCGACCACGGACCGCCCTCCACCTCCACCCGGTCGTACGGCATCGTCCACTCGCGAAACAGCGACCCGTCGTTCTTGGGGAACATCAGGTGGTTGGTGAGCAAGCCGAAGACGGGGATCTGGACCTTGATCGAGCCCACCGGTTGGCCGGCCGGGAAGTCGTACTGGCTGCCGATGAACTCGAGGGTGGTCGAGCTGTAATAGAAGTCGTTGAGGAGGGTCTGCGCGGAGAGGATGGTCCAGAAGCGATATCCGCCGTTATTGAAGTCCTTGGGCGCGAGGTGAGCGGGGTCGGAGAAGAAGTCAACCCCCTCGGTGCGGTGGATGGACGGGTGGGTTGGGATCTTTTTGTACTTGACCTGGTACCGGACGGTGTTCGCCGACTTGCTCCAGTCGATGCGAAACACCCCGCGTGCGTCCGTGCAGTCGCCGTTCGGCGGCGCGTAGATGTAGTCCTCTGTGCCGTCGGAGGCGCCCCGGTACATGGGCGCCAGCAGCGATCCCTCCTCGTCGTTCCCGCTCCAGATCGGTGCAGTCAGCTGGTCGTCCGCGGACGTCCACTGGGGGTCAAGCGTTCCTTCGAGCGCGAATTCCGAGGAGTTTTGGGTGCCCGCTCCCTCCGGAGCATGACAACCAAAGAAAAATAACAACAAAACAGCGGACGCTGCTTGGAAGGGCAATCTCATTTTGCATCTCCCCGGCCTGGGAAATCGCATTATAACAAAAGATCAGTCAACACTGTTTGATCGTGCATCCGTATGTAACTACTTATGTTTCACGCGAGGTCGTTTCCGACCCGCCCCGGCGCAGGCCAGAGACCTGCACCGGGAGGTGCACCCGACGGGACAGGTGGGGTGCGGCGGACCGGTCCCGGGGGGCGGGTACCCCTTGCTTTCCAAGACGCCGGCGGTAAGGATCTGTTGGTCGTCCCTCGAAGCTCCCCGGCTTGCCGTCTTGGAAAAGTCCATCCTCGTCGTCGATGACGAACCGGACATCCGGTTCACCCTCGCGGATATCCTCAAGGCCCTCGGCTACTCGGTGCGGGTGGCCTCGAACGGGCGGGAAGCGCTGGAGAACATCCGCGCGTACGGGGCCCCCTCGATCATCGTGCTGGACCTGATGATGCCGGTGATGGACGGCTACCAGTTCTGGTCCGAGCAGCACCAGGACCCCAAGCTGGCCCAGGTCCCGGTGGTGGTGATCACCGCGGGGACCAGCGTCCGCCGGGACGAGCTGGACCCCTTCGGCGTGGTGCCCAAGCCGATCAAGCTGCCCCTGCTCTGCTCGCTGATCGAGAAGGCCGTGGGCTCCACCGTCACCTGAAAGCGCTTACTTCGGACCCGCTTCAGCGTCGGCGGCCGAAGCCGAAGAAGTCCGCCATCTTCCACAGCGCGTAGCGGATGGGCCGCGGCTTGCGCGGGACGATGCGCGTGTAGGACATGCCGCGCGGGGCGTCGTGGACGGTGTGCTCGGGGTCGGTCCCGGCGGCCGCGCCCCTGCGGACGGGGCGGACGGCCACGCCCTGCTTGTCGTGCGGGAGGACCGGGGTGACGGCGGGCTCGTCCGCGGGAGGCCGGATCCCGTCCTTGGTGGGCATCGCGCCGTAGGGCGCCTTGGCCAGGGGCATCGACCCCACCTCGGTGGGCTGGTCCGCCATCCAGGTGGTGAAGGAGGTCCGGGTCACCTGGCCCTTGCCGTTGCCGCCCGGCTTCTCGCGCGGGCCGTCCTCCTCGGAGATGGGGCGGCCGCCCTGGGTGCGCGGGATGGCGCCCAGCTGCGAGATCATCCGGGAGAGGTGGACGGGGGTGACCGCGATCCCGGAGTGGAGGACGAACTCCTCCAGGTCCGCCTGCAGCGCCTGGCAGGTCTCGTACCGGTAGGCGGGGTCCTTCTCCAGGCACCGCTCGATGATCCGCTCCAGCGCCGGGGGCGTGTCCGGGCGGCGCTTCCTGGGCAGGACGATGGGCTCTTTGAGGATGGCGTGCATGGTGGCCACCTCGCCCACCGCGTCGAATGGCTTCTTGCCGGTGACCATCTCGTAGAGGACGACCCCCAGCCCGTAGATGTCCACCCGGCGGTCGAAGCCCTTCCCGCGCAGCTGCTCCGGGGCCATGTAGGCGTACTTGCCGCGGATCGAACCGGTGTGCTCGTTGGCCTTCATCGCCTTGGCAATTCCAAAGTCCACGACCTTCACGGCCCCGAAGCGCGAGACGAGGATGTTCTCCGGGCTCACGTCGCGGTGGATGACCCCCAGCCAGGCGGAGGTCTCCGGGTCGCGGAACTCGTGCGCGTGGTGGAGCCCCTCGCAGGCCTGGCTCACCAGCTTGGCCGCGGTGGTGAAGGGGATCCGGTAGTCCGTCTCCACCGCCCGGCCGATGAGCAGCCGCAGCGTGGGCCCGTCGATGTACTCCATGGCCAGGTAGTAGCTGTCCTGGTCCTGGCCGAAGTCGTAGACCTGCACGATGGCCGGGTGGTTCAGCCGCGCCGCCACCTTGGCCTCGGCGAGGAACATCTCCACGAACTTGGGGTCCTCGGCCAGGGTCTCGTGGATCCGCTTGATGACCAGGAGCTTCTCGAACCCCATGGGCCCTTCTGACTTGGCGAGGAAGACCTCCGCCATCCCGCCGGTGGCGAGCTTGCGGATCAGCCGGTACTTGCCGAGCAACGCCAACCAGGCCTCGAAGGGGGGACGAGGGGAGAAGGGCGCCCGAGTGTAACCGGGGTGCCGAATCCGGGCATCCGACACCCGGCGGATGCGCTAGGACGTCGGCATGCGCGTGCACTTACTGCGTCTGTGCGTCCTGGGACTCGCCGCGGCGGCTCTCGCGTGCGGAGGGGGTGGCTCCAAGCCGAAGAAGGGGGGCAAGCCGGACGCCTCCACCGCGCCGCCGAAGGAGGAGGCGGTGAAGCTGGACACGTACTGGGACGACCCGTCCTACACCATCATCGGCGACCAGGCGCCGTGCCCGGAGGGGTGGTGGGCGCTGTTCGGCGGGGACCCGCCGGGCGCGACCAAGGAGGAGCAGAAGGCCAACCTGGCCAAGAAGCCGGAGCTGAAGAAGGCGCTGGAGGCGAAGACCTTCCTCGTCCACATGCAGAGCGGGGACGAGGTCTCCCTGGGCGAGTACAGCAACGCCAAGGGCGAGCTGGACATCAACGTGAAGGCGACCGTGCTGTGCAAGTCGCCCTCGCTGGAGAACGTGACCGTCGCCTTCGGGCCGGTGAAGCCGCAGCTGCCGCCCGGGCGCGACTTCGGCCAGTACTTCTGGCTGGGGGACCCGGTGAAGTTCCCGGTGAAGGTGGCGTTCTCCCAGGTGCCGGAGTTCAAGAGCAAGCACCGGCTGGACCTGGACGCGCGGATCGTCTTCACCGCCGGGAAGGTGGAGT
>Ga0068860_100008460_pt1 | contig 10251 bp, 7 predicted proteins | sample KBSSwiS32_FD_66597 | JGI IMG/M metagenome (GOLD analysis project Ga0068860, IMG submission 66597) | Switchgrass rhizosphere microbial communities from Kellogg Biological Station, Michigan, USA - KBS Switchgrass S3-2 | ecosystem: Host-associated > Plants > Roots > Rhizosphere > Soil ...
TGAGAGCAACCTACCTCCAGGACTAGCCAAGAAGGATCGCCTACCTCCGGGACTGGAAAAGCAGCTTGTGCGGCGCGGAACCTTGCCTCCCGGACTGCAAAAAAAGGTGCAACCCGTTCCAGTGGATCTGGAGCGGCGCCTGCCACCGCCACCTCCGGACTGTGCGAACGTCCTGGTAGGGGGACACATCGTCTTGTTGAATCGCAGGACCAATGTCGTGGTGGATATTTTTCACTTCGAAATTCACTAGCCTATCGGCCTACACGCTTCGCAAGAACGGCCTCTCGGCGGTGGTGTGCTTCTGCATTCGGTCAACCTGCGGTAAAGTAGCGGCACTTTGCGGAGGAAAGAAGCAAATGTCCACACCAGGCCGTGAGCAGGGCCCACAGCCATCTGAGCAATTAATGCAACTAGCCTCGGGATACATGGTGTCGAGCGCGCTGTATACGGCGACCAAGCTTGGAATCCCGGGCTTGCTGAAGGATGGGCCAAAGTCCACACGGGATTTGGCGCGGACCACTGGCAGCCATGAAGATTCACTGTACCGATTGCTTCGAGCACTGGCCAGTGCAGGTGTTTTTAACGAGAGTGCGCCGCGCAGTTTCGAACTGACTGCCGTGGGTGAACTGCTACGTGCGGACCGGGACGATTCCATCCACGATATGGTTCTCTGGCTGGACAATCCCTTTCACTTTCAGACGCATTCCGAGATGTCGCATGCGGTAAAAACCGGCGAGACCGTGGTCGAGAAGATTTTCGCAGAGTCGTGCTTCGGATATCTCCAGAAGGACAAAGAGCTCGGAGAAGTCTTCAACCGCGCGATGACCACGTTCAGCAAGATGCTGACGCCGGCGGTGCTGGAAGCTTACGACTTCTCATATCTGGACGGCAAAACGCTTGTAGATATTGGCGGCGGACATGGCCATTTGCTGACGATGATTTTGAAGAAGCACCCGGCAATTCGCGGCGTGATTTTTGATCTGGACCACGTACACGCCGGAGCGAAATCGCGGATCAGCGAGCACGGGCTTACGGGCCGCTGTGAAACCGCGGGCGGGGATTTCTTTGCCGAAGTACCCGCCGCCGATGCTTACATCATGAAACACATCATTCATGACTGGAGCGATGAAAAAGCACTGACGATTCTGAAGAATTGCCACAAAGCGGGCCGAGGCCGGACCAAGGTGATTTTGGTCGAAGCAGTGCTCACTCCCGGCAATGAGCCGAGTTTTGCGAAGTGGCTGGACCTAGAGATGTTGCTGTTGCCGGGCGGCCGCGAACGCACCGAGGCGGACTTTGCACGCCTGTTTGAGCAAGCCGGCTTTGTTCTGACGTGTGCAGTGCAGACAAAGTCGCCGGTTTGCGTGCTGGAAGCGGAAAGGCGCGCGTAGGCGGCAAGTTCAGCTACGACCACGATCTTCCATTTTGGTGCTGTTCGTTCGACATCTCTTCCCCTACATTTTAACGCATGCATGGCGAAATGAAGATCGAGCCCACCGTGCTGGAGGGCCAGCACTTGCGGCTGGAGCCGCTGACGCGAGCACATTTGAAGGGGCTGTGCGAAGTCGGGCTCGATGAGGAATTGTGGCGATGGATTCCGATTCCCGTGCAGACGCCCGAACAAATGGCGGAGTATGTGGAGATCGCATTGAAGGATCAGGCCAGCGGAATGGCGCTGCCATTTGCGCAGATTGAGAAAGCCACCGGGCGCGTGATTGGCAGCACCCGGTACGCGAATATCGAACGCGCGCATCATCGCCTGGAGATCGGCTGGACCTGGATCGCGCGGCCGTGGCAGCGCACGGCCGTGAACACCGAGTCAAAGTATCTGCTGCTGCGGCACGCCTTTGGAACATTGGGCTGCATGCGCGTGGAGCTAAAGACCGATTCGCTGAATGCGAAATCGCGTGCCGCGATTTTGCGCATCGGGGCGCGCGAAGAGGGCACCTTTCGCAATCACATGATTACCTCCAGCGGAAGAATCCGTCACACGGTATATTTCAGTATCGTGGATGGGGAGTGGCCGGAAGTATGTTCGCGCCTGGAACGCAAGCTCGGCCTATCCTGATAAAATGGTGCCTCGGCAGGGCTGAACTGGCAGCCAAGGATGCTGCCCCTGGGATTTACCCCGCGTGCTTGGATTACGAACCAAGCCAAGCTTTCGTGGTGGGTAAGTGGCGTTCTCCCTTAGCCTTGGCCTCAGGTCGGAGTTTGGAGAGTGTCTTGGGAGACAGATCGAATCGTGAGCAGCGGCGTAGCGAGCGGGTGAAGTTGAGCATACCGGTGATTGTGTTGGCGGAAACCCGCGAGCGGGAACAGGTTCAGGAAGAAACGGTTACCTCAGTGGTCAACGCGCATGGCGGGCTCTTCAAGCTGAAAATGGAAGTGCTGGTGGGACAGCCGATCGTGGTAGTCAACCCGCTGACCAACAAGGAGGAGAGCTGTCGAGTAGTGCGCGTCGACGAGTTGCCGAGTGGCGGTTTCGGCGTGGCGTTTGCGTTCGATACCCCAGCGCCCGATTTCTGGCCGCTCACTACCCCGCCCCTGGACTGGAATCTAGTTCGTTCGTAGGAATCCCTGAAGCACGGCCTGTTCTTGCACTCGTCTGTTATTCTGGTCCTCGCGTGCCTTCCCAATGAATGACGGGCCGACCCTCTCGCAACGCTGGTGGTTTATTCCCGCGATCATCGCGCTGATCTATTTCGCGTTGCACATGGCAACGTCGACGCAGTACGGCTATTTTCGCGATGCCTTGTACTACTTATCGTGCGCGCGGCACATGGATTGGGGATACGTCGATCACCCGCCGTTGATCGTGGCTATCGCTTGGATCGCACTGCATGTTACGGGCATATCGCTGCCGGCGTTGCTGATTTGGCCAGTTCTGGCGGGCTGCGCACGTATCTTGTTGATCGCGGCTTTCGCGCGGGAGTTGGGAGCGCAACGATTCGGCATCGCCCTCGCGGCGGTTCTGGGAGTGACGCCCGGCGTGTGGTGGGCTATCGATCATCAATTCGCCATGAATGCGTTCGAGCCGCTCCTGTGGCTCGGCAGTGCGTTCGTATTGTTGCGGCTGATCAAGACGGAAAAACCGAGGCTGTGGGTCGCGTTTGGGGCGATCGCCGGAATCGGAATGGAGACGAAGTATTCGATGGCGGTATTTGGCTTTGCGCTGCTCGCCGGCTTGCTGCTGACGCCGCAGCGCAAGCTGCTGTTTACGCCGTGGCTACTGGCCGGCGGCGCGGTGTCATTTCTGATTTTCCTTCCCAATTTCGTGTGGAATGTGGCGCATCATTGGCCGTTTTTCGAGCTAATGCACAATATCCGGACGACCGGCCGAGATATTATCCCGACACCAGCCCAGTTCATCGCGCAACAGATCCTGCTGATGTCCCCGGTGAGCCTGCCGTTCTGGCTAGCTGGCCTGCTCTACTATTTTTTCGGGCGTGAAACCAAGACATATCGGGTATTCGGATGGGCGTTCCTGTTCACTGTTGGATTTTTTCTGATACAGCACGGGAAAAATTATTACTCCGCTCCGGCATATCCGCTTGTACTGGCCGCCGGCGGCGTGATTGTAGAGCGCTGGTTGCGATCCGCACGTTTTGCGAGCAAATCGCGGGTGCGCGTGGGACTCCAAGTAGGAGCCGTGGCGTGGCTGGTCGTGTTAGGGATTCTGCCGCTGTTGCCGGTCACGCTGCCGCTGCTGCCCGTAGAAGCCTACCTGCGCTATCAACAACATCTGCCGTTCCAGATTCCCCGCTCCGAGCACATCCACATGGGCGCGGTGTTGCCGCAGCACTACGCTGACGAGTTTGGCTGGCCGGAAATGGCTGAGACCGTCGCGCGGGTGTACAACTCGTTGCCCGAAGAGGAGCGCCGCAAAACCGCGATCTATGCAAATAACTATGGCGAAGCAGGCGCGATTGATCTGTTTGGGACGAAATACGGACTTCCACCGGCCATCTGCCCGAACCAGAGCTATTTTCTGTGGGGGCCGCGCGAGTACACCGGCGAAATCATGATCCTGGTGGGATCGGAGCACCCGGAAAAGGCCAAGCCGCTATTTTCGTCTCTAGAGCCGGTAGCCGAGATCAACCATCGCTACGCACTGCCCAAGGAAAATCTTCCGGTGCAGCTGGGGCGTGGTCTGAAAATGGATCTGCACGATCTGTGGCCGAAGCTTAAAGATTGGGACTGAAGCCACCCACGATGCGGCGCGATTTTTCTTAGTTTCACCTCCCTTCTCGCGCGGTATCCGCTGTTAAGTTGGTGCGCGCGGAAATAAGGCGTCGCCACCGTTTCCATCACATCCCATCTGGCGCAACTATCCTGACGCTCTAGGGTTCCATACCGTGGGATGAGTACGCGTAGGTTTGGGAGGTTCTGGCGATGCTATCTTTGCGATCCGTGCCGATGAAAGCGGCCCTGCTGACGACGACCGCTTGTCTGTTTGGTTTGGGGCTTGCCGGATGCGACGAATATGTGCGCATCACGCGCGACCCCGACGTTCGTATCGCGAGAGGCCAGACGTGGGCTTGGCGCCCCGACGCCCCTCCGCCGGCTGCGCGGAATCGCGACAACCGGCCGATTGTCTCGCACGACACGATTCCCCGCCCCGATGCCGCGCGCGCCCGCGAAAACGAAGCCAATAATCAGATGGTTCAGGACCGCGTCAAGAATTCGATCGGTCAGGCTCTGAGTGAAAAGGGGCTGAAGCAGATCAGCGACCCGGCCACTGCCGATTTTCTAGTCGATTACCATTTCGCGGTGGAGCGCCGCAATCAAACGGTGCAAACCGTGTATCCGGGCGGCGGCTACCCCGGCCTCGTTTGTGGCCCGTTCCGCTGCTACGAAGCGTGGGGCTGGGGCCCCCCGGCAATCGGCTACGAACATATTCGCTTCCGCGAAGGGATGATCGTGTTCGATATGCTGCAGCAATCGACCAGGCATGGGGTTTATCGCGCGATCGGGCAAAAACCCGTCCAACGCGAGACGTTCACGTTAACGCAGGACGAAATCAACGGCCTGGTGCACAAATTGTTGAAGGACCTGAAGCCGCAGAAGTAAACCGGCCTTCTGCAGAAACTGGGGGACATGCTCATTGCATGCCCCTTTCATTTTTGACGCCGGGATTACGGAAGCAAACCGAAGGCCGCCACACTGTCGGGCGTGCCCACGAAAACTTTTCCGTTCACCACCATCGGGGTCACATATTTATTGTCGGCAAAGTGATCGCGACCTGCGGCGGCTTGATTGGAGTTGTACAGCTCGGTCCCCAAGTTGGTAGCGTCATACGCGTGCAACACGCCACTGCTGCCGTTCTCCACCACCCATACGATTCCCGCCGTGGTGCCATTCGCGGAAATAGTGGGCGTCGCACCGGGATACGGGAAAGTGTGACTTGTATGTGATGACGGCGTCGTCGCCAGTTTGGCCGCGGAAATGGGAAACGCTTTGATGGAGTCTCCGACCGCTCCGTAATATACGTTGCGATTGAAATAGCTAGGCTTGGAGAACACGCCGCCAGCCAACTGGCCGTTGATCTGCTGATAGATGGAGTTCGCCCCGGAGTTGAACTTGCCCATGCTGTCGCGATCGAGCACAAAGATGATGGTGTCTTTGCCGGAACCGACAGCGAGATGGCGGGTGGCGCCGCTGGCGTCGACCATGTCGGGCAAGAGCAGCGGTCCTCCGGCGCCGAAGTCGGTGTCGGAACCGGATTGCGTGACGGTGTTATTCGTAGCGAAATAGTCGAGCAGTTGCATCGGCGATGTGGAAGAAATTTTCGCGAAGCAATTTCCACAATTTCCGTTGGCGGGCAATCCATCGGTTCTTAGCGTTGTACCGAAGTCGCCATTGCCAATGATGAAGTAAATGTTTCCAGCAGAGTCGGCAGCCGGCGCTGCTCCGGACATCCAGATGGCGCCGTCGTTCCCGTTGGGCACCAGATTCAGCACGTTGACCTGCGCGAGAGTGTCCGCGTTGTAAGACATTACCCACGAGGTGTATGGGGCGATATCGCAGTGAGAACTCCACGTGGTGTAAATCGTGCCGCCGATTTGCAGCAAGCCGGGCCGCTCTTTGTATTGTTTGGCGTCAAAAGAAACCTGGCCGTTGGAGCTATTGGCGCCGGAGCCGGGAAACGTGGCGGTGATGAGTGTGGGACCTCCAAACAATTCCGCGCCGGTGGCCAGATTCAGCGCATGGATACGATGGAAATAGCTGCTTCCCGACTTGGACATGGCCACGACATAGATGGCATTGCGCGCGCGGTCGATCACGGGGGTGGCAGTGATGCCGATTTCCGGGGTCACCTGCCCGCAACCCCGATCGTCGCTGGGGGTTTCCCCGGCGCCTAGCATGGAGGTGGACCACAGCATGGTGTTGGTGCTGCCGTTCACACTGTCGGCATCGAAAGCGTAGACGGTGTCATGTTCGGTGACCACGTACAGAACATTCTTCGTGCCTTGATTGGGAATAGAAACGCCAGAGAGATACAGTGGTTGCGCGTCTACCTTGCCATCCACGCCAAATGAACCAAGCAGTCCGAATTTCGCGGAAGTGACATTGGCCGGCGTCAGAATCGTTTCTTTGGAATTCTGCCCGCTGCGCAAATTGTCGTAGTGATAGGTAACCACATCTATATTGCTGGCGGGCGGCGTTCCGCCGGACGCGCTGGAGTTCACTGTAAGCGTAGCCGGAGAGCTGGTCATACTGCCGGCAGAATTGCTGACCACTACATCAAACACCGCACCATTGTCCGCGGCGGTAGTCGCGGGCGTGGTGTACGTCGGCGAAGTAGCGCCGGCAATGTTGGCGGTATTCTCGCGCCACTGGTACTGGAGCGGAGTGGTGCCTGTGGCCGCCACTGTAAAGGTGGCCGCGGTCCCTTGCGTCACCGACTGATTGGCGGGATGCGTGGTAATCGATGGCGCTGTGGCGCTTGCGCTGGGTGTAGTGGGACTACTCGCACTAGTGGTGCTGCCTCCGCCGCACCCTGCCGCAGACATCACTGCGGCGGCAACTGCCAAGATACATTGGCTAACGAAGAATCCTCGCAGCACGTGCAAGAAACACCTCAGTTTTAATTTTTGCCGCGTCTGGGCCTGCTCAGATGCGGAATGTCTGAACAGCGATTGGAGTCGTTACCTGGTAATCGAATTCGACACTGCGTCTTGGATGCTGCCCACGCAGTTTCGGGCTGCATGAATTACATCTGATCGCCGGTACAATGTGGGTCGACGATCTTTGTTGTCTCGCAGGGTCCGTCAGGTGCCCATCTACAAATCGAGTCTTAGCTCGCTCGGCTCAACCATTCTTGCTTCTCTCGCCAGCTTCCCACTATCCTCGGTACTTCTATGCTCCTCAACGATCGTACCGCTCTAATAACCGGATCGGGCCGTGGCATCGGTCGAGCAATCGCTCAGCTCTTCGCCAATGAGGGCGCTTCCGTGTTTCTTACCGCACGCACAGAAGCGGAACTCTCGGCCACCGCCAAAGAAATTAATGCTGCGAAGGGGGCTGCTGGACGCGGCGGCGCGCAGGTGGCGGCCTTCGCGACCGCCGATTTGACGAAAGTAGCTGACTGCGAAGGCGTTTTTTACGCAGCCCGCGAGAAGTTTGGGCGAGTAGACATTCTCGTGAACAATGCGGGGCATTACGGCCCGGTTGTACCCGTCGAAGAGTATCCGCTGGACGAATTTGACAAGGTCATCGCAGTCCATTTGCGCGCGGCGTTCGTGCTCAGCAAGCTGGCGCTGCCTGAGATGTACGCGCGCGGCTCGGGCGTCATCCTGAATATCTCGAGCCTTTCCGCAAAGTCGGCATTCTCTTGGGGTTCGGCCTATGCCGCGGCCAAAGCAGGCATGCTCGGGCTGACTCGCGTAACCGCCGCGGAAGCCGCACGCAAAGGTGTGCGTGTGAATGCGCTTTGTCCCGGCCCGGTAACCGAGACGCTCATGTCCAAAGATCTCGGTGCCACGCTGGCCAAGAAGCTCAATGTCAGTCCCAAAGAACAGCTAGAAGGATTTCTCAACACGCTGCTGCAAGGCCGCGGTCAAACCGCGGCCGAAATCGCGCGAGCCGCTCTGTTTCTTTGCTCCGGCGAGTCCAGCGCCATCACCGCCCAATCGATCAACGTCGACGGTGGTGCCGCGTTTTTCTAGGCGTGCCCATCCCGCGCCGCTGCGAACCTCAACAACTTGCCTTCGTGGTCAGCTCTATGCCGAGGTTTGGTCAATTCTAGCCTTTGAGTTTTGGCCGCGATCTCGGGCAACCCTCGGTATTGCAAGAGTTTAAAGACCTTGCCGTGGCTAGCACTCGTTGACTTAACCGCGCTGCTAACCTAGAATTTCGCCACCTCTGCTTGTAGCCCCATGCTGGACCAAACCATCTCGCATTACCGCATCACCCAAAAGTTGGGAGCCGGCGGCATGGGTGTGGTCTATAAGGCCGTGGACCTGACACTGGAACGCACGGTCGCACTGAAATTCCTCCCCACCGAATTCGCCCTCAGCGAAACCGAAAAGGACCAGCTCCTTCGCGAAGCTCGCGCGGCCTCGGCTCTCGACCATCCCAATATCGGCGTGATCCACGGTATGGAAGAGTCCGAAGACGGCCAATTGTTCATTGTCATGGCCTATTACGAAGGCGAGACGCTATCGCAAAAGATCAATCGCGGCGTCGTTTCCGTGCGTGATTCCCTCGACTACGCCATGCAGATCGCCAAAGGCTTGGGTGCCGCGCACGCTCGGAATATCGTCCATCGCGATGTGAAACCGTCGAACATCATCATCACCATGGACAACACCGCGAAGATCGTCGACTTCGGCCTAGCTCGCGTGGTTGCTACTACCAGTGCTACGCAAAGCGTCTCCAATACTGGCACGCTCCCCTACATGGCTCCCGAGCAGATTCTGGGCGAGCCGGTCGACCAACGCGCCGACGTCTGGGCGCTCGGCGTGCTGATGGTGCAAATGCTCACCGGCAGCCACCCCTTCCTGCGGCCAAATACCGCGGCGATGACCTTCGCGATCCTCAATCAGCCACCCTCGGCTGTCGACGCCGTACCGGCACCCGTCCAGCCGATTGTCTATCGTGCCCTTTCCAAGCAAGCCTCCCACCGCTACGCCAACGCCACCGAAATGGTGCAAGACCTCGAGGCCGCACGGGCCCAAATCACTGCCACGCCGCTACCTCTAGACGAACCCACGGTGACTCGAACGGTGAGTCCCCGCGAACTCAAGCAATTCGTCCAGAATGCCTCAACGCCGCGGTGGGCGACTCCGCAAGGTAAAGTTTTGCGCCGCACGTTGCTTGGTGTTCTGGCGTTCGGGCTTATCCTTCTGGCTTCGCTCGTTGTGCCTTCAGTTCGCGAGCATCTCGCCGGCCTGGTTTATGCCTATGCAGGAGAAAAACACATCGCCGTGGTGCGATTTGGAGAATTGGAAAGCGACGGCGCCTCCCAGGCTGAAGCCGATGGGTTCGTCGATTCCTTGACCAACAGGCTGTCAAATCTCCAGGCTGCACAGCAGTCGCTCTGGGTCGTGCCAGCCAGCATGGTGCGTAGTCACAAGATTGCAGATCCCGGCGCGGCTTTCCGCGAACTGGGCGCGACTCTCGTCGTGGAAACCCGTCTTCAGCGCAGCGGGCCCATCGTTTCGCTCACCATCAATCTGATCGACGCCAAACATTTGCGGCAGATTGGATCTACTCGGCTGGAAGATCGCGCGGGCGATTTCGGCGCGCTCGAAGATCGTGCGGTCAGCTACCTTGCTCAGGCAATGCGCGTAAAGACTTCGGACGAGTCCTTCGATTCCGTCTCGAGTATCGTCCCTTCTTCTTACGAGGCTTATATCAAAGCGCTGGGCTACCTGCAGCGCTTCGACAGGCCCGGAAATATCGATCTGGCCATTTCCACGATTCTGTCTGCAACACAAGCGGACCCGGGATTTGCCAGAGGTTACGCCATCCTGGGCTCCGCCTATCGGTTGAAGTATCAGACGGATCACCGTCCCGATTGGCTGCAGCTGGCTGTTGAAAGTTGCGAGAAAGCCATATTAAAAGACCCGCGCATCGGGTCCGCGCACGTAACCCTGGGACATGTGCAGGCTACGCTTGGAAAAAATGACCAGGCTTTAATGGAATTCCAGAAAGCGCTCGACATTAACCCGCGCGATTCCGATGCGATACATGGACTGGCCGAAGTGCAGGAAAATTTGGGACAAGCATCCGAGGCTGAAGCCAGCT
>Ga0068860_100008461_pt1 | contig 10251 bp, 9 predicted proteins | sample KBSSwiS32_FD_66597 | JGI IMG/M metagenome (GOLD analysis project Ga0068860, IMG submission 66597) | Switchgrass rhizosphere microbial communities from Kellogg Biological Station, Michigan, USA - KBS Switchgrass S3-2 | ecosystem: Host-associated > Plants > Roots > Rhizosphere > Soil ...
CGGCAAGAGCGCACCGCGCTTCCGGTAACGGCAAGCGGCATGGCAAACCCCACCCGGAGCAAGACCGAATAGGGGCTGCGTTCCGGCTTGACCGGAGGGTTCGTTTCTAGCCCAGGCAGTCCGGGTTGGTCGCTGGAGCGGTGCAGCGATGCACCGCGTAAGAGGAATGGCTGCCGCCCTTCGTAAGGTCCCTCTTTAGGGAGACCACGAAGGGTACAGAACCCGGCTTACAGGCCCCCCGGTACCAGTTTCACGCCGTCAGGCCGCGACGGTGGAAAGAGCGCCGTCGGGCTGTGTTTCCGCCTGGAGGAACCAGCGTTCGGTGCCTTCAAGGCCGATAGCGGTGAGCTTGCCGCTCATGAAGGCGCCCGTATCGATGCCAGTGCGGTTGTGGCGCACGTCAGGGTCATCGGTAACCGTGTGGCCGTGAATGACGAAGCCGGGAAATTCCCCCGCATGGCTGAGGAAGGGCTCGCGAATCCAGCGGCAATCATGGCTGAGCTGCAGTTCGAGCGGAGCCTCGGGGCGAATGCCCGCGTGGACGAACACATAGTCTCCGATTCGCACCAGCTTGTCGAACCCGTCGAGAAACGCGATGTCCGCGTCCGGCACGTGGTCGCGCATCAACTGCTGGAGGGTTTCGTAATCGGCGTCGGCCAGCGTCTGCGCATCGATGCCGTAGGACAGGATCGTTTCGCGCCCGCCGAACTTGAGGAAGCCGCGCAGCGCATCGACCTTGTTGAGCGAGGCGATGAACATTTCCTCATGATTACCCATGATATAGGTGACGCGGCGCTGGGTGCCCCATTCGCGCGCACGGGCGATGACGCCGGCGCTGTCGGGGCCGCGATCGACGAGGTCACCCAGCAGGATCACGGTGGTGCGGACAGGCCGACGGGCCGCGTCGTCTGCCTCGATATGGCGGATCAATTCCTCGAAAAGATCCAGCCGCCCATGGATATCGCCAATCGCATAAACCCGCTCACCGTGTGGTATTGCTGGGAGGCGGGCCGGGGCTTTGGGGCCGAAAAGGTTGCGCAGTTTGGTCAGCATCTGTTGCGCTGCGATATAGGCCAAGGCGGCTGGCGCGGCAAGCGGCGTTCACAAAGCCTGAGGCCGTCCGGGATTGTTGCACAAACGCTACACAATATTGCTGGACTGTTTCACATCTGCAATTTTTTCTTGTGCGATGCAGCAGAAGGATGCAGCAAAGTTCCACAGCCGCCATCGCACCCGGAACGAGGAGCGAGGCGGAGGTGCAGGTGGGACGAGGCACCCAGAATAATTTTGTGAGGGAATAACCATGCTTACGTCCATCCGCGGCGCACTCGCCGCCTCTCTTCTCGCGGGCACCATGCTCGCAGCTACTCCCGCCTTTGCTGACGACGGCGATGCTCCCAGCGAAATCACCATCACTGGCAACGTTGCGCTGACCAGCGACTATCGCTTCCGCGGCATCAGCCTGTCGGGCGGTGATGCGGCTATTCAGGGCGGCATGACGGTCGGTCACGCCAGCGGCTTCTACGTTGGCGCCTGGGCTTCGTCGATCGACGACGGCGGCACCGATGTGTTCGGTGACCAGGAACTCGACATCTTCGGCGGCTGGTCCGGCGAAGTCGGCGGCGGCCTGAAGCTCGATGCCGGTCTGCTCTACTACGCCTATCCCGGCAGCCACAACTCGAAGGTCAACTACTTCGAGCCTTACGCTTCGGTTTCGGCCGCAGTCGGCCCCGCCACCGTCAAGGTCGGCGTGACCTATGCATGGGACCAGAAGTCGCTGGGTAGCCAGGACAACCTCTACGTCTACAGCAACGTGGATATCGCGATCCCCGAAACTCCGCTGACCATCAACGCCCACGTCGGTTACACAGATGGCTTCCTGACGCTGACCGCTGACGGCGACGCGATCGACTATTCGATCGGCGCTACCGCTTCGGTCTATGGCCCGCTCTCGGTTAGCGTTGCCTATGTCGGCATCGAAGGCCCGAGCATCGACAGCGTTACCAACGACACCGTTGTTGCGACGCTGACCGCCGCGTTCTGATACGGCGGTTTCGTCAAGCATCACGCAGGAGGGCCCGCCCGGAGCGATCCGGGCGGGCTTTTCCGTTTGTGCGCCTTACCGGCCGGGCTTATTTCAGGTAGAAATCGACCGTCGTGACGACGCGCACCTTCTTGTATGGCGTATCGGATACGCCCCAGCCGCCGCCGGAATCGCCATCGCGCGCGTCGATGGTGAAATACCCTTGCGTCGCGTTCTTGATCGCGCCGACCTCGGCCCCGCTGTCCTGCGCGAACTGTTCGGCGGCCTCGCGCGCATCCTTGGTGGCGGCAGCGACCATAGGCGGCTTGATGTCGTTCAGCTTGGTGAAGGTATAGGCCATGCCCGATCCATCCTCCAGCATCACTCCGCGCCGGACCAGATCGAACTGGCGCCGCACGGCATCCTGCGCGCGCTTGATGTCGCTGCTGCGCAGGCTCATCCGCTGCCGGACGGTAAAACTCTGGATGCCGTTATCGGTCATCTGCGAGACGTTGACGCCGGTGGGCTGCAGAGCGTCAGCCGGAAAGCCCAGTTCCTTGAAGAAGGCGCGAATCTGCACAGTGTCGCGGTCAACGCCCGCCTGAGCAGTGGTCATGTCTGCGGCGGTTGAGGAATAGGCAATGGTCCAGGTGGCAAGGTCTGCGGTAACGTCGCGTTCGGCAAGGCCCCTGACAGTGACCGCCCGGTCCGCGCGGTGCGCCCGCTTCAATCCGTCGCCGAGCAGATAGCCGCCAGCAACCAGCCCGACCGCGAGGATCGCGGAACTGACCAGCCATCTGGCTGTTCCCGGTTGACGATAGAAAGCAGTGGAGGTCTCGGCCTGCTCCGGGCTATTGTCAGTCATCTGTGGTGCTCCCCCTGAAGGTGCGGCTCTGATAGACGGAACCAGCTTTCTGGACGATGAACCGTTCTGTTTGTGCGATGAAGTGAGGATATATTGTGACCAAGTTTCTCCATTCCATGATCCGCGTCACTGACCCTGATGCAACTCTCGCCATGTTCGCCCTCATCGGAGTGAAGGAAGTTCGCCGTTTTGACAACGAGGCTGGGCGGTTCACCCTGATCTTCCTGGCCGCGCCGGGCGAGGAAGGCGTGGCGGAAGTGGAACTCACCTACAACTGGCCGCCTGAGCAGGGCGAACCGGAAGTGTATGAAGGCGGGCGGAACTTTGGCCATCTGGCCTACCGGGTCGAGAACATCTACCAGACCTGTCAGGCGCTGATGGATGCGGGCGTCACGATCAACCGTCCGCCGCGCGACGGGCATATGGCGTTTGTCCGAACGCCGGATGGCATCTCCATCGAACTGCTGCAGGATGGCAGACTGCCCTTGCAGGAGCCTTGGGCGAGCATGCCCAATACGGGAAGCTGGTAAGGCTTACCCTGCAGGCACTGGCGCTGGCGGCTTTGCAAACCGGAGTATGGCGTAGCCGAGCAACGACGACAGCAGGGAACCCGCCAGGATGCCGAGCTTGGCCTCGTCCACCAGCACCGGGTGGTTGGGAAAGGCCAGGACGGCGATGAACAGGCTCATGGTGAAACCGATGCCGCATAGCACCGACGTGCCCCACAGCTGCGTCCAACTCGCGCCTGCAGGCTTGGGCGCGAAGCCGAGCCGGTCTGCGGCAACGATCGCGCCGAAAATACCTATCTGCTTGCCAAGGAACAAGCCGAGCATGATGCCGACAGGGATGGGTGTGAAAAGCCCTGCCATGCCGATTCCGGCGAGCGCCACGCCAGCATTGGCAAACCCGAACAGCGGCACGATCAGATAGCTGTTCCAGGGCACCAGCGCGTGTTCCAGTCGCAGAAGCATGGAATCTCCGCTTCGGCGGCCGATATGCATCGGGATCGTGAACGCCAGGAGCACGCCAGCGATCGTCGCATGGACGCCGGAGTTCAGCACACAGACCCACAGCAGCACGCCAAGGGCAAGAAACAACCAGATCCGGTCAATCCGGAGGCTGTTCGCCAGCATCAACAGGCCCAGCACCGCAATGGCAGACAGGCCCCAGATCGTCGCGATTTCGGGTGTATAGAACAAGGCGATGATCACCACGGCGCCGAGATCGTCGACTATCGCCACCGTCAGGAGGAACAGCCGCAGTGATGCCGGCACCCGCTTGCCAAGCAAGCCCAGGACGCCGACCGCAAATGCGATGTCCGTGGCGGCAGGAATTGCCCAGCCATGCTGCGCATCGGGCGCGCTCCCTACCGAGAGGAGATAGACCAGGGCGGGAACGGCCATGCCCATCGCGGCCGCCAGCACCGGGAGACGGCGCCGCTCGGAACTTGAAAGGTCTCCGTCAAGAACCTCGCGCTTGATCTCAAGTCCGACGACGAAAAAGAATACCGCCATCAGTGCATCGTTGATCCATAAGTGCAAGCTGTCGAGCTTGGGGACTGGCGTCCAGCCAAGCTTGCCATGAAACAGTTCGTGGTAGGCATGGCTCAAAGGTGAATTTGCCACGATCAAGGCAAGAATTGCCACGACTATCAGCAGGATACCGCCAGTAGCTTCGCCGCCCATTAATTTTGTGAAACCGCGCGCCAATCGATTGGCGAAATGTCTGTGCATAGCCATAAGCTCCATTTCCGACATTCAGCCACCCGTTGCAAGCAACGGTACGCCGATGATGGGCCAGATCCACGGGGGACGCGGCCTTCGTTACGCGAAGAAAGGGATCTCGTGGATCCAGGCGAGGCATTTCAGCAGCTACTGATCGGCGCACAAGTCGTCGAACACGAACTGCTGTTGTTCGCTTCGTTCTGGTTCATCCTCGGCGCGATCGACGATCTGGCGGTAGATGCCGTGTGGGCCTGGCTATGGCTGACGGGCCGTCGCCGCGATGGTCGGCTCAGCGAGGACGAGGCTACCCGCCCGCTTGCAGGCAAGGCGGCGGTCCTGATCGCCTGCTGGCAGGAGCACGACGTGATCGGTCACACCATTCGGCACGCATTGCGGGCATGGCGGCAGCGTGGGTTCATCCTCTACATCGGCTGCTACGCAAATGATCCTGCGACCCTTGCTGCGGCGATGGAGGCCGCAGGAGATGATGACCGGGTACGGCTGGTGATCAACAGCAAACCGGGGCCGACGACGAAGGCCGATTGTCTCAATGCGCTCTATGCGGCGCTGGGGCAGGACGAGCAGCGCCGCCGGATGCGCTACAAGGCGATCATTCTCCACGATTCCGAGGACATGGTGCATCCTGCGGAACTCGCGGTTATCGATAAGGGGCTTGGCCATGCGGACTTTGTCCAATTGCCAGTGCGCCCTGAACCGCAGCCCGATTCACCGTGGGTCGCGGGGCACTACTCCGAGGAATTCACCGAATCGCATGCCAAAGCGCTCGTCGTCCGCGACGCGCTTGGTGCGGGCATACCGGCAGCGGGGGTGGGCTGCGGATTTGCCCGGGACGCCTTGGCCCGTATCGCGCGTGATCGTCAGGAACTGGGCGAAGGCGGCCCGTTTGCGTCCGCGTGCCTCACTGAAGATTACGAACTGGGGCTTATTGTTTCGCGCGAGGGTCGGGGCGCCCGCTTCATTCGCATGCGCGACCATGATGGCAACCTTGTTGCCACCCGCAGCTACTTTCCAAGCACGATGGAAGATGCCGTCCGGCAAAAGACCCGCTGGATCCACGGCATTGCGCTTCAGGGCTGGGACCGCCTGGGCTGGAACCCGCGGCCGTGCGAGTTGTGGATGGCCCTGCGCGATCGGCGAGGGCCGCTCACCGCCGTTGTGCTGGCCGCCGGCTACATGCTTGTCGTTGTTGTCGGTCTGCTGGGTGTGGCGCGTCTGGCCGGCTGGGAAGGCGGCATAGCGACGTCTCCGGCTCTGCGCATCATGCTATGGATATGCTTCCTGGCATTTGTCTGGCGGGCGATCTGGCGTTTTGCCTTCATGGCACGGGAATACGGCATCAACGAAGGGCTGCGCTCGGTCATGCGCATCCCCGTTGCGAACGTGATTGCGATCATGGCGGGGCGGCGGGCACTGGCCAGCTACGTCGCGACTCTGCGAGGAACAGCGGTGCGCTGGGACAAGACCAGTCATGCTGGCCATCCTTCGGTGGCGACCTCGGCTGGATCGGGACGTCGGTGAGCGCGACCCGGGGCCAACCGCTTGTCGCACTGCTGGCGCTGCTTTGCGGCTGGGCGGGAGCCCGTGTGATGAGCTGGGATGCGCCAGCCTTACTGGTTCCTGAGAATGCATTTGCCGGTGCCGCTCTCGCCGCTACCTCCTCCGCGTCAGGTACGGGATACTGGTTTGACCACCGTGCTGGCCCGGTGTCGCAACCTGCTGCCGGTCTTCCCCAGGGGCTCGCGGGTCCATCGCAGGCGTATGAGCCGCAGGCATATGGGCTGCCCGGGTTTGCGCTGGTTCCATGGGGAGGATCAGCGGGTGGCGTGCGCGTCGCCCGATGGGCACCGTCCTATGATGAGCCCGCCGCAAATCGCGGATGGAACCTGGCGAATCACGGCCTCGGCGACGCGGGGGTCTATGTGCCATTCGGAAGAGACAATGGCTACGCGCCGCCGTTGCCATCGCTGTCGGCATATGCGGCGCAGCCTTATGCGGGCGGTGCCGCCGCGCTGGCATCGCCTTTGCCGATAGCGCCGCCGGCCAAGCCGCGCCGCTGGTCGGCCGATACCTGGGCGATGATGCGCAAGAACGGGGCCGGACCCTTGCCCAACGGCCTTATGCCTTCGACCTACGGCGCGAGCCAGGCCGGGGCCGTGCTGCGCTATCGACTGGCCATGAACAGCAAGGCCCGGCCCAGTGTTTACCTCAGGACCACTTCGAGCATGGGCATGATGCGCGAGACGGCAGCGGCGCTGGGAGCCTCGGCCCGGCCCATTCCCTCGTTCCCGATGATTGCCGCCGTGGAGGCACGTATGGTCGATCAGGCGGGCAGGCGCCGGATGCAGGCGGCAGCGATGGCGGTCACCGAATTGCCACCGTTCCGCCTGCCGCTGGGGTTCAGGGGCGAGGCCTATGCGCAGGGCGGATACGTGGCCGGGAAATATGCCACGCCGTTCATCGATGGGCAGTTGCGCGTTGACCGGGGGCTGGTCAGCGTGGGTGCGATTGAGGCGCGGGTCGGCGGCGGCGTGTGGGGCGGGATGCAGAAGGGCGCGAGCCGCCTTGATGCGGGGCCGGGCGCAACCATCGCATTTCCACTGGGGCGAGGCACTTCGGGACGGGTCGCGCTGGACTGGCGGTTCCGCGTTGCCGGTGATGCGATGCCTGACTCAGGCCCTGCCGTCACTCTATCCGCAGGTTTCTGAAACGGCGCTTTTCTATGCTGCCCTGCTGCGGTAGCGAAGAAGCCGAGATGGACGTCTATCTTCCCATAGCCAATCTCTCGGTCAACGGGCTGGTGATTGTTCTGCTGGGCGCGCTGACAGGTGTGCTTTCCGGAATGTTCGGCGTGGGCGGTGGGTTCCTGACGACGCCGCTGATGATCTTCTATGGCATCCCGCCCACCGTGGCCGCCGCATCCGCTGCGTCGCAGGTGACGGGAGCCAGCGTTTCGGGTGTGTTCGCGCATTCGCGGCGGGGAGGGGTCGATTACCAGATGGGCGCGGTGATGGTTGCGGGCGGAATCATCGGCACCGGCATCGGCGCGCTGCTGTTTCGGCTGCTGCAGCAACTGGGCCAGATCGATACCGTCATCAACATCCTGTATGTCCTGCTGCTCGGCTCGATAGGCGGGCTGATGGCGCGCGAATCCATCCAGACCATCCGGGCCGAGCGCAGCGGCGTGCCGATCGCGGCGAAAAAGCGCCGGCACCACCCGATGGTGGCCAGCCTGCCGCTGCGCTGGCGCTTCTACCGGTCCGGCCTTTACATTTCGCCGCTGGCACCGTTGATCCTGGGCATATTGACCGGCATCCTGACCATGCTGATGGGGATCGGCGGCGGCTTCGTCCTGGTGCCTGCCATGCTCTACATTCTGGGCATGAGTGCCAATGTGGTGGTGGGAACGTCGCTGTTTCAGATCCTGTTCGTCACCATCGCCACGACCATGATGCACGCGATGACGACCCATGCGGTGGATATCGTGCTGGCCTCGTTGCTGCTGTTCGGATCGGTGACTGGCGCGCAGATGGGCGCGCAGCTGGCGCAGAAGGCCAGCCCGGTGAAGTTGCGCCTGATCCTTGCAATCATCGTCCTGATCGTCGCGGCCCAGATGGCGCTGCTGCTGGGCTACAAGCCGGACGAGATCTTCACGGTGTCACCGCTGTGAGAGTGGTCGCCGCCCTGCTGCTCCTGCTGTTTCTGGGCGCGGCGCGCGATCCCATTCTGGTACCTGAGGTTTCGCAGCACGAAGTCAATCTGCAACAAGGCTTTACCGGCACCGAGCTGCTCCTGTTCGGTGCGATCCTCAACCCTGAGGGTACGCGCGCAGCCAGGGATTACGACATTGTCGTTGTGCTGAAAGGGCCGACCCAATCCATTGTCGTGCGCGAGAAGCAAAAGGTCGCCGGTATCTGGATCAACGCCGAAAGCACCGAACTGCGATCAGCGCCTGCCTACTTCGCGATAGCCTCGACCCGCCCGATTGCCCAGATCGTCGATGACAAGACAGCGGCGATTTACGAACTGGGGCTGCGGTGGTTGCAGCTTTCTCCGATCGGCGCGATCGACACCGAAGAGCAAACGCGCTTCTCCAGCGGCCTGGTCGATCTCAACACGCGCAATGGACTGTACCGCCAGCAGGAGGGCGGGGTGCACGTGTCCGAACAGGTGCTCTATCAGGCCCGTATCGGCCTGCCGTCGAGTGTGCCCACTGGGACATATACGGCAGAAACCTTCGCGATTTCCAAGGGACGGGTTGTGGCTTCCGCGAGCAGTCGCGTGGTCGTGCGCAAGCTGGGGGTGGAGCGGGCGATTGCCAATTTCGCCACCGATTACGGCTTCTTCTATGGCTTGCTGGCCGTCGCCGTATCCATCGGCATGGGCTGGTTGGCCGGACGGCTGTTCGCACTGGTGTAACCGAGCTTTAGCGGGAAATTAACCGTAGAGGCTTAGCCCGGCATCTGAACACCAACTATCGGTGACCGATGAACCAGATGCGCACAGATCAATTCGACAACGCCCGCGTGGCCGACACGGCTGATCTTGCTTCCGAGCGAGGCCTTGCGCGGGTCGACAATGCGAACGACCCGATCGGTGTCGTACTGGAAATTTCGGGCGCAGGCAGCAAGGTCGCGCTCGATCTTGAGCGGCTTGGGGAGTGCTCGACCGATTCCGACCCGTCCGTGGCGCTTTCCGGGCAGGTTGGCAGCCAGATCAAGATCCGCGTCGGCAATGCATGGCTGCTCGCCAGTGTGCGCACGCAGAAGCAGGATTCCAAGATTTCGGGCGGCATCCTGACCGAGGTCGATTTTCTTGGCGAAGGCGAGGAAGAGCGACTGACCGGACGCATCCATGCTTTCCGCCGCGGTGTTACCTTCTATCCAATCCCCGGCGCCCTGGTTTATCCTGCGACCAGCGAGGATCTGCGGCAGATCTATGCCAGCGACGGACGCCAGAGCATCCAGATCGGCAACGTCTATCCCACCAAGGATATCCGGGCCGGTCTTTATGTCGATGCGATGCTGGGCAAGCACTTTGCGCTGCTCGGCTCCACCGGCACCGGAAAATCGACGAGCGCCGCCCTGATCCTGCACCGTATCTGTGAACATGCGCCAGAAGGCCATATCATCATGGTCGATCCGCATGGCGAATATTCCGCTGCGTTCCGCCATACCGGCATGATCCTCGACGTTACCAACCTGCAGATGCCCTACTGGCTGATGAACTTCGAGGAACACTGCGAGATCCTGATCTCCTCGCGCGGCGATGCGCGGCAGGAGGAAGAGGAAGTGCTCGCCAAGTGCCTTCTGGAAGCCCGGATGAAGAACCGCCTGGCCGAGCAGATGGGCAAGATCACCGTCGACGCGCCAATCCCTTATCTGCTGTCAGACCTCGGCACCATCATCAACAACGAGATGGGCAAGCTGGACAAGGGCCGTACCAGTGCGCCCTACCTGCGCATCAAGAACAAGCTGGACGAACTCAAAGGCGATCCCCGCTATCAGTTCATGTTCTCAGGGATGCTGGTGGGCGATACGATGGCGGAATTCATCGCCAAGCTGTTCCGCCTGCCTTCGCGCGGGCGGCCGATCTCGATCATCGACGTGTCCGGCGTGCCG
>Ga0068860_100008464_pt1 | contig 10250 bp, 10 predicted proteins | sample KBSSwiS32_FD_66597 | JGI IMG/M metagenome (GOLD analysis project Ga0068860, IMG submission 66597) | Switchgrass rhizosphere microbial communities from Kellogg Biological Station, Michigan, USA - KBS Switchgrass S3-2 | ecosystem: Host-associated > Plants > Roots > Rhizosphere > Soil ...
AGAGTGTCCGTCCTGTAGGCGCTGTTACCCTGACGAAATCAATCACTGTCCCCAGGACGGTGATGCTACTGCGCCGTCACTTTTGGGTGAACCCACACTAGATGCCCGCTACTTGCTCGAGCGCCGTCTCGGGCAAGGCGGTATGGGTGTCGTCTTTCAGGCGCGGCACATCTTTCTCAAAACCTCGCACGCCATCAAAGTCATTCTGCCGGATCTGGTCGGCAACGATCCGATGCTCACCACGCGCTTTCGTCAGGAAGCACTCGCGGCCGCAGCGATTCGTCATCCGAACATCATTACGGTCACTGATTTTGGCGTGGTCCGAGGCACGATGCCGTTCCTGGTGATGGAGTTTGTCAGAGGAAGATCCCTCCAGGACATTCTGGCCAAGGAAGGCGCGATGCCGCCGCAACGCGCGTGGGAGTACATCAGCGCGATTGCTGCGGGCGTCGGGGCCGCTCACCGGCAGAACATCGTTCATCGCGATCTGAAGCCACTTAACATCATGGTCCAGGACGATGTTCCGATCGCAGAGGGTGTGAAGATCCTCGACTTCGGATTGGCGAAGATCAAATCCGGTGAGTTGCTTGGTTCATTCGTGCAGGCGCAAACAAGCGGGCTGATGGGATCGCCCTTTTACATGGCGCCGGAGCAGTGGTCCGATGAAGAGCCTGACGCGCGAGCCGACATCTACAGTCTGGGTGTCATTCTTTATCAAATGCTCTCCGGCGAAGTTCCGTTCAAAGGATCGTCGATTCCCTCGATCATGAAGAAGCATCTCACGCTTCCGCCGCCGAGTTTTCAGTCGATGGGAGTTTCGGTGCCGCCGCCAATCGAGGCTGTTGTTCGTCACGCGCTCGAAAAGGAAGTCGAAGCGCGCATCGATTCGGTGCCGTCCTTTTTGAGAGACCTGCATGCCGCGTTGAATTCCGCGCCCGTAGTTGCCGCCTCACTGCCGAAAACTGTAGTCATGGATCCCAACCAGACCATCGCTTCAGTGATGCAGCCTCCGGTTAACCAGGGACCGGATCTGTCGGCGACGTCAGCTCAACCGCCGATCGCGCCCGACACGCAATTCGGCACCTCGTTCGACTCCATGGCCGGCACAGTTAGCGGAGCGCAGCTCGATAAAGTCCTTGAAGAAGAACAACGAAAACAGCGTGAGGAGCAGGAGCGTGTAAGCAAGGAACAACAGGAACGAGAACGGCGGGAAAAAGAGCAGCAGGAAAAATTCGACCGGATGGCGCAGCAAGCGAAGGATCTCGAAGACAGGCTGGAGCGATTGTCAGGAAGCATGCCGCCGTCGATGGATCCGGAGACGACTCGAGTGCAGGGAAGTCCCACGAATCCGAACTGGGCCGCAAACTCCGTTCAAGCCGCGCCGGCTGCACCGGCAAAGCAGCAGATGATCGTCGACTTCTCACAGCCAAAACGAAAAGGGTCACCACTACTGATCATCGGTGCGGTCGTCTTTGTTCTCGTGCTCGGAGGCGTTGGTGTCACTGCTTATCTGATGTTGAAACAAACTTCAGGTCCGGCTGGTCCACAGCCGACCCCAACGCCGGTTGTTCCGCCCAAAACGAAAGCTGATCTTGTCGCCATCGATGGTGGAAGCTTCCTGATGGGACGCAAGGGTGGTCCACCTCAGGAGAATCCGGCTCACGCGGTCTCGGTGTCGCCGTTCCAGATGGACCGAACAGAGGTCAGCAACAGTGAGTACGCCGACTTCGTTCGGGAAACGAATCATTCAGCGCCCTCTCATTGGATCGGCAACAAGCCGCCATTTGGACAGGAAAATTGGCCGGTCGTGAATATAACATTTGCAGATGCGAACGACTTTGCTGCATGGCGATCTAAACGCGACTCCGTGACCTACCGGTTGCCGACGGAAGAAGAGTGGGAATACGCAGCGCGAAACGGCGAGCGGGCGGATTTATATCCGTGGGGACCGGATTGGAAAGAGGGTGTTGCGGTGCTCAAGGATGCGACTCCCTCGCCGGTCGGATCTCGTGCGGACGGAAAGAACCGGTGGGGAGTCTACGATCTGATTGGAAACGTGTGGGAGTGGACCGCTTCAAAAGCTTCCGTCTATCCGGGGAATACGGCCAAGGTACCAAGAAGCATGGAGGAATGGATCACGATCCGCGGCGGTTGTTACGTCAGCGATCCGTCGAATGCGGATACTCCAATAACCTCCTGCTTCCGTGATTTTGTCCCCGCCGGCACCAAGACAACGCTGTTGGGATTCAGGCTGGTAAAATAGTCTCATAGGGTAATGGTGCAGTTTGAAGGTAGTAACGCAATTTTGAAGCGTAGGGGTGCAGTTTGAAATACGCCGAAGGCGTTCGCTAATTTTAGCCCAGGGTTCGAGCGCAGCGAGAACCCTGGGGGTTAAACCCACGATGAATTGAAACCCTGTAAGGGTTCGCCAACCGTCTAACCCTTTCAGGGTGTAGAAGGTATTTTGAAATGGATACCCAGGGTTGTCGCTGGCGCTCCAACCCTGGGCTAAAATTAGAAAACGCCTTCGGCGTATTTGCAACCGAACCATTACTTCTGATCGGACCTATTCGACCTATGGGCAAAGCTGATCTACAATCCAAAGCAGTAGTTCTTCAGTGATCCATAAGTTCTTTTTTCGACTGAGTTTTACCCGAGGTTAGTCTCGATATTAGCAATCCAAACAGCACCAGGGAGAGTAACGATGAGCACTAAAGCCCTATTGCGCGTCGCGGTTTTGAGTTTGGCCGCACTCTGCTTGAGTCTCTGGACAGTTTCGGCCGCACTCGGCCAGAACACCGGCTCAGATATTGGCGGAGGCGCCGGAATCTTCCGGCCGAAAAATCCCGAGACGAAGAAGTCGCCCAAGCCAAACACGGGAACCAAACCCCCGACCCGAACAACCGGACCAACTCATCCCCGACCCTCGGCAGAGCGCGTCGAAGAACTACTGGACAACGGCAACGAGGCCCGTGACGCGAAAAAGTATGCTGACGCCGAAACCGCTTACAAGGAAGTCCTGAAACTAAAACCCCGCGACGCGCGCGCAGCATATGGCCTGGGCAACATTTACTCCGATCAGCAACGTTGGGCGGACGCTGAGGCAGCTTATAGAAACTCGGTCGCGTGGGCTCCGAATGACGCAGACGCCCACATCGCATTGAGTGTGGTGCTCGTGCAACCCAGCCCCGGCGCCGATAACGCAAAGCGGTTTGCCGATGCTGAACAGTTCGCACGACGTTCCGTGCAACTGGATCCGAAGAATCCTGTCGGTTGGGATCGTCTCGGCGTCGCACTGCAAGCGCGTGGTCTCTCGAACAGTGAAACAGAACATTCGTACCGTCGTGCGATTGAACTCGATCCGCAGTTTGCGGTGGCCTACGCACACCTCGCCCGCATGCTTAATCATGCCGGCCGTGGAACGGAGTCGACTCCGTTTTATGAAAAAGCCACCGAGTTGGCGAAGGATCCGGCGACGCTCAACCTGATTGCCGACTCACTTCAGGGCGAGCAGTTGTGGCCACAGTCGGAACCAGTGCTCAAACGTGCGCTCGAACTGGACCCAAACAATCCCACTTCGTTGCTACTGATGGGACGCTTGCTGGTTGTTAATAAGAAGTATCAGGAAGCTGAGCCCTATTTGAAGTCTGCTACTGAAGTGAGCTCCCGCGCCTTTCTACCATTCAACCTGCTGGGACGTGTTTATCTGGGAATGGATCGCTACAGTGATGCTGAAGCGACTTATGAGCGCGCCTCGGCAAACGCAGCAGCAGGCGAGAAGAAGCAACTTGCCGGGATCTTTGGGTTTGAAGGTGTGGGCGACGGTTATCTTAAATCCAACCAGAAAGACAAGGCCATTCGCGCGTATCAGCGAGCGCTCGAACTGGACCCAAACAACAATGGCGCTGCCCAGAAACTCGCGCGAGCGCGAGCGAATTAAGTGCCTGAGATCGAATCAGATTTCCTCTTAAGAGGTCCGTGTGTATGAAGAGTTGCCCTAAGTGTAATCGTACCTTTCCGGATGAAGGCCAAAAGTTTTGCACGTTCGATGGCGGTCTCCTGATCGCGCCGCAAACAACCTATGATCCGAATGCGACGATTCGCGCCACGTCAATTGATTTGAATGCTGCCGCCGCGGAAAGACCTACCAGTCGCGACCTGCCCGATCCGAATGCGACGATCATAGAGAACTATCCGGCAACGGTTGCACTGCCTCGCAACACAGGTCCAACGACTGGCCCAACCCCGACGAACCCCAACACGTCCGATATCTCTAAGCCGGCAGCTCCGCCACCGCAGTGGACTGCACCGCCACCTCCTCCTCCGCCACCGGTAACGTCACCTCCCGCGCCGCCAACCCCGGCAGCAGAACCGCCGCGAGCGACGACGGGTGAAATTGCGGCGCCGGCGCAGCCGGCAGTTGCACAGGTTCAGGCTCCGTCAGCACCGTTACCTCCAGTTGCAAAGAAGAAGTCGAAGGTGCCGTGGATCATCGCGGGCGTGCTTGTGTTTCTCTTGCTTGGAGCTGGTGCTTTGGCCGGCGTGTTCTTCTTCGTTGTAAAGCCGAAGCTGGACGAGATGAATGCTCAGCGAAATCCAAACCGGCCGCTCGAAAATACAAACGTGAGCACACCGACTCCGGCCAGTACAGTCGAAGCTTCAACTCCGGCGCCGACGCCCGAGGATAATTATGTGCCGCCGGCAGGAGCAGTTCAGTTTGTAAATTCGAAGGACAAGCTCGACGGCGCTTTGGCCGAACATTATTTCGACTTCAGCTTTTATTACCCGAAGACGTGGGCTGCCGATCCAAAGGCCGGTGTGGCCGGTGCGGCGAACTTTGTGAAGGTCGAACGTCGTATCCCGCCGGACTTCACACAGGAGAATTTCGTCGTACGCTGGTATCCAAGCTCCGGAACGTTGGCGGGCGACTTGCAAACTTTGCCGCAAAAGGTGGAGGAGTTCAGCAATTTGTTAGCGAAATCTTTTCCTGAGTACCGAAAGGTGTCGGAAGGTGCAACTAAAGTAAACTCGATGGACGCTTATGAATTCAGATGGGAAGGCATGTCGAGGGGAACTGAGAAAGGCGACCTTCACCTTTGGGGACGTGTTATCTTCCTGCCGACCGGAAAAGAAGGCGACACGACGGGTGCGGTGTTGAGTATGTTCACGACTTCACTTGCGCCGGAATTGTCTTCAGTGGAAGATGTCGGTTCGCACGGCGAAGCTCCGGTGATACTCGACTCGTTCAGGTTTGGTAAAAAATAGGTTTTGAAACAAGTAATGTCAGAAAGAACAGAAGTCAACAAATTGAAGTTTTGGACGCCGTTGCGCATCGCGTGTACGGTGATCTCGCTTGGGTTGCTGGTCGCCTTTGGAGTATCGAGTTGTAATTCGAACGATCCGCCGTACAACGCAAATCAAGCGTCAGCGCCGGGTCGTCCCACCGCAATGGTCACTTTGCCGCGCCCGGTTCTCGATGCGGAAAACAAGGCCGCGAGTGGTGGCGCCATAAAGCTCGCGGATTATTCCGGAAAAGTTCTGCTCGTTAATCTGTGGGCCACCTGGTGTGGACCATGCCGCATGGAAACGCCTGAGCTAGTGAAACTTCACAGCGAGTATCAGAGTCGTGGCGTAGAAATGGTTGGACTCTCGACTGAAGACCCTGCTGCGTCTGCGGAGAGTGTTGCCGAGTTTGTTAAGGAATACAATGTGAAGTATCACATCGGCTGGGCGACGCGTGACGTTGCGATCGCTTTGATGCAGGGACGCACAAATATTCCTCAGAGCTTCATCATTGCGCGCGATGGTCGCATCCTGAAGCGCTTTATTGGTTTCAGACCCGATGCGACGCCGCAACAAATCCGGCAAGCGCTCGACGAAGCGTTAAAGAGCTAATCCACAGATTACGCAGACTCATCTGTGTAATCTGTGGATTGTTGTTTCAATCCCTCTGCTACTTCCTTCTTTGCCTCGTCTTCCAGTCGTTTCATCTCAGCTTCAACTTTTTGATCTGCCTTATCGATCGGCGCCGGTTCATTCAATTCGTCCTGAGTTTTAATTTTGTTTTTGTCGATACTCATATATTTAGGCTAGCAAGTGATCCGTTACGGAAGTGCTGGGTTTTCATAACGATTGTGATGCGAATGGCTTTCTCGACAAAGCGCTTTTGTGAGCGTAGACTCCAAGTTAGAAATGAGTCTGTTCTTCTCGAACAAGCCAGTGCGTTTGCTTCTCGCGGTCAGCGTGTCGATCTGGATGGCGGGTGGTTGTCTCTTCGGATGCACGACCGATGTCATTGGCTCTGAGCGTGCTCAGGAACATGTTGTCGAGCACGGAGCAAGCTGCCACGCAAAAAAGCAGATCACGAGCAATGTAAAGCTGCCTAAAGGTGTGGCGTACTTTGTTCCTGACCCGGGCGGCATGATGAAAGACTGTCCGCTGGCTGTGAATGCGACTGCCGCAACTTCAAAGAGCAGCGCTCACGTGCCGGAGCCGGCACGCGGTCCTGTGGCGGCTTTACCGAGTTTTGAGAAACAGGCTCTTCAAGCAAAATATCCACGCGTTGTTCCGTTCCTCCATAATCGTGGATCTACCCACCTTCAGTGTTGTGTTTTCCTGATCTAGAGATCTGCCTGCTTTAGCGTTTTTCAAGATGGCGTGCCGGTGCGTTTTGGCTGGCATGCAAGGCACTAATCTCTTGATACAGGAGAACTACAATGAAATCCCGTAAGAAAACTACCCTGATCCTTGTTCTGGGTTTACTACTGACTGCGTCTACAGCAGGTATGGCCCAAACCCCTTCGCAAACTGACCCTAAGAAAGCAACCGAGATGGAATCGTGTTGCTGTTGTACCGGTGATTCGTGCGACATGAAGATGAAGGATGACGCGAAGATGAAGCACGACATGAAAGACTGTTGCAACGTTAAGAAGAAAGCGAAGAACAAGAAAGCTGCGTAAAGCAGGGGCCACGGATTACACGGTGACACGGATCAGATCTGTGTCATCTGTGTATCCGTGGCTAATATTTAGGGGGTTATAAATGAGGTATGCATTACTTTGTGCGCTGTTGATTTTTACCACTCAGACTGTTACCGCGCAGCATGAAGGGCACACGATGCCGATGCCGCCGGCGAAACCTGCGGCGTCACCTTCGGCGTCACCCTCGGTGGCACCAACGCCAAGTTCGAGTCCGGAAATGCCCGCCGAGGAAACAGTGATGGACCTGATGCCGGCAGGGCGGATGGGTTCAGGCACGTCGTGGCAACCGGATTCAAGTCCGATGTACATGGTGCACAAACAATCAGGTGAGTGGTTGTTGATGTTTCATTACAACTTCGTCGCGGGTGTGAATCATCAAGGTGGACCACGAGGCGTGACGAAGTTCGAATCGGCCAACTGGTTCATGCCTTCGGCAGCGAGACGTGTCGGGCCAGGCACGCTCGAATTGCGCGGCATGGTTAGCGCCGAACCTTTCACGTTTCCTCCAGGCGGCTCGCCGCTCTTGTTCCAGACGGGTGAGACTTACAAAGGCCAACCCCTGATCGATCGACAGCATCCACACGATCTGTTCATGGAGCTGAGTGCCACGTACACCGTGCCTGTTGGCGAACGCGCGAACTGGTTCGTCTATGCAGGTTATCCAGGAGAGCCGGCGCTTGGACCAAATGCGTTTATGCACCGGGCTTCCGCTTCTGAGAATACGTCGGCGCCGTTGTCGCATCATTTGCAGGACTCGAGTCACATCAGTTTCGGTGTTGTAACAAGCGGGCTTCAATATCGCTGGTTCAAGCTCGAGGGCTCTGTTTTCAATGGCCGTGAGCCTGACGAAAACCGTTACGATTTCGAAGCTCATCCATGGAATTCGCGTTCGGCAAGACTATGGTTTGCGCCAAACAGCAACTGGTCTATGCAGGTGAGTCATGGCTTTCTGCGGAATCCCGAAGCCCTCGAGCCGGGAGACGTTCGCCGCACCACCGCGTCGATCAGTTACAACCGGAGCTTTGAGCGTGGTAACTGGGCTTCGAGCCTGATTTGGGGACGAAATCACGAAAGTCACGACGGCGAAATTTTTAACTTGAATGGATATGTGGCAGAATCCACGGTGAAGTTTCTGGACCGGAATTACTTCTACACGCGGCTCGAATTGGCGGACAAGAATCAGCTGCTGCGCGCGGCTGACCGCATCAGTCTCGGAATTACCGACGATCATCCGTCATTTCGCATCGGAGCTTACACGTTCGGCGGCGCTCGCGATATTTGGAATACCGGCACGACGTCGTTTGCTATCGGCAGCGATCTGACGTTCTACTCGAAACCGTCATTGCTCGACCCGATTTATGGTTCTAATCCGGTTTCGTGGAAACTGTTTTTCAGACTGCGGCCGAGTCAGATGAATATGGGAGCGATGCACGGAACGCACTGATACTAAGGAGTACGTTTTAATGAAGAGAAACTTGTTATTGATTGGCAGCATAGTGTTGCTGTTAGTTGCGGCAGTGTTGATGGTGAATTCGGCAAACCAAAAACCATCTTCGCAGCAAACTTCAAGCAATACACCGGCCCAACCGGCGGCACAGCACGAGCATTCCGCGGTTCCCGCGGCTAATACGATTCCAGCCCACTTTGAAGTGCCGCCCGCCAAGTCGAGTCTTGGACCAACACTCGATCCCGGGCAGTTCAGCGGCATCACGCGCGATGCGTACCGCGCGGCGCGAGAGATTCCCGTTACACTCGCGCAGTTACCTTGTTACTGCCATTGCGATCAGGGCTTCGGACACAAGAGTCTCTACAGTTGTTACGAAGACGATCACGCGGCACACTGTGATGTATGCGTGAGGGAAGCGCTACTGGCGTTGAAACTCGAAAAAGAGCAGAAGATGACGCCCGCGCAGATACGCGACACCATCGTGGCGCAGTATTCTCATTAGGTTGTATAGTACTGGTCTAAATCAATTCCAACAGAAAGTGCGGAGGGAGCATTAAATGAGTAAGTACGTTTTTCTCTTGGCGTTCGCAATCGTAGCCGTTCTGGCTTGCAATCGTGCCAGTGCAGTTAATGAGCTGCCGGCAGTGGGAGCGGCGGCGCCAGGTTTCAATCTCACTACGAACGAAGGCAAACAGGTAAGTCTCAACGACTTCAAAGGCAAATGGGTGGTGCTTTACTTCTACCCGAAGGACTTTACACAGGGTTGCACGATCGAAGCGCGCAACTTTCAACGCGACATCGCAAAGTACGAAGCCGCGAACGCCGTGATTCTCGGCGTGAGTGTTGATAATGCCGAATCGCATAAAGAGTTCTGCGCCAAGGAAGGTTTGAACTTCAAACTGCTGGCCGACACGGACGCAAAAGTGTCTGACCAGTATGGCTCGGTCATGGAATACAACGGCGCCAAGCTCTCCGCACGCAACACCTTCATCATCGATCCTCAGGGCAAGGTCGTGAAAGTGTTTGAGAAAGTGAAAGTCGCCGCGCACAGCGAGGAAGTGCTGGCAGCCCTGGCCACATTACAGAAATAAAAGTTAGCCACAAAAAGGGCCACAAAAGGCACATAAAGCACAAAAGGCACATAAAAGAACTCAGCAATCCTTTTGTGCTTTTCGTGCTTTATGTGCCTTTTGTGGCCTTTTTGTGGCTACTTCTTCTTGATCGCGATCACTTTCATCTGGCCTTTTGCGGCTTCGATCGTGAAGTCGATGCGATCGTTGACGGCGATGCCGTTTAGAAGGCTGGAGTCGGTCACCGGAAATTCCATTTGCATCGCCGGCATCAACCCGTCGATGTCGCCGTGATCGATCTCGATGGCCGGCGCCTTGGAATCGATGGCCTTGACGACGCCAACACCCTGATAGTGATTTGATGCTACTGCGGCAGCGGGACCAGTGGGTGCTTGATTGTTAGCGGATTGTTTATTGCACGCGCCTGCAATGATGAGCGCTACGCAGATGGATACAATGCCGCTCTTATGAGCCATATACTTCGCTTCTCCTTTTCCTGCCCGATGTACGCAACAAAGAGCTTGTCGTTCACATAAGTGCCTGCCGGGAGCTCGGCATTCGCCGCAAGGCGAAGCGCGTAGCCGGCGTCACTAACGGAACGCATTTTAGTCTCGGCGGTCTCTGAAGTCTGCCACAGAGCTATTGGACCTGCCAGTGCCGGGGAGCCGCGCACGGTTTCCTGCGACAACAATTGGCGTGGCGTGAAGCTTTGCCCTTTGTCTTTCGACTCGGCGAAGTAAACTCCGGCCGCAG
>Ga0068860_100008466_pt1 | contig 10250 bp, 10 predicted proteins | sample KBSSwiS32_FD_66597 | JGI IMG/M metagenome (GOLD analysis project Ga0068860, IMG submission 66597) | Switchgrass rhizosphere microbial communities from Kellogg Biological Station, Michigan, USA - KBS Switchgrass S3-2 | ecosystem: Host-associated > Plants > Roots > Rhizosphere > Soil ...
ATTTGGTGAAGAGCCAACTCGACGTAACATGAGCGATTAAAATATATCAATATCCGCAAACGTAAACTTGATTTTGTCAAATGATATGTTAGCTCCTAAATCCTGGAACAATACCGGGAATGATTTGATCGGAGGATAGCGCGCGACAAACAACCATTCCAGGTGCGTATCGTGACATGAATGAAACAAGATTTTTTTCAGTCCAAGTTTTGAAGCAAGTATTTTTATTTTTTTCATTGTGTAATCGAAATCCTGCCCATTTAATTCCATATCGCCAATGACCAATTCATTTTTTATTTTAATCCATGCTGTCGCCTTGTCGATACGAATGACAATTGTATCACTGTACGTTTTATAATTCAGATACGCTTCATCCCGTAAGATTCCGGCGAAACCATCGATGATAACCGAATTCGGAACTCCTTTTTCTGTTGTCAGATATTTTCGCAATATCGAATTACTATATGCGGCATATATTTTCTTAAATAGCGGGAAACGATTGCTTAGACCTTTCCATGGAGCGGCCGAAACGGGAATTTCAAAACATTCCATGCTTTCCGTCATTTGCCATCCGAGTTTGGTGACGGCGCCGTGATATGAGTTTTGATTGGGAAATCCAAAGATGAAATGTAAGCCTGCTTTTCTGCACAATTCAAATGTAATCTTCGACAATTCGACAAACATTCCCTTGTATCTAAAAGCGGGATGCGTCATCGTATCGCCAGATTGCGCTGCCAAAAGGATTTCTTTACCATATTCAATAAAGCAGGGCATTACGCCGTAATAGGCCACGGCGATGCGATCTTTATTGTAGGCGACATATCCAAGCCATTCAACGCCTGTGTAAGCCGTGTTATATTTTTTGGAGTAATAATTTTTTTCCGGAGGTGCGCCGTACACCGCCTGGTGTAATGTTTCGAGATCTTTCAATTTTGCCTGGCTGAGTCGTTCAACGACATATTCCTTATTTTCTACTACGGGTTGCATATGTTCCTTTTATATTTGCGATCATCTGATTATTTACTGAAATAAATGGGTTGACGGTAAAACGCTCACGCATGGTGTCGTCGCTACTGTCTTCATCGAAAAGAAAATCTGTTGCGAGTAATTGTATGAAACCGGCACGTTTTGCTGCAGCGACTACTTCTCGCGTGTATGATCCATATGGAAATGCGATGGCGCTTATGTCGTTGCCGGTAATTTTTTCCAGGTATTCTTTTGATTGAATCATTTCTGATTCCGCCTCGCGGGCACTCATCTTTGAAAGGTCATTGTGATAATATCCATGTGAACCGATCGTCGCCCATTTTGAAGCTGCCAGCTCGCGTATTTGTGATTCGGTCATTTGAAGCCAATAGTCGTCCTCAGCGTGGGTATCCCTGAAAGGAGCGAATTGATATAATGTCCTCATCGATTCCTCTTTGATCGCAAAACCACCTGCACGCAGCGTGTCCTTCAAGCTGGCACTGGTTTTCACGGACAAATAAGAGTTGTGTCGGTTCTTCCTAAAAACTTCATTTCGAAAAACTATTTCGGCCGGGCCGTGCTTCCCCATGATCCCCATGAAATCGTTCCATAAAATATCATGCCCGGCTTCACGGATCGCGGTGATAAAAAAAGTTGCTGGTATTTTTTCGTCCTCCAATATGGGCAGAACGTACTTGTAATTATTGGCGTATCCGTCATCAAAACTGATGCAAATATTAAAGCGATCCGGATCGAAGCGCTTTTGGTAAAAATCATTGAGTGAAATGATATGAAAATGTTCTTATAAAAATGGATGTGTTCGCGGAATGTTTTTAGTGGTAGAAAGATATTGTTGAAGCGCATTGGATCGTTCAGGCAAATACCATGATACAGAATGATCCTTGCACCTCTCGCTTCGTCAAAAAAAGATTTGTTCCATCCCAGCAACGAACCGATGTCGTTGTGCGTATAGCTTATTTTTTGTTGAACAGAAGTTATTATTTGTTTCGCTCTTTTCATTAATGTGTCAGACTTTTTCTCTCCTGTGTGCTTATCCTCCTATGTGGTGAAAAAAAATTACCACATAGAAGGATAGGCACATAGGAGAAACGCTATCAAAATTTGTCATACAAATCGAAAGATTAATTATTTCTAATTTACATGCATAAATGTTAAAACAACTCTAATGACCAGTATTATTCTACCGACGTATAATCGCGCAACGCTTTTGATGGAAAGCATCCAAAGCGTCTTGCAGCAAAGTTATACGGACTTTGAGCTGATCGTTATGGACGATGGATCTGACGATAACACGAGCGGTTTGGTTGGCAATATCCAGGACAGTCGCGTCAAATATCATCATATGCCTCGCAGCGGATACACGGGTCGTTTAAAGAACTTTGCCATTCGCCAGGCATTGGGTGAATACATCGCTTTTATAGATTCAGATGACATGTGGAAACCGGGTAAACTCGAAAGGCAAGTACAACTTTTGGAAGAAAACCCATCGATCGGCTTTTCGATCACGGATGTTACCACTTTCAAAGGCGATAAGATCCTTATCGATCATTCTTACCAACTTCAAGATACCACTCAATTCATAAATATTTTTCAAAAGATGAAAGAGAGCCGGTTTCTTGTATATCCATCTACGTTGATCATGAGGAAGAGTTGCTTTGAACGCACCGGATATTTTGACGAAACGATGCTTTCAGGCGATTTTCATTTTAATATGCGTCTCGCTTATCATTTTGATGCAGCAGTCATTTTTGAAACGTTGCTATGGCGGCGGGTACATGACTCAAATATGAGTGAACAAATACCGATTGAGAATTACAAGGAATTTGTTGACACGTTTGACTATCTATATAAATCAAAAATGATTGAAAAAAAATTTCAGCGCCAGGCAAGGAGCCTTGCACATTATAAATTGGGAAAGGTTTATGCATCGAAGGGTGATCAGAAAAATGCAAGAAGGCATTTTATGATTTCATTGAAGAGCAAATTATACAATCCTCCCTGCATCTATCATTTACTAAATACCTTGATGCCCGGCACGACGGCTTCGCAGGGTGCTTAAAAATTCAATGAAATCCACAATCATCAAATGGCTTTTTGGCGAACCGGTAATCAGGGATTATTCTTCGGTGTCGATCGCGAGTGATATCTGGGAGCATGTTTATCTTAAAGTGGAAAATGATTTTATAGATGTGTCGACACAACAATGGCTTTTAAGTCTGGATCCTGTTGTCATGGGCATATGGTCGAACAAAAACGCTTTTAATTTGCCCGGCACAGGGATCTATAAATTGTATTTCACCGATCGTGCTTCGAGTAGAAATGACGTAAAGCAAAATGCTGTTGCTGAAGTAGATCTTGAATTATTTGACAAGATAGACGAGCATGGTGGATCACTGAATTTATTTAGGGCAAAGGCAAGTTGTATCTATCATATTTCGCAGCTTAAGATCTCAATGCTGTTTTATAAGTTTTATAAGAAGCCAAAATTAACTTTCGATCATTTTAAATCGCTCGTTGCCACGCATAGTTATCCAAGAAGAGTGCGATTAATCTCGTTCCGGGATGGGGATTACTATAATATTTTCCCCATGGACCTGCTAGGAGATCTTGAAAATGAAAACAGGTTTGTGTTTGGACTTCGGCACAGTAATCATTCTCTGCCAAAAATTATCAGCACAAGAAAAATTGTTGTATCTGAATTCCCGGCGGATTGCAAAAATATCGTCTACCAATTGGGAAAGCATCATACGAGTCAGCCGCTGTCAATGGATTCGCTTCCGTTTGCTTCTATGAAGACAGAGAAATTTCAGTTTGATGTTCCGGAATGGGTGGAGAGTTACAAAGAAATTAATATTTTGAAAACGTTAAATCTTGGGAGCCATATGTTGCTTTGGGGCGAACCGGTGAATGAAAAGAGGTTTAAACCGCCAGCGGCTCATTTATTTCATATTCCGTTTTTGTTGCATTTGCGGAGGAAGAAATTTGGGGATCAATATGAAAACGCGTAGCGTAAAATGCAAGTTTGGGTTTCACACAAAGACACAACGAATGTGTTAGTGCCTTTGTGGTACTTTGTGGCTTTGTGTGAACCCAAAAGTAGCATTGAGAGCACAGGCAACTGCACCGTCAAATCTTCCGTAATGATTTTCAAGCCTTCAGAAGGAAAAATGAATAAAGTATTACTATTTAATCCACGGAGTGCGAAATACAAACCGAGGATACCGAATTCTATTTTAAGTATTGCAGCTTCAATTGAAGGCCTGTATGATTATGTAATTGTGGATGGTAATCTCGAAAATGATCCCTGGGAAAAAATTAACGGGTACCTTTCGCGAGGTGGATTTTCGTATTTCGGATGTACTTCCATGCCGGGGCCGCAGTTGCAGCAATCAATTCCTATTTCAAAAAAAATCAGAGAGCTGTACCCGCACATCATCACAATCTGGGGCGGTTATTTCCCATCCAATCAGTCGAAGTCGGTGCTGGATTCAGGTTTTGTTGATTTTATTATAAACGGACCTGGCGACAAGTGTTTTCCCGTGCTATTAAATGCACTTGATCATGGAGAGCCTTTTGATCAAATCAGCAATCTCATTTATAAGTCGGGCAACGAAATTATTAAGACAAGAAAAGACGAATTGTATAATCAGGATGAATTGCCCGCGCTTCCGTATGAAACTTTGAATTCATTCTATCCAATCAGGCGCTATCTCGGCTCAACATATCTTGGTTCGAAAACGATCGCTTATCACTCCAGCATGGGTTGTCCGTTCAAGTGTTCCTTTTGTGCTGTTGTTCCGATCTATAATGCGAGATGGAGCGGTAAATCGGCGGACAAAATTTATCGGGACATAAAATATTTGAAAGATAATTTCGGCGGCAATGCGATTGAATTTCACGATAACAATTTTTTTGTCTCCGAGAAAAGAACAGTTGCATTCTCAAAATTGATACGACCGGAAAATATGGTTTGGTGGGGTGAGGGGAGAATCGACACGATCGACAAATATTCTGATGAGTCGTTAGCGATCATGCGTGAGTCCGGTTGCCAGATGATTTTCTTTGGTGCGGAGACAGGCAATGATGAGATCCTGAAAAAAATGGACAAAGGGGGAACGCAATCGGCAGCACAGATAAAAACATTCGCTGCGCGAATGGCAAAGTTTGATATTATTCCGGAATATTCATTTGTACTCGGGACTCCTGCTGAAACGCCCGAGCAGGTGATGAAGCAAATCAATAGTGATATTGCATTCATCAAAGAAATTAAGTCCATCAATCCAAAAACGGAGATTATCATTTATGTATACAGCCCGGTGCCGACTGAAGGATCAGACATGTACAACAAAGTATTGGCATCGGGATTCAGGTTCCCGGAAAAGCTGGAGGACTGGATCAATCCGCAATGGCAGCAATTTGATTTACGTAAGAATCCTTTGACGCCCTGGCTGACTCCCGAGATGATCAATAAGATAAAAGATTTTGAAACTGTACTGAATGGATACTATCCAACAGTATCAGACCTGCGTATGGTGAAGTTCAGGAGAAGGCTGATTCAGACAGTTGCGTCGATCCGGTACAAAACGGGAATTTATACCAAGCCTTATGAACTAAAAGCGTTGCAGATATTATGGAAATACAGGCAACCGGAAATTGAGGGATTTTAAATGAAGGTGTTTTGAATAAACTGTTGAAATATTTTGTCGCAAGAACATACCGTCCGCTCCTGGTAAGATATCTTTCCAAAACGCGTACTTATGTATTTAAGGGGATAGTACTTTCTATTCCCCAGCAGGTATTCCATCCGGGATTCTTTTTTAGCACAAAACTTTTGCTGAAGTATATCAGCCAGCTTCCGCTGAATCAAAAATCAATTCTGGAATTGGGTGCCGGAAGCGGACTCATTTCGATTTTCGCAGCAAAGCAAGGTGCAATTGTGACAGCAACGGATATTAATCCAATCGCCGTCGAGTTTCTGCAAATCAACAGGCAGATGAATGACGTAAACATGAACGTCACACATTCTGATTTGTTTGATGATATCAGCCTGCAGCAGTTCGATATCATTGCGATCAATCCACCGTATTATAAAAAGCAACCAAAAACAGATGCTGAGTACGCATGGTGTTGCGGTGAACGCGGAGAATACTTTGAGCGTCTTTTCAACGGACTGGGAAATTATATGCATGCAAACTCATCAGTACTCATGATACTTTGTGATGCATGTGATATAAAAATGATTGAGATGATGGCGAAGCGCAACAGTTTCCAAATGGAGTGTGTCTTTAAAAAGAAAAACCTGCTGGAGAGTAATTTCATTTTTAAAATCAGCCAGGAAAAATGAATGGTTCTACAAACAATATCAACAATAACTTATATGTGCCGGTTAGCGGCGATGTAGATAATTATTTCGAGCAACGATATATATTACTCCGGTTGAAGGAGCAAAGAATTTATACGGATGAAGAAGTATTTCAATTGCCGGAGATTCCTGAGGACCACCCGCATTTTCGCGAGTGGGTGATCCGGAAACAATCTTGCCGGCAGTTGATTTCGCGGCTCGAATCAAAAAAAGACATATTGAATATACTGGAAATCGGATGCGGTAATGGATGGTTGTCGTATCAATTGTCGCGCATCCCGGGAAGCAGGGTGATCGGACTTGATATAAACATGGTGGAACTACAGCAGGCGGCGCGGGTATTCAATACAAATTCAAAACTTAAATTTATATATGGTGATATCCGTTCGGGCATCATCAGTGATCTTAAATTTGATGCGATCGTCTTTGCTGCCTCTATTCAATATTTTCCATGTATGAAGGAAATATTGAATGCGGCCCAGGCTCATTTGTTTCACGATGGTGAAATTCATATTACGGATACACATTTATATAAACCAGGCGACGTGAATGATGCAGTCAACAGGTCAAAATCATATTTCAACAGTGTTGGCTTTCCGGAAATGTCGGGTTATTACTATCACCATTCTATAACCGAACTTGATTCTTACCCATGTAAAATATTGAGAAATCCTACCTCCGTTAGAAACAAATTGTTTGCAAAGAATCCATTCTATTGGATTTGCATTGGAAAAAAATAAAGGCATGCTGGATCAATCGATAGCTCATACAGTCAAACGTTTTAGGACTTTACAAACCGGGACGATTTACGCGTTGCCGATCGTGATCCTTATGCCGCATAGTGCCTGCAATTGCCAATGCGTTATGTGTGACATCTGGAAAGACAACCGGAATTTAAAACAACTCACGGAAGCAGATATTGCGGGATTACTTGGGTCGCTTCGGAAGTTTGGAACAAAGCAAATAGTGATGTCCGGAGGAGAAGCGTTACTCAATCCGAATTTCTTTAGACTCTGTGAGATGTTGAAAAAAGAAAAGATCAGGATCACAGTTCTTTCCACTGGATTAACTATAAAGCGAAATGCCGCAAACCTTGTGGAGCATACTGATGAAATTATTATTTCACTCGACGGCGATGAGAAAACGCATGATGCGATCCGGAATATTCCTGGTGCTTTTTTTAAATTGAAGGAAGGGATTCAGCATGTGAAGGCAATTGACAGAAATTTCCGTGTCAGTGGACGAACAGTGATTCACCGGTTAAATTTCAGGAGGTGGCCGGCGATTATCGATGCAGCGAAAGAAATCGGTTTGCAAAGTATCAGTTTTCTGCCAGCAGATGTGAGCAGTCATGCTTTCAATCGGGAGATCTTGTGGGATCAGACACGCCAGGATCAGATTTTATTGATGAAAGAAGAATTGCCGGAATTGCAATCGATCATTACGTCTGTTATTCACGACAATCATCATGATTTCAGCACGCACTTCATCGCGGAATCACCTGATAAGATCCAAAAGATTTATGACTATTACGCGGCGTTCTATGGATTGAATGCATTTCCATATAAAAAATGCAATGCGCCATGGGTATCGACGGTCATCGAGGCAGATGGAACTGTTCGTCCGTGTTTTTTTCATGCACCCATGGGAAATATTCGAGAGGAATCTTTATCGGAAATATTAAACAGCGATGCGTCGATACAGTTTCGCAAGACGCTCGATATCGATACCAATGAAACTTGTGCAAAGTGTGTCTGTTATTTGAATTTACCAACACGCATGAATCCCGCTGCTGTGCGGTAAAAACTAAACATGAATCAACCGAACAACGAAAATACTTTCAGCATAAAACCATTGCAATGGATCATGTTATTCGCAGTCTTGCAGATTGCCGTCGCCATGTTCACCAATACGCCGGGATTTTCATTTGACGAAGCGATGTGGCAATATATTGGGCGCAATTGGTTCCGTAATGGACTCGTTCCTTATTCCGGTGGTGTCGATAATAAATCTCCGCTCATCTTCGCTGTGTTTGGATTATCGGATAAATTGGCCGGTGTTAATTATTGGTTACCGCGCGTCTTCGGCACGGTCTGCCAATCGGTTGGAATTTTCTACGTGTACAAAATTGCAAGACATGTTGCCGGTGAACGTGCGGGTGTCATTGCACTGAGCCTTTATGGACTTTCATTACTTTGGCGCAGCGTTGGTTCGAAATACGTTTCCTATACTGAAACCTATGCGGTGACTTGCATTATCGTTTCATTTTATATATGGTTGGTCGGAATAAAGAACCGTAATTTTTTTATCAGTGGATTTATTGGAGGAATTGGAGCAGCTTTCAGATTATCAGCATTTTTTGGAATTGCAGCGATATTTATTTCGGCGGCGCGAAGAAATTTTAAATCGTCAGTGGTCTTTACTTCAGGTGTGATTGCAGGATTTGGCATTTTTATTTTGTGGATGATTGCTTGTGGGATCAGCGTCCATGATTTTATTTTTTATGCTTTTACAGATAATTTCGGGCCCGGCAGTCCCACTGATCATTCTGCCCTCTGGCGCATCGAAAATTTCCTCGACAAATTTTTCTATTCTGAACTGATCCTTTTTTACCCGGCAGTGATTGGATATTTTATGATCGTAAAAAAGATCGATGCATTTGGTATTTGGTTGATCTGTGAATTTGTAGGTATTCATATTATCGGGATTTACGATCGCGTGCATATGAAAAATTTCCTGCCGGTCTTATCTGTGATGAGCGCCGTATCTATTCAGTATTTCATCGACACCTATAAGATTTCTACAAAACAGGTTACACTCATTTTATGGATCACGTTTTTTCCGAAGCTGATTGAGCCATTTGTTGGACTAAAAAAATTATTCAAACCGCCGGCTGATAAATCCGAGAATTATTGTCGTGATGCTGATGAAAAACCCGACGAAGAGGCGAAGCGAAAACTTGGTTTATGGATCAGGGCAAATACTAAAGACACTGATAAGGTATATATCGGCGGCATGAGCGCGCAGGCGCAGGTATATACGGAAAGAGTTTCGCCGACCATTTATTTCAACTCGACGGAAACCGAAAGAGCGAAAGAGAGGTTGAAGAACGATTTGATTTCAAATCGTCCGACCCTTGTTGCGCTGCCTGTATTTGCTGATTACACACAAAACACGGGGGCAGAGATGCGTAACGTTACCAGCGGGTTCGTAAAAAAGCAATATCGGCAGGACACTTGTTTATATGGCTACGCTATTTACAAATTGATGAATCGTTGAAATCGTGAATGAATGAAAAAGATTTTATTTACACACTCATATTTTTTGCGTTTCGATCCCAAACAATGGGAAACGGGATTGCCTTATCCGCCATTGGGTACAATTTATGCGGCGGCATGCATGCGCGAGCTCGGATACGACGTCGAACTTTTCGATACTATGTTTTCGGAACAACCCGAAGAGATAATTTTTCGTCTAGAGACGATGAGACCTGATTATTTGGTGATTTATGATGATGGGTTCAATTATCTCACCAAAATGTGTTTGACGAATATGCGGGAAGCTGCCTTCCGGATGAGTAAGCTGGCAAAGGCGTATGGCTGTAAGGTGATTGTCTCCAGTTCGGATTCTACAGATCATTACTTGCAATATATCGACGAGGGTGCGGATTTTATTATTATGGGAGAAGCGGAGTTGACTTTACAGGAGCTGATCAGAACGCTTGATGTAAATGGAACGGACCTGAAGTCGATTGAAGGATTGGTTTTTAAAAACGATGCTAACGTGGTGAAAACACAAAAACGAAATGTGATCAAGGATCTCGACAGTCTGCCAATGCCTGCCTGGGATCTTATTGATATCGCTCCGTACCGGCATTCGTGGCTAAAAAATGCGGGCTATT
>Ga0068860_100008470_pt1 | contig 10248 bp, 8 predicted proteins | sample KBSSwiS32_FD_66597 | JGI IMG/M metagenome (GOLD analysis project Ga0068860, IMG submission 66597) | Switchgrass rhizosphere microbial communities from Kellogg Biological Station, Michigan, USA - KBS Switchgrass S3-2 | ecosystem: Host-associated > Plants > Roots > Rhizosphere > Soil ...
TCCTCGGGTCCCCACGCCCAGAGCGCAGCGTCGCGGACGACGAGGACGAGCGCGAAGGTCGCGAGCAGCTGGTAGAGCTCGGGAGCGCCGTACAGCCGCCGCAGCAGCAGCATCTCGACGAGCGCACCGAGCGCGGCGACGGCGACCGCCGCGAGCAGCACCGCGGCCCAGAAGCCGAGCGGACCGGCGGCGAACACGGTCGTCAGCGCGACCGCGCCGTACAGCCCGAGCATGTAGAACGAGCCGTGCGCGAAGTTGACGATCCGCGTCACGCCGAAGATCAGCGACAGGCCGCTGGCGACGAGAAACAGCGCCGACGCCGAGGCCAGGCCGGTCAGCAGCTGCAGGACGATCGAGGAAGCGTTCATGCGGTCGTCCGGGCGCCGGCGGGTCGCGCCGCGCGGCGGGCGCGCGAGTCAGTCGATCGCGCGCAGCTTCTTCACCTCGTCGTCGCTCGGCAGGACCTTGGCGCCGTCGATGTAGACGTAGTCGGTCATGACGCCCTTCTGGCCCTCGAGCTTGGTGCGGCCGAGGTAGGCGCCCATCGTCGACTGGTGATCGAGCGCGCGGTAGGTCACCTTGCCGAACGGCGTCGTCACCTGAAGGCCGCTGAAGGCCGCGATCAGCTTCTCGGTGTCGGTCGACTTCGCCTTCTTGATGCCTTCGGCGATCGACCAGATCGTCGAATAGCCGACGACCGAGCCGAGCTTGGGGTACTCGTTGTACTTGCGGAAGTAGGCGAGGAAGAACTTCTTGTGCTCGTCGGTCTGGATGCCGTAGTACGGATAGCCGGTGACGATCCAGCCGACCGGCGCTTCGTCCTTCAGCGGCTCGATGTACTCGGGCTCGCCGGTCAGGAGGCTGACGACGTCGCGGCCCTCGAACAGCTTTCTCGTGTTGCCTTCGCGGACGAACTTCGAGAGGTCGGCGCCGAAGAGGACGTTGAAGATCGCGTCGGGCTTGGCGTCGGCGAGCGCCTGCACGACCGCGCCCGCCTCGATGCGGCCGAGCGGCGTCGCCTGGTCGGGCAGAAACTCGACGTCGGGCTGGAGCTTCTTCAGCATCGCCTTGAACGTCGCCGCCGCCGACTGGCCGTACTCGTAGTTCGGATAGACGACGACCCAGCGCTTCTTCTTCAGCTTGGCGGCCTCGGGGACGAGCATCGCCGCCTGCATGTAGGTGTTCGGGCGCAGGCGGAACGTGTAGCGGTTGCCGTTCTGCCACGTGATCTTGTCGGTGAGCGGCTCGGCGGCGAGAAAGAACACCTTCTTCTGCTTCGCGAAGTCGGTCACCGCGAGGCCGGTGTTGGAGAGGAACGTGCCGCAGATGAGCGCGACGTTCTCGCGCGAGACGAGCTCCTCGGCGACGCGCACCGCGTCGCCCGGGTTGCCGTTGTCGTCGCGCGAGACCACCTGCAGCTTCTTGCCGAGGACTCCGCCGGCGGCGTTGACCTCCTCGACGGCGAGCTCCCAGCCCTTCTTGTACGGATCGAGGAACGCAGGCTGCGCCTTGTAGCTGTTGATCTCGCCGATCTTGATCGTGTCCTGCGCGTGCGCCGGCGCAGCGACGACGATGCCGACGAGTGCGAGCAGGGCGAAGCGGTTCAACATGGGATCTCCTGGGTGGAACGACGATCGGGTGGAACCGGTGGCAAGATCGCGGCGCACGGCCGGGAGCGCAGACGATGGACGCACCGAGTTTCAGCGAGTTCGAGGCGGCGGCGCGCCGCGAAGGCTACGACGAGGTCGTGCCGCGCGAGTGGCCGGCGGGCGCGGTGCTGGAGACGCACGAGCATCCGTTCGCCGTCAAGGCGATCGTCGTCGCCGGCGAGATGTGGCTCTCGCACGGCGGCCGGACGCAGCACCTGGTCGCCGGCAGCACGTTCGAGCTCGACGAAGGCGTTCCCCACGCCGAGCGCTACGGCGCCGCCGGCGCGACCTACTGGGCGGCGCGCCGGCATCCGAAGCGCTGAGCGCGGGCTCGCCATCGCGCCGGCTCAGGCGACGATGTCGCCCGACTGGATCCGCTTGACGCCGGCCTTGGTCATCTTGTCCCACGCCGCCTTGAGCGAGCCGTTGAGGTCGATGCCGCGCGACGCGTCCTCGATCACGTAGGCCTTGAAGCCGGCCTTGCGCGCGTCGAGCGCGGTCCACGAGACGCAGAAATCGGTCGCCAGCCCGCACACGTAGACGGTGTCGATGCCGTGCGCCTTGAGGTAGGCAGCCAGCCCGGTCGAAGTCTTGCCGTCGGCCTCGACGAACGCCGAGTAGCTGTCGGTGCCCTGGTGGTAGCCCTTGCGGATGATGAGCTGCGCCTTCGGCAGGTTGAGGTCCTTGCGCAGCGCCGCGTCGTCCGAGCCCTGCACGCAGTGGTCGGGCCAGAGCACCTGCGTGCCGTACGCCAGCTTGGTCGTCTCGAACGGCTTCTTGCCCGAGTGCGCCGACGCGAACGAGACGTGCCCGGGCGTGTGCCAGTCCTGCGTGACGACGATGTTCTCGAACGCGCCGGCGAGCTTGTTGATCACCGGGACGACCTGCTCGCCGTCCTTGACCGGCAGCGTGCCGCCCGTGACGAAGCAGTTCTGCACGTCGATGACGAGCAGCGCGCTCTTCGCGTCCGGCTTGATCGTCGGCGCCGCGCCGGCGACGCGCGCTCCTGCGATGCCGAGCAGCCCGACGGCGCCGATCCCCTGGACGAACTGCCTGCGTTGCATCTTCATTGCTGACCTCCGTGTCGTTCGTTTACCGCCCATGCAGCGATCGTGCCGCGCCGGCTCTGCGGCCGGTCGAACCACGCTAGCGCTGCCCATCGAACTTCGCAATCTCGTCTGCCCGCAGTCCGCCGACGCGCGCGTGCGGCCGCGGGCCCGTCGTCATCGCGATCACGAGCACCATCTCGTCGGGGCGCGGCGCGTCGGCGATGCGCACCTCGATCGCGTCGAAGTGGCTGCGCACGTAGGCGGCGACGCGGTGGTGGATCGGAATGTCGATCGTGGTGCCGGCGGCGCCGATCTTGGTCGTCGACGGCACGATCGCGTGCGAGCCTTCGAGCAGGTCGCGCATGCCGTAGCCGCCCGGGACGTGCCAGAGCGCGCCGTGCTCGAGCTCGCCGGCGATGCCGATCAGCGCGCCCTTGCCGTACGCCTCGATCCTCGCCGCACCGCCGAGCGCCTCGACGAGGCGCCTCGCCATCTCGCGGCCGAGCGGCTTCAGCGCTTCCATCAGCGGCTGGATGTCGGCGACGTAGCGGCCGGCGTAGGGATTGCGCAGCACCGCGGCGAGGCTGCCGCGGCGCAGCGGCTGGGCGAGGCGCGGGCCGTTGTCGTGCCAGACGTCCTCGACGCTGCAGACGAGCTTGCGCACGTCGATCGCTGGAGCGTTTGCGCTGGCGGGATAGAGCATGTCGGATCCTCGGGGCATGGCGGGCGAATCAGCAGGCAGCGAGCGCGGCGGGCGCGGGAACCGAGCGCGGCGGCGGCGTCGCGACGTCGACGTCGCCGACGACCGACCAGCGGCCTTGCAGCGAAAGCACCGCGGCGACGATGCGGCCGCTGGCAATCTGCCGCCGCGCTTCGGCGGCGCCGCGCGCGAGCGCCATGGCGACGAGCTCCGGGGGCAACGGCGGCACCGCGCGCGTGACGAGGCGCTCGCCGAGGTCGCTGTCGTCGCGCACGCTGCTGGCCGGCGCGCGGACGATGCGCGCGTCGTCGACGTCGACGGCGTTGGCGACGACCGTCGCCGCGGCGTCGGCCGCCGACGCGGTCGGCGCGACGACGGTCACGCTGTCGGCGATGCCGAGCGAGAAGCTGCGGCCACGCCATCCCGACGTCGCGATGCCGCGCACCGGCGATTCGGCGTCGACGGCGAAGCGGCCGGCGAGCGGCGACGCGAAGCGAACGATCGACGGATCGGCGCAGACCCCGACGACGAACGATCGCCCGGGCGCGAGATGGAGCGCGATGTCGCCGCCGTTGTTGACCGCGGCGCGCGCGACGCCGGGCGCGACGAACGCGGCGACGAGCTCCTCGGCGACGCTGCCGGCGACGGCCGCCATCGCGGTGATGAAGCGGCCGCCCGCCGCGTGCGGCCGGCAGGCGTCGACCATGCGTCGCGCGACCGGCCCGACGGGCCACGGCGGCGCCGGCGACGCCGCCAGGTCGGCGCGCAGCAGCGCCAGCTCGGCGACGAGCTCGCCGAGGATCGTCTGGAAACGCCGCCACGCCCGCTCACTCGCGGCGACGACCGCATCCGGATCGCCCGCTGCCGACACGATGCAGTCGATCGGCCCGTGCTGGAAGTGCCAGCGCTCACGGTCGAGCCGATGCCGCGTCGCGCTCATCGCAAGCTCCCCGCGGCGAGCGGCCACGGCACCCCGGCCTCGGCGCCGATGACGCGCCAGCCTCCGGACGCGAGGACGTCGTCGAGCCGGCGCACGCGCGCCATGTGGCCGCCGAGCGCGCGGTAGTCGTCGCTGCGCATCGTGAACTCGATCGGCGAAACGATCGCCGGCGTCGGCACCGAGCCGAAGCTGTTCGCCGGCATGCGCGCGACATCGACCATCACCGTGATGCCGCCGCCGGGCCAGACGAAGACCGGCGCGCCGCCGCAGGTGACGCGAACGAGCAGCGACTTGATCGAGCGCGTCAGCGCGACCGGGTTCTCGGTGACGCCGGCGCGGAGGCTCCCGCCGGCGCCGGCGACGTAGAGCACCGAGCACAGCGACGGCTCGCAGTTCTCGCCGATCCGCTCGACGACACGGCGCACCGCGGCGGGCATCTCGGCGCGCTGCGGCACGAGGTCGTCGTCGAGGACGTACCACGCCGCGTCCTCGCCGGTGGTCGAGACCATGAGCACGCGCAGCCCCGGCCGCGCGCCGTGCTCGGCGTCCCAGCCCTCGACGATCGCGAGCGGATCGTCGATGTCGGTGCCGCCCCAGCCCGAGCCGGGACTGGCGACCTGGAAGTAGCGGCCCGGCGTCGACTTCCTGCCGCGGACGCGGATCCCGGTCGGCGCCATGTCGAGGAACTTGCCGGCCTGGTGCTCGGACAGCACCCCGGTGATGTGGTCGTCGACGACGACGACCTCGTCGACGTGGCCGAACCACTGCTGCGCGAAGATGCCGATCGTCGCCGAGCCGCAGCCGACGCGCATGCGCCGCTCCTCGACGCCGTCGACGACCGGCGCACGGTCGGCGCCGACGATCACGTGCGCACCGCCCTCGATGGCGAGCTCGACCGGCTGCCGGTTGCCGAGCGCCATCATCAGCTCGCAGGCGACGCGCCCTTCCTTCTTCGAGCCGCCGGTGAGGTGGTGGACGCCGCCGAGGCTCAGGAACTGCGAGCCGTATTCGATCGTGCTGACGTGGCCGACCGCCTCGCCGCGGTGGCGCACCGTCGCCTGCTCGGGACCGAGCCAGCGATCGGTGTCGATCTTCACCTTGAAGCTGCAATAGCTGAAGATGCCTTCGGTGACGACGGTGACGAGGTCGACGCCGTCATGCTTCGACGCGACGATGAACGGCGCCGGCTTGTAGTCGGGATACGTCGTCCCCGAGCCGATCCCGGAGACGAAGACCGGCGCGTCGGCCTCCGCGGAGACGAGCGAGCCGTCCCAGCCGCCGTCCTGCGCCGCCTGCCAGGCGACGAGGTCGACGCCGGGCCTGGCGACGAGATGGAGCGTGTCGAGCCGCGTCAGCTTGCCGTCGACGTTGCCGTAGCGATCGCACGCGCCGAGCTTGCCGGGGCTGATCTGGCAGAGCACCGGGCACGCTTCGCAGCGCACCTTGTCGGCGGCCATCCGCTCGGGCGCGCGCGAGTGCTCGAGCACGACCGGCTCGGGCGCGAGCTCGAGCGGCTGGCCGTCCGAGCGCGGCACGAACGACGGGTCGCTCACGTTGCTTCGCTTCCTCTTGCGAGCAGTGCGGCGCGCAGGCGGCTCGGCGTCACCGGCACCTCGCGCATGCGCACCCCGGTCGCGGCGTGGATCGCGTTCAGGATCGCCGGAGCGGTCGCGACGAGCGCCGGCTCGCCGACTCCCTTGGCGCCCCAGGGACCGAGCGGCTCGGGATCCTCGATCAGGTGGACCGTGATCGGCGGCACGTCGCCGACGGTCGGGATCAGGTAGTCGTGCAGGTTGTCGGTGCGGCCGTTGACGTACTCCTCCATCAGCGCCATGCCGATGCCCTGCGCGATGCCGCCGTGGATCTGGCCTTCGACGAGCGTGGGATGGATCGCGCGGCCGACGTCGTGGGCGGCATGGACGTGCAGCACCTCGACGGTGCCGAGCTCGACGTCGACCTCGACCTCGGCGATCTGCGCGGCGAAGCCGTACGTCGCGTACGGCACGCCCTGGCCGTCGGCGTCGAGCGGCACCGTCGGCGGGTTGAAGTGGCCGTGGCCGACGAAGAGCTCGACCGGCTGCGTGTGCGCCCCGTCGCCTGCGCGCTCGCCCCCGCGCGCGAGCGCGAGCGCGCGGACGTCGAGCGCGTGCACCTCGCCGCCGCGCCGGCCGACGATCGTGTCGCGCTCGAGGACGAGCGTCACCGAGCGGTCGTCGTCGTCGCCGAAGCCGAGCCGCGCGAGCAGCTGCCGGCGCAGCTCGATGCCGGCGCCGCGCGCCGCGTTGCCCGAGACGAACGTCTGTCGCGACGCCGACGACTTGCCGGCATCGTCGGTGCGGTCGGTGTCGCCCATCACCTGCTCGACGCACGCGAGCGCGATGCCGACGCCGTCGGCGAACATCTGCGGCATGATCGTCGCGGTGCCCTGGCCGATCTCCTGCGCGCCGTTGTAGAGCATCAGGTGGGCGCCGCGGGACGCGCTCCAGCACAGCGCACCGCGCATCGACGACGGGTTGGCGATCACCGTGTTGCCGATCCCGTACCACATGCACGCGATGCCGGCGCCGCGACGCTTCGCTCCGGTCGCGGCGAACGCCTTCGCCGCTTCGTTCGCGGCGCGCCACGCCGGCCGCAGCGCGTCGAGGCACGCCCGCAGGCCGGCGCTCGCGGCGAGCACCTGGCCGGTCGACGTCGTGTCGCCGGCGGCGAGCGCGTTGCGGTGGCGGAACTCGAGCGGATCGCAGCCGCTTCGCGCCGCGAGCTCGTCGACCAGCAGCTCGCCGAGCAGCGTCGCCTGCGGCACGCCGAAGCCGCGGAATGCGCCGGCGACGCTGTCGTGCGTCAGCACCGCGCGCGTCAGCGCGCGCACGTTCGCGACGCGGTACGGGCCGCTGGCGTGGATCGGCACGCGGTTGGCGACCGTCGGCCCCCACGACGCGTACGGTCCGGTGTTGAAGTCGCCGGCGAAGTCGAAGGCGACGAGCGTGCCATCGCGGTCGCACGCGGCGCGCGCGGACATCTCGGCGGGATGGCGCTTCGTCGTCGACTGCATCGACTCGGGCCGCTCGTAGACGAGCCGGACCGCGCGGCCGAGCTTCCACGCCGCGACCGCGAGGAGCGGCTGCACCGAGAGATCGAGCTTGCCGCCGAAGCCGCCGCCGATCGCCGACGGCACGATGTGCACTTGCGACGGATCGACGCCCAGCACGCTCGCGACCTCGTCGCGGTCGAGGTACGGCGTCTGCGTGCAGGCGAACACGCGGACGCGGCGGACGGCGGCGCCGCCAGCGTCGCGGCCTTCGACGATCTCGGCGAAGCCGGCCTCCGGCTCGACGTACGCGTGCTCGACGTGGCGCGTCGTGAACGACGACGCCGCGACGTGCGCGGCGCCGGCGAGCGCGCCTTCGACGTCGCCGCGGACGACGCGGCCGCGGCAGAGCACGTTGTCCGGATAGCGCGCGTGGATCGGCGCGCCCGCGACGGCGGCGACGAGCGCGTCGGCGCACGTCGTCGTCGCCGGCAACGGCAGATAGCGGATCGGGATCTCGGCGACGTCGATCGCCTCGACCGTCGCCGCGTCGCCGACGAGCGCGAGCATGGCCTCGCCACGGAAGCGGACGACGCCGTCGGCGAGCACCGGCTGGTCGCGCAGGTCGGGAAAGATCGCGAACGCGTTGTTCGGGACGTCGGCCGCGGTGACGACGTCGACGAGGCCGGGCCAGCGCACATGGAGCGCGGCGAGATCGCCGACCGCGAACCGCGCGTGCGGGTGCGGCGAGCGGACGACGCGCATCGCCAGCACCGCAGCGCGCGCCTCGGGCAGCGCGTCGGCGCCGAACCGCTCGGCGCCGGTCACCTTGGCGCGCGCGTCGAGCCGGGCGACGCGCGCGCCGACCGCGGCGCCGGCGCGCGCGACCGGCGCGTCGACGACGTCGCCGCGCGCCGCCGCGAGCACCGCCTCGACGATCTTGCGGTAGCCGGTGCAGCGGCAGAGGACGCCGGCGAGCGCGTCGCGGACCTCGCGTTCGCTCGGCTGCGGGTTGCGGCGCAGCAGCGCGGTCGCGCTCATCAGCATCCCCGGCGTGCAGATGCCGCACTGCGCGGCGCCGTGGGCGACGAACGCGCGCTGCAGCGGCGCGAGCGCGCCGTCGGCGGCGGCGAGGCCCTCGACCGTCGTCACCGCGCGCCCGGCGCACTGGCCGACGCCGACGATGCACGAGCAGACCTGCTCGCCGTCGAGCAGTACGGTGCAGGCGCCGCAGTCGCCGGCGTGGCAGCCGATCTTGGTGCCGGTGAGGCCGAGCTCGTCGCGCAGCGCGTCGGCGAGGCGACGAGCCGGATCGCCGGCGAGCTCGCGCACCGCGCCGTTGACCGCGACGCGGACGACCGCGGTCGGAGGAAGATCGCGCGCCGTCATCGCTTCGCACCGTCCGCGATCTCGCCGAGCGCGCGGCGCAGCAGCGTGCGCGTCGCGTCGAGGCGGTACGCGGCGCTGCCGCGGACGTCGTCGATCGGCGCCAGCGGCGCGAGGTCGGAGTCGTCGACGAAGGCGCCGAGGGCGCCGTCGATCCGCGCGCCGCGCAGGCGCGCTTCGAGCGCTGGCAGGCGGCGCGCGGTCGGCGCGCAGCTGCCGACGGCGACGCCGGCGGCGGTCACGATGCCGTCGGCATCGCCGTCGACGACGACGGCGACCGTCGTCACCGCGATCGTCAGGTAGCGGCGGCCGCCGAGCTTGGCGAACGCCGAGCGCGCCCGCGCGCTCCACGGGGGGATGCGCAGCGCGGCGACGAGCTCGTCGGCGCCGCGCGCGGTGCGGCGGTTGCCGAGCACGAACCCGTCGAGCGGCAGCTCGCGGCTGCCGGCCGCGCTCTGCAGCACGGCGCGCGCGCCCATCGCGAGCAGCACCGGCGTGCCGTCGGCGGCGGGCGACGCGTTGCAGACGTTGCCGGCGACGGTCCCGGTGTTCTGGATCTGCTCGCCGCCGACCTCGCGCGCCGCCGCCTGCAGCGCCGCGAAGAGCGGCGGCAGCTCGGCGCGGGCGACGTCGCTCCACGTCGTCGTCGCGCCGATCGTCCAGCCGTCGCCGGCGCGGCCGATCCCGCGCAGCTCGGCGATCGCGGTGATGTCGAGGACCGGCAGCGCGATCGCGCGGCCGACGTGCGCCGGGTAGAGATCGGTGCCGCCCGCGAGCACTGCCCACGGTCCGGCGGCCAGCAGGCGGGTCGCCTGGGCGATCGACGCGGGGCGCTCGAAACGTGGCTGCATCGTCTGCGGCAGGAACGAATGAAGTGTTTACTTCATTGGCGGGGCAATCTAACATGCCGCGCCGTCGCTGCCTAGCCGCCGATCCATGCCCGCCGCCCGCGACCCGTTGCAGACGCAACGGCGCATCCTGCGCGCGGCGCGCAACGAGTTCATGCGCCACGGCTACAGCGGCGCGCGGATCGAGCGCATCTCGCGCGCGGCGCGCTCGAGCGACCGCATGATCTACTACTACTTCCAGAGCAAGGAGGCGCTCTACCTGCAGGTGCTCGAGGGCGTCTACGCCGAGCTCGGCGAGGCCGAGAGCGCGCTCGCGCTCGACCCGGCGCGCCCCGTCGAGGCGCTCGGGCAGCTGATCGAGTTCACCTGGCGCTACTACCTCGCGCACCCGGAATTCGTCGCCCTGCTCAGCAACGAGAACCTGATGCGCGGCGCGCACATCACCAAGTCGGTGAAGGTCAAGCTGCTGTCGCGCCCGGTGATCGAGATTTTGGGGACAATACTGGCCGAGGGCGATCGCCAGGGAGTGTTCCGGCGCGGCCTCGACGTCAAGAAGGTGTACCTGACGCTGGCGGCGCTCGGGTACTTCTATCTCTCCAACCGATTCACCCTGTCGAGCTTCCTCGGCACCGACCTGATGCAGCCGAG
>Ga0068860_100008472_pt1 | contig 10247 bp, 8 predicted proteins | sample KBSSwiS32_FD_66597 | JGI IMG/M metagenome (GOLD analysis project Ga0068860, IMG submission 66597) | Switchgrass rhizosphere microbial communities from Kellogg Biological Station, Michigan, USA - KBS Switchgrass S3-2 | ecosystem: Host-associated > Plants > Roots > Rhizosphere > Soil ...
ACCAGGTGTACAAGCTGACGTAAGAAAACGCGATGGACACTATCGCCGTGATCGCGTATACCACGCCGAGCAACGCACGTCGGGACTTTGTCAATCCGATTAGCCAGGCGACAAACACCAGCGCACCCTGCACGCCAAGCGATGCGACAAATGCGAGCCAAACCGATAGATAGAGCGCCATCCCTTGCTGGGTTGTGTACCAAGAGACGATTGTGAGTAGGCAAGTAGTCACGAACAGGCCTTTTACTATCGGCCGCGTGACGTTCGGGGACACTCGGGGCATCGAAGTCTCCTCTTCCTGGTTCAACGAGAATCAAGCCTCAGATGTTCCGGGAATCGACGATGTACCTTCCGTTAGAAGGGCGATTAGAAGCGCTATTGAAATGAACCTCTTAAGCACAGCGCCCAAGAAATCCGGTTGTCGGATGGTGACCGTTATCCATCATTATCGGTAGCGATCCGAAGTCCCCAAAAGTGTGCTTTGTTGACGACCTACCCGTGGATCGTTTATCGTGATCTTTAGCGCGAAGGGCGCTTCCAGTCCGCGGAAAGGGCCGTGCCCACCTCGTAGACTTCAAAACAAAGCTGTAACGAACTTCTTTCTAGCCTGTTCGTGCGGACTCAGGCAATACCGAAAGGAGCTTCGTATGTCCAATCGCGGCCTTCCACCCCGCCCCGACGTCGAGCAATACAAGAAGCAGGCGAAAGATCTCCTCAAGGGTCGCACTACCGCACAACCGGAAGCACTGGAGCGGATCGGCAACTACCATCCGCGCCTTCAGGGTCTGACATACCTCGATATTCAGCGCGCCCCTTTCAAACTCTCCGACGCACAGTTGACGATCGCTCGCGAGCATGGATTTCCGACGTGGTCGCAATTTGCCCGGCATGTTCAGGGGGTGCGCGGAGTACGAGCAAACACTTCCAGCGAAACCGGGGGGCCAATTCCTCTGATCGAGCGCGTCCCTGTGGGCAGCATCGAGTTGGAAGCGCATATTGCTGGCTTGGCGAATCCACACGGGATCGTGCTATTCCCACAGGCCAGTGGTACTCAGCGATATCACCCCAGTTATCGTTACCTGGCCCGGGAACTCAATGGAAGGTCGATCTGCACGGTACTTGCTGACCTGCTGACCGAAGAAGAAGAACTCGCCGATCTCGAAACCGGGGAGATGCAAATCGATCTCCGTCTCCTCGGCAAGCGGATTGCGGAGCTCACCGACTGGATTCGCCAGGACGCCAGGTTCCAGGGGCTGCCGCTCGGTTACTTCTCGTCGGGAAATGGTGCGGCAGCGGCGATTTTGGCTGCCGGCGATCGACCAGGAGCCATACGCGCGATCGTGAGTGCTAGTGGAAGGCCCGACTTAGCGGGACCGTGGCTCTGGAGAGTACAAGCACCCACTCTCTTCGTGCTCGGAAGCAGGGATAGGGTTGCACTGGGATTCACGCAGTCGATCCTGGCTCCCATTCCACACTCTGTGGACCGCAAACTCGCGGTAATAGAAGACGCTCATCAGGTTGTCGAAGGCCAGGACGCGCTGAGAAAAACCGCCTCGCTCTCGCTCGACTGGTTCCATCGATACCTGGCGAACTAATTCGCGTCGCCCCGCGACTCAGGCCGCCGGCACACGCGACATCGAGAGAACAAGGAGCGCTAAACATGATTGAGAATTGGCTGGAAAAACTTCCGGAAACATCCCATTCAGCGGCCCGCGAGGCGGTGACTTCCACCTTCGGGGCCGCCCCGATACACTCGATCGATCCCGTGCTGGGAGGCGCCTCAGGCGCTCTCACGTTCCGTCTAGGCGTGGGCAATCGTTTCTATCTGCTTCGCATGGAAACATCCCGCAGTCCATTGCGAAACCCGCGTCAATACGCCTGCATGCGCATCGCGGCAGAAGCCGGCATCGCGCCCTCGCTGCGCTACGCCAATGACGATGCCGGAGCAGTCATTATGGACTTCATCACAGCTCGTCCCCTGAGCGCCTATCCGGGCGGACCACTCGGCTTGGTGAGCGCTCTTGGTCGACTCGCGGCTCAGTTGCAGGCGACCGCTCCGTTTCCGGTTCTCGGCGACTATCGCGCTTTCCTCGGACGTATGCTCGGTTACATCAAAGGTGTATTCGCTCCCGGTCTCCTCGACGAACACATGGAGGGTTTTGAACGGATACGGATCGCCTATCCCTGGGACCCCGCTCGCCACGGTTCGAGCCATAACGATCCGAATCCGCGCAATATTATCTTCGATGGCGAAAAGCTGTGGCTGATCGATTGGGAGACTTCCTATCGCAATGATTCCCTCACCGACATCGCGATCCTTGTAGAGAATCACGCCGGTACGGCCGAGCTCGAAGATGGACTGCTCACTAGCTGGTCCGGATGCGCCCCGGATCGAGTGATGCGGGCGAAACTCAGAGTGATGCGCCAGTTGACGCGCCTCTATTATGCGGGGCTGCTGATGGCATTCGCGACCAAATCCTCAGACCCTATCGCGGATCTGGCGGTACCCACTCCGGACGAATTTCGCGCACGGGTCGCCTCCGGTGAACTCAAGCCGGTGGCGTTAGAGACGAGAATCGTTTTAGGGAAAATGTGCCTAGCAGCCGTCCTAGCGGAACTCCGGACTGATGGCTTTGAGGAAGCGCTGAGAGTTTGTCGAGACGGTTAGCTGATGCAGTCAGCGGACGCGAAAGCTTCGAGCCCTTGTCCAGAAGTCGGGTCTCGGAAGTTGCCCCGAAAAGGGACATTATCGGAAGACTTCCAAGGGACCCGGGTGGAGATAGTGTACGGATACCCCGTCATCCAGGAGTCGGCTGCCAGCAGTGCAGCCTAGGGTCAGTTCGACGAGATGGCGACATCTCGGCAAAGTGGGCTTGCAAAACGGTGTGTCGTCAGTCGTGACTCGAATTGATACTCCGCGCCCGAGAATGCGTGCCGGCCATGCCGGACGGTTGAGTCGATGATCGTTCTCGAACTCCTAACAGAAAGTAGCTCAACCAAGCGATCGTGACGTGGATGGTGAGGATCATCAGACGCTGAACTAATCCCGGCTTGCCGGGAAAAAGCGTGTATAGCAGGAATTCTGCCACCGGCAGGAACCCGAGCAATAGGAATACACCGCCATTCACCCGAGTGGCCCCAAGCCGCCGCATCGAACGATAGCAGCCAGGAAGCACCGCGAATAGAAGCGCGATGGGCGCTGTCACAAAGAACGCATGGATCCACGTCCACGGGCTATGGAACATCCTTTGGAAGTCGGCGGGAACGGCAGTTAACGCCTGCGTGAACCCAAAAACAACTAAGCCAATACTCGATCGGCTGCTAGCGCCCACTCCCAATTCGGCGCGTCTTAATTCGACTCCAACTCCGGCGATGATCAGCCCCGGAATGAGCAGGCCGAAAATGTCAAATCCGACGAAGCCCGGAGCGCCCAGCCCTCCAAGGCGGCTCACCGCCCGTGTAGCGTGACGGAAATCGGGATTTAACGAGCCGAAATACAAAAGACTCGCGACGAATAGCGGGGCGCCAAACAGGCCGGCCCAGAGGAGAACTGGAGGCTTCTTGCTAGATTGAACGTGCGCTGATACCATGATAGTTAGTCTAGCTAACTAATGAAGGGTACAACAGAACAGACGGCGTTGGCGACCAGCGCACAAATGCTGATGTTTGTGAGCGGCTACATCTATCGACTGTTGCGCTTTGGGACACAAGAGTTGGAGATTCGGTGGACGGCCCTGCTGGTCCTAAAGGACCTGCAACTGTTAGGCCCTTGCAGTCAAAGGACCTTGGCCGCGATCGAACAAGTCCAAGCTCCGACAATGACAGTGCTCATCCGGCAAATGGAGCAGCGCGGTTGGGTATTCCGCATTGCCGATAGCAAGGACACTCGATCAAAAATCGTGAAGATCACGCGACGAGGCCGGGAAAAGCTAAAGCGCTGCGGACAAGTGCTCCAGCGTCGTTTGGAGGCGGAATTGGGCGGAATGCGGGCGGGTGATGTCAAGGCCCTCGCCGGGAGCTTAGGCCCATTGCAAACGGCCCTGCTCAAGCAAGTCGACTCCTTTGTCGCGACGGGGAATCCCGTGCAGGCGAAATCCGCGCCTGCGGCGGTCTCCCAGTCGCGCAGTGGCCGGTGAAGTCGCAGATGGATTCCCGCGCCCTTCCCGTCATGGCGCGTCTGTAGTCCCCAAGTATAGAGTTTCCAATTTCAATCGGACGTACGCCATACCCACTGACGTGGCGCCTCTGGTTAGTGTCCGAGTGGTCGGCAACCCTTCCACTACTTCTTGCGGACAGCCTGCGGTGATAGTTTAAGGATGGGCGGTGACACAGGTGCTACGGCTTGCGGTCGAACCGCTCATCGCCCTCGACGGCCCGATTGATGAGGTGCGTTACCTTGCCGTCAGGGCCCGTGAAGAATTCGACGTTAGAGTCCGCGGATTCGAAGTCTGTTTCCGATATTGCCGCCATCGGGAAAGAGCCCATGAACAGCTGCTCGTCGGCCAGAACCATCCTGAGTTTCGATCCGTTTTTGGACTCATATGTCCCCACGTACTTCGCGAGGATCTCGGCGCTCACCTTGATGCCTTCAGTCGTTTTGCCCCGATAGTGCGCGGAGTCGCGTTCGTGCTCGTTGCAGACATACTCGAGCATCTCCGTATCGGCCGCGTACTTGACGTCGATGGACCGGGTCAACGGCTTTATTAGGACCTTGGGATCGTCGAAGGTGATCTCAAACTGCATGTGTCCGAAATCGACGCGCCGGAACCGCTCCGTGATGCGCAGGGCCTCAGTGTGAGGGTGTCCGGCTTCGTCGAGCCAGCTTATGTCGTTGAACCCGTTGCTTTCGGCGACCAGCGTGTCTCCATCCCAATGACCGATCGAGTAACCGTTCCAGGTCGGACTTGGATCCTTCGGTAGGTTCCGTCCATCTAGAAAGACCTGCCGGAAACCACCGCCTTCGAAAAGTATCGCGACGATGTTGGGGGACTGCATAATTCTGTAGAGAGAGTGATCGGTGCCGCCTGTGCCGAAGATCTGATGAGGGCCTTCCGGCAAACAACGCGAGTGCGGAGAGTCCCGCGAGAAGTCCGCGACGCGCTTCAGATAAAGGGACGCCGCCTCTGGACGGAAGATCGCTTCGTCCTTCAGGTCCTGAATCAGGTTCCCGGAGTACATATTCCCCTCTGGGAGCCACAGTCCGGAAAGATCGGGCTTCCCGTTCGCCGTTCTGGGCAGTGGCGCCTTCAAGTCGGGCTTGCCGTCGGCGGTCCGTGGAATGCCCGGCGTTGGTAGGTCAAGCCATTGGGCGCTCATCAGGAAGGGAACCAGCGCGAGCGCGCCCGCGGCTGCAATAAACGTCGGCATTAACGACTTCGACGAGTCCATTAGAACCACTATAGTAGCCGACCACCTTAACTGTATCGCTGGTACGGGATAAGTCGGATTACGTACATTGCGCATCGGCGGACTGGGCGACCGTTGCCTCAGGGCACCACGACCACTCGTGGCCAGATGAGCCTTTCGCCGTCCTTGACACGCATGATAACTACGTTATCCGAGTTTCTGTGTGACACGGCGTGGAGGTCGCATCGTCCAGTGTGGGCCAGAAGTCCGGTTCTGGGAGGTTGAGTTCCGTTCGGGAAGCTACTTCTTGACTCTCTACCGATAATGTTGCTTAGCGGTGAGCTTGAAATACTTGGTCGAGATGTAACCGACGTGGGCTCTAGTGGTAGTACGCTTCGATGATTCCCTTCGGGTTCGCAGTGGCGTAATGATATAAGAGATGCACTGCCGAATACTTGTGGTTTCGATTCTTGCGGCGACCACGGCTCCCGCGCAATGGCTGCACTACCCTACGGCTGGGATTCCGCGCACGCGGGACGGAAAACCGAATTTAACGGCGCCTGCACCGAAGACTCGCGATCGTAAGCCAGACCTGTCCGGCCTGTGGCTACCGGAAAACGACCCTGCTAGCCAAGGAACCAACGGAGAATTACTCCCCAAGCTGTTCATAAGCATTGACCGCGGCCTGAAGCCTGGAGAACTATCGATGCAGCCTTGGGCACAGGCACTGATGACCGAGCGGTCCCGCAACTTCCAGGCGGACGATCCGATTACGACCTGCAAGCCAGTGGGAGGTCCGCGTCTGAACTACATTCCGACACCCATCAAGATTGTCCAGAATCCCGCTCTGATCGTGCTCATGCACGAAGAGGAAGTTACTTTCCGCCAAATCTATACAGATGGCCGGAAGCTACCTCAAGATCCGGAGCCTTCCACATTGGGTTACTCCACCGCCAAATGGGAGGGTGGCACCCTGGTCGTAGACACGGTCGGATTCCGCGATCAGGGCTGGCTGGATGCGATCGGTCATCCATACAGCGATGCGCTGCACGTCACGGAGCGTTTCCACCGCCGCGATTTCGGACACATCGAGATCCAGATCACGATCAACGATCCCAAGGCATACAAGGAGCCTTTCACCCTGAGGCAAGACTGGGCTTTTCTCCCAGATACCGATCTACTTGAATACCATTGCGCGGACAACGAGCGTGACGTGCGGCATTTTGTTTTCAAGTAGTCGATTTCCGCTACCGATATTGCGTGACATCAGGCACCTTCTGGAAGGGCCTCGCTGGATCATTTTGATTCACCATTTCCTATGAGTGCGCTAAAGTATCCAGTGGCATGATGACGGCGACGAAGTTGGCGGCAATCGGGCTTGCAATTCTTTCTCCGCTTCTTGCTCAATGGCCCCCGCACCATACACAGGGCGCTCCGAGCACTCCCGATGGACAGCTGAATCTCACTGGGCCTGCCTTAAGAACTCCTGATGGCCGACCGGACTTGTCCGGAATCTGGGACCGAGGCACACCTCCAGGCGCGTCAGTCGGCCGGGGTGGCGGATTCGGCACGCCGCCCGTTCCGGGGCCAAGGCCTTTCCAGAATCTCCCTTCAATGCTTCCCGATGGTTTGCCGTTCCAACCTTGGGCAGCCGAACTCCGGAAGCAGCGCTTGGCGGAAAATAGCAAAGACCATCCGGACGCGCACTGTCTGCCACTCCATCCGGTACAGCTTCACTTTCATCCCCAGCCTCGCAAGATCGTTCAGACGCCCGGACTAGTTTTGATCATCTACGAAGCTAACGGAGGGTTGCGGCAGATCTTTACCGACGGACGTCCACTCCCGTCCAACGATCCAGAACCTTGGTGGTACGGCTACTCGATAGGCAAGTGGGATGGGGACACGCTGGTAGTCGAAACGACTGGGTTTCGCGACCTCATGTGGCTCGACGAGGAGGGCACGCCTTTCACGACTTCAGGCAAGATCATCGAGCGATTCCGCCGTGTGAACTACGACATTCTTGAAATCGAGATCACAGTGGACGATCCCAAAACATTCACCAAACCCTGGACCATCAAGCTGAACCAGCGTCTGATGCCTGACACGGATTTGATCGAGTTTGTCTGTTCCGAAAACAACAAGAGCCTCGGGCATTTGGTGGGCAAATAAGGACCAGCTCCCGCACCCCACTGCAATTGCAGGATTCCTGAGTCACCTCCGACAAGTGGACGAACCGGGAGATGCGCGGGAAACGGCACTCGGGTAGTGTCCGATAATACGTCATAACAGGACCTTAGACTAGGTCCTGCGCAGCTCCATGAGTTTCTCCGCGACCATGTGTTTCCCGCGGATTGTTGAGCGTGCCCAGCATTGTTTTTCACCCTACCCCCTCATAGAATGGAAGCTCGCCATGTTTCCGACCACACTGAGACGGCTCTTGATCGGCGCGTGTTGCATCGGACCAATCGTGGCCCAAACGCTTCCGTCCGACCAAGCCTTGTTTCAGGCCGTGCAACAAGCGGGCGCGACCGAAGTTGAGCGCCTGATCAGCCTCGGTGCGAATGTGAACGTTGCCAACGAGGCCGGTGCGACTCCCCTTATGTGGGCGATCCCCGATTTAGCCAAAGTGAGGCTGCTGGTCGATCACGGTGCGAACGTCAATGCCATATCGAAGAATCTCGGCCGGACTCCACTGCTGATCGCCGCCGGTTATCCGAATACGGTGCCGGTTCTGAAACTGCTGCTGGACAAGGGTGCCGATCTCAAGGCTAGGGACCGCTCGGGCGAAAATGCTTTGCGCAAAGCAGCCCGATTTAGCGATGTGAGTGTGGTAAGGTTTCTGCACGAGCAGGGCCTAAATCTGAACGAACCCAGTGGGGGCTCCCCTGCCCTTACCGCCGCTACTGCTGCACAGGGCCGCCATTACGCTCCCACCATCGAATACCTGCTGGAGCACGGCGCCACTTTCGAGACCCAAACCAGCATCGCTCCCGTGCGTTTCGACTCAAAGTTTATTGCGCGTTGGATTGCTGCCGGAGCCGGCGTTAACACGCTAGGGACCCGTTACGACCGCACGCCGCTGATCGCCGCCGCCGCCTCGGATGAGGCGAGTGTCGAAATCCTGCGGCTGTTGCTCGACAAAGGGGCCGATCCGAACGCCAAGGACAAAGATGGAGAGAGCGCGCTGGACTGGGCGATGCACCGCAAAGACTCAGCAAAAATTGCGCTCTTGCGCGAGCGCGGTGGCAAGGAAAGCGACACACCGCGTGATCGCACTTATCCGAAACCCCAAGGCATCTCCGATCCCGGGGTTTCCGTCGCCAAGAGCATCGCGCTCTTGCAGTCCACTTCGTCGAGTGTCTACGAGCAGCGCGCCTGTATTTCCTGTCATCAGCAGATGCTGGTCGAAGCCGCAACGGCTGCGGTCCGCTCCAAAGGAATCCCGGTCCGCGAAGATCTATCCGCTAAAAATCTGGATCAGATGCTCAAGGTCTACAGAAACCAGTCGGAGATGGCGATGCAAGGCGAGACGACCGGCGGACATGTTCTCACCTACGGCTACTTCGCCATGGCGCTGGCCGCGGCCCAATATAAGCCTGACGGGATTACGGCCGGCCTGATCCATGCCATTGCATCCTGGCAGATGCCAGACGGAAGTTGGCCCGCACTCATCGAGCGCCCGCCCATGGAGTATTCCACTTTCAGCCACACGGCTCTTTCAATCCGGGCACTCACGCTGTACGCCCCCGAGGGCCGGCGCACCGAGATCGACGAGAAAGTCCGGCGAGCGCGCTCGTGGCTGCTGACCGCTAAACCCGCGAGTGCCGAGGAGCAAGCCATGCGCATCATGGGCTTGGCCTGGAGTAAGGCGTCACCCAAAGAAATCGAGGCTGCAACCAAGCCTTGGATCGCACTGCAAAACAAGCAAGACGGCGGCTGGCCGCAATTGCCGAATCTGGATTCAGACGCTTACGCGACCGGAGTGACCTTGTATGCGTTATTCCAGGCCGGCGTCTCGACCAAAAGCGAAGCGTACCGCAAGGGCATTGCCTTCCTACTTCGAAATCAATACGAGGATGGCTCCTGGTTCGTTAAGACCCGCTCGTTCCCAACCCAGCCCCATTTCGACAGCGGCTACCCGTTCGGCTACAACCAGTGGATCTCTGCCGCAGGCGCCTGCTGGGCTACCCTCGCCATCGCAGCCGCGATCTAGTTGGCCTTACGGGGCCGCAGACGGGCGGGGAGGCTGTGATCGAAGTTGATGTGATTTCCGATAATGCTCGTTAACGGTCAACTTCCCAGAAGCGGACTTTCTTGGGCCGTTTTCCGCCAGATTAGTTCTCATAACGACGCGCCAGAACCAGCCAGTTCCCGACGCGGATGCCTTGCGACTTGGCGCTCTTCACGCGACTGATGCCAGCCGCCAACTCGGGCGCCAGCAGGCCATTGTCGGCAGCCTCGGCCCACCGGCCTCACGAAACTTGCGCGGTTCGGGGCGGATCGGTAAACTCGAAGCGGACAGTTCCCGCAATGAATCCAGCACCGCCAACCGCTGCGTGTGTAAGTTATAACCTCCGGAAAGCATCTCGCATTGTTTCAAAGGTCTACACGAAGGAGATGCGATCAGCACCTGTCCGGGGGCCTCAGTACAGCCTGATGATGATGATCACACGGCTGGAGAGTCCCGCTGTATCCGAGCTCGCGGAACACACGGGCGCGGACCGAACTACTATGACCCGGAATCTCGGTCACCTTGAGAAGCGGGGATTCATTCGCATAGCTCAAGGCAAAGACACTAGGAGCAAAGCGGTGGAGCTCACGCCGAAGGGTAAAGCTGCACTCAAACGTTCGGTTCCGCATTGGCGAAGGGCTCAAGCGAAGACCTTGGAACTTCTTGGCGA
>Ga0068860_100008475_pt1 | contig 10246 bp, 11 predicted proteins | sample KBSSwiS32_FD_66597 | JGI IMG/M metagenome (GOLD analysis project Ga0068860, IMG submission 66597) | Switchgrass rhizosphere microbial communities from Kellogg Biological Station, Michigan, USA - KBS Switchgrass S3-2 | ecosystem: Host-associated > Plants > Roots > Rhizosphere > Soil ...
CAGCCCACGCCGCCGCCGGGCGAGGCCGCCGCCGCGCCGGAGAAACCCGCGCCAGCTCCGGAGAAGCCCACTCCGACCATCACCGCGCAGAGACCGGTGGTGCGGCGGAGTGAGGGCAAGCAGGACACCAAGATCGGCGCGCCGCCGGAGCAGACCATCCGGACGCAGATGCCCACCCGGCGGGACGCGCCGGCGAAGAAGCCGCCCGCGGAGAAGCCCGCGCTGGCGACCTCGCCGCCCCGGACCACCACGCCCTATGGCAAGGCGGTCACCCGTTCGATGCCCGCCATGCCCAAGGCACCGGCGGAGGAGGACGAGGGGCCGGTGCTCTCCACCGACGACGTGGAGATCAAGGACACGGACTCCACCGGCCCGGACGCGGAGGAGATCGTCGTCCTCGACGAGGACGAGCCGATCTAGGCGAAGCGAACGAGCGCCTGGGGCATCCCTTCTCCCCTTGCTGGATCTTGCCTACATTGAAAGTAGGAGTGGATGAGGAGCCATGACCGCGCCCGCGCATCGCACCGTTCAGTCACTTGTTGCCGTGCTCACGCGCGCCCTCAGCCGGCGTTCCAACCTGGAACGGGCCGCGATCGAATGGTTCGTCCCCACCACGATCCGGAACCTCGATCGGATCCTCACCGAGCCCCTCACTCCGGAGCTTCTCGCCCAGATAGACCGGGAGACGCTCTACGCCTACTTCGCACACCGCGACGTGATCGTACTGGCGCTGGAGCTTCTCGAGGAAGCCTTGGCAGAGGACGAGCTCGAATCTCAGATCCCGGCGATTCGCGAGTACCTCCTGGGCTCCGGCACGGAGGAGCTTGCGGATTGGGCCCTCCGCTTCGTCGCTCTTCTTCGGGTACACACCGGCGCGGTCGCCAAGAGCGTGGCTCCGGCCGAGATGGTCGCCGAGCTTGGCCAGGTTGATTGGGAGGGTTTTCTCCGAAGTCCAGCCATTGCTTTGCTTCGGGTTCATCTGCTCGCCGGCGCATTGGTTGAGGCGGTGGCCCGCCACGTCCCAGTGGAACGTGCCGCTGAGGTGGCAGTGCACACGTTCCTGGCTGCGGACAAGGCTCGATTCGTCTGGGGGATACTTGGCGCCGACCTCAACCCGGATCAGCGGCTCCGGCCTTCGGAGCGAGGCGCTCGTGCTCTGGCGCTGGCATCCGCGCTGGCACGGTCCCTTGACCCCGACGATGTCGCCGGCCTGACCCAGGCTCGCCTTGGGGCGTGGTCCTCTCGTTGAGCCAATGGCATTGAACCTCCCTGGTTCCAGCTCCCCGTTCGTCCTGGATACCTCCGTCCTCCGGCTGCTGATCGACCAACGGCAACAGAAGGAGCACCCGAACGGCGTCGCGCGCGTGTCCTCCGTGATCGCCGAGCACGGGATCTGTCTCGCCGAGCTGACCTACTACGAGCTCCGCCGTGGCCTCGAACATCTGAGCTTGCAGAAGCACAAGCTCAAAGACGTGGCCCTTGGGTTCGGGCTCCTCGGTACCGCCGAGATCCTTCCATTCACTGGACGGGACCGATGGGATCTCGCGGCCAGCCGCTGGGCGCAACTCCGCCAAGCGGGCATCACCTTGGGCGAGAACGACTTCATCATCCTTCTGACCGCGATGTGGCACGGCCGAAGGTTGCTCACCCGCGACGGGCAATTGGTGAGCAACCTTGGTGCCGCTGGCCCGGAGTACTCGAACGCCGTAGAGTTCCTTGCTCTTGAGCCAGCAGGATCTGCAGGGCCTACCTGACCTCAGGCTCAGTGCGCCTCGATGGGCCTGCCGATCTGCGCCGGCGGCGCCGGGGTCATCCGCGCCGCCGCCCGCGCCACGAGGATCCGGTAGACCTTGGCGCCCGCCACCGCGGTGAGCGGGATGGTGGCGAAGAGGCCCACGCCCAGCGCCAGCGCCCCCACGATGTTCACGCCGATCACCGCCAGGCCGAACGCCAAGACCTCCCACTTCACCCCTTGCGTGAGCACGGTGGAGCGCTTGAGCGCGGTCACCGGGTCGACGTGCTCGTCCACCACCGAGTAGCCGTAGGCCCAGTAGCGGACCGCCCAGTAGAGGCCGGGCACGATGAGGAGGACCATTCCCGCCCCCACGATCAGCCCGTAGAGCACCGAGGCCAGCAGGTAGGTGAGGAAGTCGCCGTGCGCCTTGAGGAAGTCGTCGGTGCTGATCGCCTGCCCTTCGACCAGCTTCAACGCCATCCGGAACAGGCCGACCTGCAGCCAGATCTGCCCCACGCGCGCGGCCAGGGTCACCAGCGCAGAAAGTGCGGGCTTCATCGCGCCGGAGTGGTTGGCGATCCCCAGGCCAATCTGTTCCAGGAGCCAGATGGCGAGCATCGCCACGCCGAAGGTGATGAAAACCGAGATGTTTTCCCTGAACGCCTTCCAGCCGACGCCAAGGACTTCCTTGATCGAGAACGTCTTCATGGCGAACGCCTCCTGGCGCGGCTGGGGTAGCCGCTCCTAAGCATTCGGTGCGCCAGCGCCATGTGCCAGGAGCGCTCGTTCCCCCCGGTGCAGGAGTTGCCGGCTACGCGGGGCTCGATTCCGCTCCCGCGCGCCGGATCTCCCGCACGCCCCGCCCGGTCTTCCGCCGCAGCAGCGTCCGCAGCGTCACGCCGTTCTGGTAGCCCACCCCGGAGGCGATCTCCTCCACGCTCGCGGCGGTGGTCTGCAGCAGGTGGACGGCCTTCTCCACCCGGAGGTCCTGCACGTACGAGAGCGGGGACCGCCCCAGGACCCGGCGCAGGCGCCGCTCCAGCGTCCGCTCGCTGGTCCCCACCGACTTCGCCGCCACCGCCAGCGAGAAGTCCGACAGGTGCCGCCGCGCCCAGCCCTCGAACTTCTCCACCAGCGGGTCCGCGTGCGCCAGGTGGTCCGGGATGACGTACGACGCCTGCGACGGGCGCGCGTCGAAGGTGAGGTAGCGCGCGGTCGCGCTCGCCAGCTCCGGGCTCCGCATCCGCACCAGCCACAGCGCCAGGTCCAGGTGCGCCAGCGCCGCCCCCGCGGTCACCACCCCGGACGACTCCACCAGCATCCGCGACTCGTCCAGCTCCACCGTGGGGAAGCGCTCCCGGAACAGCGGCGCCAGCCACCAGGACGTCGTCGCGCTCCGGCCCTCCAGCACCGAGGCCGCCCCCAGCAGGAACGTCGCCGTGCACGCCGCGCCCAGCAGCACGCCCGCCGCCGCCGCCTCGCGCAGCAGCGCCCCCGCGTCGCGCACGTCGCGCCGCTCCAGCGCCTCCGCCAGCGCGGGCGGGGTCTTGGCGCCCAGCGCCGGGACGACGATGGCGTCCGGCCGCGGCCGGAGCGACGCCGGAGCCAGCCCGGTCTGCAGCCCCAGGTGGGTGCGCGCGCGGCGGCGGACGCCGACCAGCCGCACCGTGAACGGGGGAGCGGCGCGCGACAGGGCCGCCGCCAGCCCATTGGCGGTGTCGAGCGTGTCGAGGATCGCCGCCAGCCCCGTGTCGAACACGCCGTCGAGGACGAGCACCGAGATGTGCATGGCGGAAATGATATTATCTTTGTCGGTCCCGCCACTAGGGCAGAGGGGCCCGGATCGTTACCTTACGCGGCACGCGAAGCGCTTCCGCCTCGCCGTCACCAAGGAGCTGTCCATGGTCCGCGTCGCCCTGTTCGTCCGTTTGAACGCCAAGCCCGGGAAGGAGGCGGAGCTCGCCTCGTTCCTCGAGGGTGCCCTCCCGGTGGCCCGCGCGGAGGGGAACACCACGGTGTGGTTCGCGCTGCGCCTCGACGCGGGGGTGTACGGGATCTTCGACGCGTTCCCGGACGAGCCCGCGCGCCAGGCCCACCTGTCCGGGCAGATCGCCGCCGCGCTGATGAAGCGGGCGCCGGAGCTGCTCTCCCAGCCGCCGGTGATCGAGAAGGTGGATGTGATCGCCGCCAAGCTGCCCTGAGGTCGAGCCAGGGTCTCGAATCCACTGGGGAAATCGCCCGGTTTCCCATTGGGTGAGACTTCGTGGTAGACTCTGCGTCGTTGTAGGCATTGGGGCGGCCGATTCACTGGCCGCCCTTTCGCGATCACGGTCCTCACCTGGAGAGTGGACCCATGGAAGGTGTTGATTCGAGCACGAGCCTGCCGCCGCAGGCGCCACCCGAGCCTGAGCCGGTAGATTCCGGTGCCGGAAGCGCTGAGAGCGCCGGAGCCGCGGAGAGCAGTTCCTCCGCTTCCTCTTCAACTTCAACGGACTCCGCGCCCTCGTCCGAACAGGCGGCGGCGACGCCGTCAGCGGACTTCACCAGGAGCTGGAACGCCGACTCCTTCGGCTCGGCGACCGACGGCGTCCAGGCCTCGAGCCCGCCGAGCAGCGCGAGCCCTCGCGGCGGCGGCGCGCCCTCGGACCGGAACGCGGACGGCTTCGAGCCCGCGCGGGGAGCCGGTCGCCCTGCTCTGGATCTGACGGGAGGGGGAGCACCCCCGGCCGGCACCCAGGTCGCCCAGGCGGGGGCCGGACCCCAGCAGGCCCAGGCCGCGCAGCGGCCGGCGCCGCCCCAGGCGGATCCGGAGACGCGCCAGCGCGTCCAGACCGAGATCACCCGGCGCCTGGGCGCCGACGCGAACGCGCAGGACATCGCCGACCGGATGGCGCGCGGGCTGGGCAACGGCGACATGCGGCGCGGGATGGACATCCTGGAGCGCGGGCTCCGCGACAACAACCTCAACGTCGGCCTGGCGGGGATCAACGGCCTCCGCGGCGGCGCCCGCGATCAGCGCACGCTGGACGCGCTGCAGCGGGACATGGGCACCGCCACCGGGCGCAACCTCCACTCGGTCCTCGACAATGACAACGGCGGGGGGGCCGCGAGCCGGGGCGACTCCAACCCGGGTCAGCTCGCCGCGCTGAGGGACATCGGCAACCTGGGCAACCAGCTCGGCATCCGGGTGGACCTGGTGTCGCACTCCAACGGCTTCAACACGCTGCGGCAGTACCTGGCCGACAACCAGACCGCGCGGCTGGGCAACGTCACGCTGATCAATCCGAACATCCCGCCCGCCCTGGCAGACACGCAGCGCGGGTTCCGCGACATGGTCGACCACAGCGACCGGGTCCGCCTCATCACCTCGCTCGGTGATGGCGCGGTGACGTGGTCCGGCGCCGCGAACAACGGCCCCGTCTGGCAGCAGCAGATCAACTCCGCCGCGCAGGCAGGCGTGCAGGACATCACCGTGCTCACCCGCACCGGACACAACGTGGACGCCGTCGCCGCGGACATCGGACGCGAGCGGCCCAACAACCTCGACTTCGCGCGGGACCGGACGGGTCGCACGGTGCCCAGGGACCCGGAGGCGTGGCGGCGGCAGGGCTTCACCTGGTCGCCGGAGAACGGCTTCCGGGCGGTCGAGCAGCCGCAACAGCAACAGCAGCAGCGACCGCAGACGCAGCCCCAGCCCCAGCAGCGTCCGGCGGTCCCGGCGCTCCCGGGGCGGAGGATCGCCGCGTAGCGATCAATCCCAGCCGTACCAATGCTCGCGGGCCGCTTGGTACGTGCACTTGGTGAACCCTACGCCCGGACAGGTGATGGAGTACGAGTCGCCTTCCGGGCGGTAGAACGCGCAACCCGACTCCCTCAGGGCTGGAAGGAGCTCCGAGGGGAACTCGCCCTCCAGGCTCGAAGGTGGAAAGCGCCGGTGCTCCGCCTTCCAGCCCTCGACCGCGGTGATGAGCACCTGGGCCCTGGATTTCACGTAGCGGGGGACACCCATGGTCAGGCGGGTGGAGAGGATGAGCCCCAGGACGACCGGGGCGGCGGCGAAGAGCAAGGCCGGCCGGTGGAGGCCTTTGATGACGATCACCACCAACAGGGTAAGCGACGCCGGGAGCAGGAGGAGCTGGAGGGTGGCGATGCCCGGTGAGAATTCTCCGAGGATCGGCAGGAGCGCCGTCGCGAAGGCCAGGACGTAGAGAGTGCGCATGCCCCAGGGGAAGATCCTACCCGGCATGCGTGGTGCACTGCGCTCCTTCGTGTCTCGACCCCGAACCCTCCTCCTCCTCGCCCTCTCGACGCGCGCGCTTGCTGCGGACCCGGCGGATGCGGGCGCTTCGCCGCACGCGCGCGGCGCGTGTGACACGACCATCGGCGAAGGGCTCCACTTCTGCCGCGCCTCCGCCCCGGACCCGGCCGCCGTCTGCCCCGAGCGCCGCAAGGACACGGTGACGATCTGGCGGCAGGCGGTCTCCGGCGCCCGCGAGCCGGTGGCCACCTTCTCCACCGAGCCCTGCACGTCCACCCTGGGCGATCCGGAGCTCCACCGCGCCGGCGGCGCTCTCCTCCTCGTCATCCCGGAGCGATTCCCCGAGAACGGCCGCTCGGACGGCGACCACGCGCTGGCGCTGGAGGCGGGGCGGTGGGTGCCGGTCGACGCGGACGACTGGAAGCGCCGCATGCAGACCCGCCTGCCGCCGATGCGCGTCGCGGACACGTACCTCAGGATGGACTGGGGCGCGCTCACCGCGCGCGGCCCGATGCGCTTCCCCGACGACCCCACGTGCTGCCCCACCGGCGGCGAGGCCACCGTGTGGCTGGAGCTGCGCGGGCGCCAGCTCGCCATCCGAAGCGTCGCGTTCCGGCCCGCGCCGGACGCCCCCCGCGAGGAGGTGCTGCGCGCGGCGGCCCGCATCGGCGGCTTGGACTTCCCCGCCGGCACGCGCGTGCTCTACGGCGAAGGAGGCGCACTCCGTCTCGCCCAGCCTCCCCGCGACGTCGTCCTCGGGGGCGTCCCGGTCAAGGGCGGCTCTACCGTGGAGATCGACGGGGGAGGGACGGTGGGCGTCGCCACGCTCTCGCGCCCGTGGACGCACCAGGGAGTCGCGGTGCCCGCCGGCCGGCGCGTGTACCTGCAGCCGGACGGCGGCTTCGTCGAGGGCCTCCGCCCGGCTCCAAGCCCGTGACGCCACCCATGAACCGAGTCCTCGCGATGGATCGCGTCACGGGACCTTCGCGACACGGAGCGCCTCACGGCAGCGCCAGGAGCTCCTGCACCGGCTCCGGGTAGGCCGGGGAGTGCCGGGCGCTCTTGGAGCGGCAGGTGCGGCACCAGGACTGGGGGACCCGTTCGCCGTTCAAGACCCGGGTCCCGAACAGCTCCTCCGTTTTGCCCTCCCGGCCGCAGTGAGGGCAGCGGGCCAGGGCGGGCGCGTGCTCCGGCGCCAGGGGGTTCTCCGCCTTCGCCCGCCCGACGATCAGCTGCAGGGCCGCCACGAACCCGACCTTGAACTTCCCGTCCACGTGCACCCGCCGGGCGCGCTTCCGGCGGCCGGCGTAGACCAGGTCCGCCCCGCCCAGGAGGTCACGCTGCTCCACCACGCGAAGGAATCCGCTCATGGCCCTCTCTCTAGCAAGGGAGTCTGACACTGAACGGGGGTGCAGGCGAGAATTCTGCTGCCGTGGCCGGGTCGCGCCGCGGCGCGTCAGGCGCCATCGCCCCTTTCTAGCGGCCACGCCGCGACCGGCGGATATTCCTCGACATGAGCTCTTTCACTTCTGCCCCGGGCTTCACGGTCTTCGCGATCTCAGTCCTGGTCCTGCTCCTGAAGATGTTCGCGGTCACGCTCTCGACGCCGGTGGTGCGGGCGCGGGCGAAGGTGAAGGTGAACCCGGAGGACTCAGTCGGGGAGCTGGCGGCGGACCCCGACCCCGTGGCCCGCATGCAGCGCGTGGTGCGCAACGACCTCGAGAACATCCCCATCTTCTGCGTCGTCGGCGTGGTCGCGGTGATGGCGGGCGCTGGGCAATGGCTCCTGATGGGCTGCAGCGGAGCCTTCGTGCTCGCTCGACTGCTGCACACCATGTTCTACCTGGGAAAGCGGAGCGCGCCCCGGACGGCGGCGTACACGCTGGGCGTGCTGAGCACCCTCGCGCTCGCCTTCGGTTCGATCGTCCCGATGCTCTGGCGCTGAAGGCCGCCGCGGCGCCCTGCCGGGGGCGACCGGCGGTGCTATGAACGAACCCGTGGGTGAGCGGGCGTTCAAGTACCACGGGCTCGGCAACGACTTCGTCGTGCTGGATCGCCGCCCCAGCGGCCGGGACATCGGCCCGTCCGAATCCGTCCAGCTCTGCGACCGGCGCCTGGGCATCGGGGCGGACGGGGTGCTGGCCCTCCTCCCATCCCCCGGCGCCGCCGCCCGGATGGTGGTCCACAACGCGGACGGCTCCATCGCGGAGATGTGCGGCAACGGCATCCGCTGCGCCGTGAAGTACCTCCTCGACCGCGGCCACGGCCAGGAGCGTCCCCCCTCCGTGGACGTGGACACCGGCGCCGGTCGCCTCCGCTGCGACGTCACCTACGGCGCGGACGGCCGCGTCTCCGAGGTGGAGGTCTCCATGGGCCCGGCCCGCCTCCAGGCGCCCAACCTCCCGGGCCCGGACCGCTTCATCCAGCGCGAGCTGCCCGGCGCGCCCGGCGTCCGCGGCACCGCGGTGAGCATGGGCAACCCGCACCTCGTCCTCTTCGGCCAGCCCATCGCCACGGCCAAAGACCTCGGCCCGAAGCTGGAGGTCCACCCGCTCTTCCCGGACCGCACCAACGTGGAGTTCGTGGAGCTCCTCGGCCCCCGCGAGCTCCGCATCGTCGTCTGGGAGCGCGGCGTGGGCTTCACGCAGGCGTGCGGCACCGGCGCGTGCGCCACCGCCGCCGCCGGCGTCGTCGAGCAGCGCCTCCCCTCCGGCGAGTGGATCACCGCGCACCTCCCCGGCGGCCCGCTCCAGGTCCGCGTCGCCCCCGACCTCTCGGACGTGCGGATGCGCGGCCCGGCCGCGTTCGTCTTCGAGGCCGAGCTGCCCTGATGCCCTCCTCCGTCCTCCTGGTCACTCCCGACGCCGCGGAGCGGGAGCGCCTGAAAGCCGACCTCGCCTCGCGCGGGCAGGAGGTGGTGGACGTCTCCGACGCGGACCAGGCGCTGGAGGCGGCGCGCGCCCGGGCGTTCGAGGTGGTGGTGGCGGCGCTCGTCCTGCAGCCGTTCGACGGGCTGACGCTGCTCTCGCGCCTGAAGGACCGCCGGCGGGACCAGGAGCTCATCCTGCTGGTGGACCGGCCGGAGACGCGCGCGCGGGCGCTGGAGGTGGGGCTGACCGACTGCCTGGTGCGCCCGGTGGAGGAGGCGGAGCTGGAGCTGTCCGTGCAGCGGTGCCTGGAGCGCTCGCAGCTCCGCGCCGAGCAGCGCCGCCTCTCCGAGGAGAACCTGGCCTTCGCGCGCCACCACTCCGTCTACGAGCGCTGCCTCCAGCTCCTCTCCAACATCGACCTGGAGTGGCTGCAGGAGCGGCTGGTGCAGGACCTCTCCTCGACCTCGGACGCGCAGAGCGCGGCGCTGTGGGTGATGGACGACCGGGGCGAGCTGCGGCTGCGCTCCTACCGCGGCCTCGTCGACAAGCACGCGCTGGGGGACCGCCTCCAGGTGACGCCCGACCTGGCCGCGCAGCTGCAGACCGGCGCCACCTGGCTCACCGGCGAGGGCCGCACGCAGGTGCTCAGCGTCCCGCTCTCCGCGCAGGGCGAGCCCATGGGCTACGCGCAGCTGTGGGACCCGCTCGCCGGCGCGTTCCTCACCGAGCACCAGCAGTCCGCGCGGCTGTTGGCGGACTTCGCGGCGGTGGGCCTGCGCAACGGGCGGAAGTTCCTCGCGCTCCAGCGGCTGGGCCTGCGCGACCCGGAGACGGCGGCCTACAACCTCTCGTACTTCACCGACTACGCGAGCAAGGAGATCTACAAGGCGCGCCGCTACAGCCGCACCTTCTCGCTGATCATCTTCTCGCTCGACAACCTGCAGCCCATCCGCCTGCGCCACGGGGTGGAGGAGGCGCGGAAGGCGACCCGCGGCGTCATCCGCGCGCTCGCCCGGATCATCCGGGACTCGGACATCGTGGCCAAGGCCTCCGAGCACGAGTTCTACCTGCTGCTCCCCGAGACCGACTTCTTCGGGGCGAGCATGTTCCTCCGCCGCGCGGCCGCCGCGGTGCGCGAGGAGCCGGAGGCGCGCGAGATGGAGGCGAAGATGAGCATCGGGCTCGTCTCCGGCGCCTCCACCTTCCCCAAGGACGGGGAGGACTTCGACGAATTGGTGCACCGCTGCCGGGCGCGCGCGGAGGAGCGGCGGGCGTCGCTGCAGCGGACGCTCCAGCTGGACGGGCTGTCGTTCTGGGAGCAGGTGGAGGTGCTGCTGGGGGCGCCGTCGTCGCCCAGGCTCCCGGCCGACGACCGCGCCGCGC
>Ga0068860_100008479_pt1 | contig 10242 bp, 12 predicted proteins | sample KBSSwiS32_FD_66597 | JGI IMG/M metagenome (GOLD analysis project Ga0068860, IMG submission 66597) | Switchgrass rhizosphere microbial communities from Kellogg Biological Station, Michigan, USA - KBS Switchgrass S3-2 | ecosystem: Host-associated > Plants > Roots > Rhizosphere > Soil ...
TTGTGCGGGTTGATCACGATGGAATCCGCGCGATCCCAGCCGGCGAAATACGACGCGCACCCGGGCAGCATCGCCGCCACGCCCGCGTAGGCGGCGTCCACATGGAGCCAGATGCGATCATCGCGGCAGATATCCGCAATGGCGTTGACCGGATCGATCCCGGTCGTCGAGGTCGTTCCGATGGTCGCGACGACAGCGACCGGCCGTATCCCCGCGCGCCGATCCTCGTCGAGTGCAGTACGAAGGGCGTCGGGCCGCATGCTGTACTGATCGTCCACCGCAATGCGTCGCAGGGACGACTGGCCCAGCCCCAGCGTCAGGACGGCTTTGTCGATCGACGAGTGCGCCTGATCCGAACAATACACACCGAGCCCGCCGATCTCGGGCCGTGCCGCGAGGCCCCGCTCCCGCACATCCGGCACGGCTGCCTGACGCGCGGCGGCCAGCGCATGAAGGCTGGAAATCGAGGCGGTGTCGTAGATCACGCCGTCAAATGCGCTCGGAAGACCGAGCAGATCGCGCAGCCACGCCAGCGAGACTTCCTCGAGCTCGGTAGCCGCCGGCGAGGTACGCCACAGCATTGCCTGCTGATTGAGCGCTGCCGAGAGGAACTCCGCGAGGACACCGGAGGCGCTTGTCGTCGCCGGGAAATATGCGAAAAATCCTGGGTGATTCCAGTGTGTCAGTGCGGGAACGAGAATGCGTTCGAAGTCCGCAAAGATGTCCTCGAAGCTTTCGCCGGCTTCAGGGCCGCGCTCCGGCAGAGCGCGACGCACCTCGCCTGGCGCGACGCGCGGCAGAACGGGGTACCGCTCCGATCCACTCAGATAGGCGGCGATCCACTCCACGAGCGCGTGCCCGTGGCGCCGGAATTCGGAGGGGTCCATCTGGTTGGTCGTTGGTGGTTTGTGGTTGGTGGTTGAGGTTCAACCACTAACGACCAACCACCAACCACCAACCGGTTTATTTATGCGCAGCGATGTAATTGGTCGCGAACGTCTTGAGCGCGGGCGACAGCATCGCGATCGCATTGGCTTCCTCGGCCGCCCGATCCGCCGTCCATCCATCCTTCAGCGCGCGCTTGATCATCCACATCGACGCGGCACGGCCGCCGCCGCCGCAGTGAATGTACGCCGGCTGATTGCTCTTGTCCGAAACGGCGGCGAGGAATTCGTCCGCGACCTTCGGGTCGGGCATCGCGCCGTTGAGCGGGAGATGGATGTACTTGATGCCGGTTGTCTTGACCGCCGCTTCTTCTTCCGCCACGCCTTGCTCGGTGGGAAGCCTGAAGCTGATGATCGAGGCGAAGCCTTGCTTCTTCAGGTTCGCCACGCCATTGGCGTCAGTGGCGCCTCCGCACGCAAACACGGCGTCGATCTGATTGAAGTTCGTCACGCCCGGCACTTCAACCTTCTTGACCTGAGCAAACACCGGCGCTGCAAGCATCGCGACGACAAGCGCCGCTATCAGACGGTAGGCACTCATGCGATATCTCCTTCGGCCGGAGATATTACTTCGGTTGGTGGTTGGTTGGGTGTTTTGGTTAAAGGTGATTAGTGGTTGGTGGTTATCCCACCAACCAGCTACTCCTCGACCGTCACGGTGGCCGGCTTGACAACCCTCACGGTCACCGGCGTTCCCGACGGCAATGTCGCGGGATTGCGGCCGCCGGCCGCTACCGCGGCTGTGCCGGCCCCGCCGCCGACGGACGCGCCAATCGCCGCGCCTTTCGCGCCTCCGAAGATCCCACCAATGATGGCGCCGCCGATTGCACCGCCACCGATCTTTGCGACACTCTCACCCGTAGGACTATCGCCGTCGCGATAGATCGTGTCCGTCTCGATTGGCACCCGCGTGCCATCGGCCAGCACGATCGACGTGAACCGGATGCCGAGGCGCGCCCGCTCCTTCACCTTTCCTCCGCGCTCGACCATCGTCACTTCGCCACGCGCTGTCGAACCTGCCGGAATCGCAACGCGGTCGCCGACGCGGACGTCCCGCGTGACGCGAGCGGTGACTTCATCCTCGACCCGTGCCTTTTCGCTCGTGAGCGAGCTCTCCATCTGGAGACCCAGTACAGAGTCGGGCGCGACAACGAGATCGACGAAACGCGGTTGCGGTGGAGCAGGTGGGAGTACCGGTTCAGCAGCAACCGGTTGAACGGGCTTCGGCTGATTCACCCTGTTGTCTACAGTCGTCGTTGGCGGCGTGGCGATTGGACGTGAGTCGGCAATCGCCGGGCGCGTTTGTTCTGCCGGTCGAGGCGTGTTTTGCACTCGAGCTGGCGCGCTCCGCGCCGGGGCCGGAGCAGGACGAGGACTTTCGACGCGAGCTTTCGGCGGCGGCGCAGCAACCGGCGCGGGTGTCGCAGACGTGGCTGGCGCGGCCGTGGGCGCCAGAGTGCTCGGGGCGTCGGCGATGACCCCTTCGGACTGGTCGACGCCGCCCGTGGCGACATCCGCCGCAGCCGCAGGCGGTGGAGGAGCGGTGTCCTTCGACGGACGGCTCGCGAGAAACGCGCCGGCTGCGCCGATGGTGATGCACGACGCGGCGACGACCGCGACAGTGGACGTTCTAATCTCCATGGATGACCTTTAGAGCAAGGCCTATGCCCTGGGAATCCCGAGAATTCCTGTGAATTATTGCGATAGTCACCCTCGTGCCCGGCGAACTGCTGTCCCCGGTTGTGGGCGAACGTCGACTTCGCTAGGTCTCATCCGAGCGGCTGATCCACGCGGCTTCCGCGGGTACGGGAGGGTTAGCCAGCGCATCCAGCAGAGCGCCGGGGTCGGGATGCGCCACGACGATCTCCCGATTGCCTCTCTTGATAAACCCCTGCTCGACACCGCGATCGAACTGTGCGATCAGCGGGTCGTAGAAGCCGCACACGTTCAGCAACCCGCACGACTTCCGATGGACACCAAGCTGCGTCCACGTGATGACCTCGCAGAACTCCTCGAAGGTGCCAAAGCCGCCGGGCATTGCCACGAATGCATCCGCAAGCTCCGCCATCGTTGCCTTGCGGTCGTGCATCGAGTTCACGACGCGAAGATCGGGCAGGGCGCGATGCGCGAGCTCGCGCGCGACCAGCGCGTGCGGGATCACACCAATCGCGTGACCGCCGGCCTCGAGCACGGCGTCGGCGATGACACCCATCAGGCCAACGCAGCCTCCGCCAAACACGAGACCAATGTTTCGCCGCACCATCTCACGGCCAAGTTGTACTGCCGCCTGAGCGTACTGCGGGTTGTCCCCCGTACTGGATCCGCAGAACACGCAGATGCGGCGAAGCTGCACCACTGGCGCAGTATTGTTCGTGGAAGGCAGACGCCCAGTTTACTGCTTTGGTTCGAGCGCGGACTCCAGGAAGGCCTGAAGCACTTGCGGATTACCTAGATGACCGACGATCCACGTCCGCGGGCCTTGTCCGCTGGCGACGAGCGACGGTGTGAAGTGAACACCGTCTCGTTCGGCGAGTGAAGGATCTTTGGACAGGTCGCACACCGTCAGCCGGACGGCGTCACCCGCGTACTGCGCGAGAGTACGCCGCAGGTTCCGCAGCGCGGCCATCGAATGGGGTGAGACGGAGCTGACATAGAGCACCAGCTCGATTGATGGCTTGCGGGCCGGTCCGTCGGACTTCGAAGGTCCCGACCGACCGGACGCGGCGCGTCGGGTATGTCCGGACTGCCGCCTTTTCGACGAGGGCTGCCCCACTAAAAGAGGCAGAACCGGAACCGTCGGTTCTAACCAGGTGGTATCCAGCTCCATCGCGTTTGCGAGGGAGCAAAACAGTTGCCAACAACTCGTCTAGGTCGGCGATTCAATCAGCATGACGACGTTTCGCAGCAGCGTGACGTCGTCAACAGGTTCGACAAGATAGGCGTCGGCGCCGCTGCCAAGCCCGCGACGGCGGTCTTCTTCGGTCAGCCAGGCGCCCGTGATTTGGATGACCGGGATGGCTGCGGTCGTCGGGTCATGTTTCAACTGCTCGCACACTTCGTATCCGCTGATGTCAGGAAGGTTGACGTCGAGCAGAATCAACGACGGCTTGAGGGCGCGGGCTATGACAAGGGCTTCCGTACCCGTGCCGGCTTCCAGCACCTCGTAACCTCCCTCGCTGAGGATTCGGCTGCGCAGGTACCGAGCTCCCGGGTAGTCGTCGACTATGAGGATTTGGCGTCTCTCCATTGCTCTTCCGCTCTGATCGATTCGCCGTGGTGCGCAGCGGACCAGCGTTCGATCTTGAGGCCGCCCGAGCCGATCTCGAGCTTGTATGGATGCGTCTGGTGCGCGGATCCCCGCATCTTCACCACGCGCATGGTCCGGTTCAATTCGTACGCGGCGGGCGAGTAATCGAGCGTGATGATCGCATCGGCAATCGTCGACAGATACGGCGCGGTGTGCTCCGACGCGGTGCCCGCCATGACCGTTTGCGTGAGCAGCGCGCTGCGGCCGTGGCCGCGCAGAATCGACGCAACACCGATCATGAACTGCCGGAAGCCCTTCTCGGACGACGCATGTTCGATCGATGAGATGCTGTCCATGACGACGAGCGATGGCTGGAACTCCTCGAGGCCAAGCCGCAGGTCGACGAGCAGATCCTCGAGGCTCGTTGCCTCCGGGTAGCGACACTGGATTTTCAGATCGCCGCCGCGGACGAGCTGCGCGATGCCGAGTCCGATTTCGTCGAAATTCCGGATCAACGTCGGCCGTGGTTCCTCGAATCCGTAATAGACGACGCGCTCACCGCGCAGCGCACCGGCGCGCGCGAACAGTCCGGCAAGCATGGTCTTGCCGCTGCCCGTTGGGCCTCGCACGAGCATGATCGAGTTGCGCAGGAACCCGCCGTGTGTCATTTCGTCCAGCCCCGCAACGCCGCTCGAGTAGCGTTCAACTTTTTCGGTGTCCGGCCGGTCGGGTGCGTCGAGCGGGAAGATCGCGAGGCCGCGCGTCGTGATGGTGCAGGGAAATTCGCCCTTGTAGTGCGCGCTTCGTCGGTACTTGTTCACCTCGATGGACCGGCGGCGACGGTCTCCATCGACGACGAGCCGCAGAATGACGACCATGTCGCAGACGTAGTCCTCCACGCCGAGCGTGGTCAGCTGCGCGTAATCGGATGGCGCTTCTGCGAGGATGATTGCCGTCAGCCCGAGACGACGGAAGCAGTGAACGAGCTGAAAGAAATGGCTGCGAAGCAGATCCTGCGGCGGACGCGGCGTGAACAAGGCGGTCGCCGAATCGAGCACGATCGCCTGCGAACCAGTGTGCGCGACGAGGTGTTCGAGCCTGTGGACAAGTCCCATGATGTCGTAGTCGCCGCTGATGATCGTCGGCTCGTCGAGCGCACGCATCATGTCCGCGACGTGCAGTAATCCCTGCGTCCTCAATCCGCTCAAGTTGAAGCCGAGCGTGTCGCCGGTGGCGACGAGATCGTCGGCGGTTTCTTCGATGCCGACGACGATCGTCTTCACACCGGTTCGGCACAGGTGCGCGGCAGCCTGGAGGCCCAGGATCGTTTTTCCGGTACCGCTTCGACCGACGAGCAAGGTTGACCGCCCGGCTGGAAGGCCACCGGTCGTCAGTACGTCAAAGCCTGGAACGCCGGTGCGAATCTTTTTGAGGACCGTCATCGAGAGGTTCCACTCCACACGAAACCAGAAGATCGACGAGCGCCGAAGTATTGGACAGATCGCCGAGGATGTAGGTACGCGGAAGCGGCTGTTTCTTCAGCAGCACGGGTGTGAAGCAGATCCCGTCGGTTTCCGCGCGGTCCGGGTGCTCGCTCACGTCACAAATTTCCAGGCGCACGGCTCGCCGATCGAACCGCGCGAGTAGGGCTTCGCAATTGCGGGTAGCGGACGCCGCGTAGGACGACGTCGTGCTGACGTACAGCACGAGCTCGACCGACGGTGTTGGTGCGCGCCGACGACTTGGCTGCGGTGACACGAGTCGGCAAGTATGTGACGCAGGCAAAGAACAGCGCAAACTCAGCAGCGCTCAGTACAATCGCGGGGTGAAGGTCACGGTTGTGGGCGGCGGCATCATCGGGTGCGCGGTCGCTCATGCACTGACGTCGCGCGGCGTCGCCGTTCGGATCGTCGATATGCGCGGCCCTGGCCGCGGCGCGACGCAGGCGTCCGCAGGGATCCTTGCCCCGTACATCGAAGGGCACGTCGACGCGCTTCTGCGGCTCGGTGTGAACAGCCTGGCGCTCTACGACGACTTCGTGGCGCGTGTGTCCGCTGACGCGCGGCAGCCCATCGAATACGAGCGGTCGGGTTCATTGCACGTTGCCAGAAACGAGGCGGCGGCGCTGGAACTCGCCATCGCGGCGCGCCGCTTCGCCCACGCTGGAGTGCCCCACACGCTGATGCCGCCTCACGACGCGCTTCGGCTCGAGAGTGCGCTGTCGCCGCGCATCATCTCGGCACTCCTGCTGCCCGACCACGGATACGTGCGGGCCGCGGAGTTGACGTCCGCCCTTCTGACGGCGGCAATACAGCAAGGCGCCGAAATGATCGTCGGCAGTGTCGAAGAGATCTGTTCGGGCAGCGGATCGTGCATCGTCCGGTCGTCGGCCGGTCCGCTGGAGAGTGACGCGGTTGTTGTCGCAGCCGGCAGTTGGAGCGGTCGCGTGCCGCCGCTGACGCCGCCGGTGCGTCCCGTACGAGGTCAGCTCCTTCACCTCCATTTCCAGAAGCGTCCCTTGTCGCGTGTCGTGTGGGGAACCGATTGCTACCTGGTCCCATGGCGCGACGGCTCGCTGCTCGTCGGGGCCACGGTTGAAGAGGCCGGCTTCGACGAGACAGCTACCGCCGCTGGTGTGACGCGATTACTTGAATCGAGCGCGGAACTGTTGACGACGATGCCCGAGGCGCGTTTTGACACCGTTCGCATCGGTCTTCGGCCCGGCACCCCCGACGAGTTGCCTCTGATTGGCCCATCGTCAACAATGCCGGGCGTCTATTACGCGACGGGCCATTATCGAAACGGCGTCCTGCTGTCACCGCTGACTGCGAAGCTTGTGGCGGCTCTCGTGCTCGATGGCAGGCGTGATCCGGATCTGGAGCTTGTTCGTCCGGATCGCTTTGGCCTGTGATGAAGTGACGAGCCGCAGAGACTCAGAGGAATTGTTTGTCATGACACTGCTGTCCAACGCGGAAATTGACCTGCAGCTGAAGTCCCTGGACGGCTGGACGCGCGACGGCGACGCCATCCGCAAGCAGTACACCTTCAAGGGATTTCCTGACGCGGTCGCCTTCGTCAACCGGCTGGTCCCCGACGCCGAGCGTGCGGATCACCATCCGGACGTCACCATCAACTATCGACGCGTGACGCTGTCGTGGTCCACGCATGACGAAGGCGGACTCACGGCCAAAGACATCGATGGCGCAAAGATGGCCGACCGTCACGCGCGCGAGCAGGCGTGAAGCTCAAGAGGTACTACTCGTCCCGTGAGGTCGCGTCGATGACCGGTCTCACCGCGCGACAGCTGCAATGGTGGGACGCGCGGCGGCTGTTTCTTCCCGCGATTGCGCCGCAGCGAACCGAAGCGGGCGGCTTTACCGAGCGACGATACACGCCACTCGATGTGCTCGAACTTCAAGTGCTCGCCGACCTTCGGCGCCGGGGGTTTTCGGTTCCGCGGCTGCGGCGGCTTCTGTCCACGCTGCGGGACGTGTTCGGCGTACGGCTCTACGAAGCGATCGGCGACGGCGGCCCGCTGACGCTCTTTATCGGAGGCGACCAGCTGTTCGCGCGCACCGGCGACGGGCAGCTCTATAACCTCGATCGACCGGCGCAGGCGTTGATGATGGTTGGGGAGGAGTTGCCGCTCCGGCCGCTCGCGGCGCGGGAACGTCGTCGAAGAAAGCCGGGGATTGGTCGGCTCAGCGGATCGGAAACACCTTCTCGAGGCCGTCGGCGGGCCGGGCAATGACGTGAACGCCGATCAGCTCGCCGACGCGGCGCGCGGCGGCGGCGCCTGCGTCTGTTGCTGCCTTGACGGATCCGACGTCGCCGCGAATCAGCGCGGTCACCAGCCCCGCATCGACCTTCTGCCAGCTGACGAGCACGACGTTCGCGGTCTTCAGCATCGCGTCGGCCGCTTCGATCATCCCGATCAGACCGCGCGTTTCGATCATGCCGAGCGCGTCGCCGATTTCGCGTTCGTCGCTGCCCTGAGACGATTTCTTGGAATCTGCCATCGGACGCCTAACTCTACCATCCTTCTCGCTCGCGAAGACGCGTGATGTGCGCGAGGTGATGACGAGAATGCCAGGCGTAATGGTGCACGAGGTAGTCGACGGTAATCTGACCAATCTCGGGGTGGACCAACGGGCGCGCGAATTGATCGGGCGCCAACGCGCGCAACACGGCGGTCCAGCGGGCGTGGAGCGCGTCGAGCATCGTGAGCGATACCGCGATGGGCAGCCGCTGATCCGGCAGCTCCGCAAACGCCTCCTGATCGTACGGTTTGATCGTCGGGTTGTTCTCGGTGATGGCCAGCTTTAACCGGATGTACGCATTGAGGTGACTATCGGGCACATGATGCACGACCTGCCGGACGGTCCATCCGCCAGGCCGATATGGCGTATCGAGCTGCGATTCGGATAGCCCGTTCACGGCGGCGCGCATCTGTTCCGGGAGGGCGGCGATGTCTTCGATGGCGTCGCTGCGCGTGGCCGGTGTCATCACGGCCGGCAGTTTGAATTCGCCGATCGGGTATCGCAGGTGGACTGTCGTCATGCGCATCTTGTACAACGAACGCCCAGGCCGCGGGCATTACAATTCCCAGCTTTCGATGCAGTTCGTCGTGGCCGAAGGGCCAATTCTGGAAGAGATTCTCGACGCGACCTACCCCGTGTGGAATGAAGGGCTGACGCGAGACGCCTATGCACGGTGGAATGCGGCGCAACTGCGAACAACCTGGGGTGCGGAGCATCTGCGGAGATTTGCTCTGCTCGACGATCGTGGGCGGTGGGTCGCAAGCGCGAAACGGTATCTGTGGCCGATACGTCTCGACGGCGTCGATTGCCTGATGTGTGGTCTCGGCGCGGTGTTCACGCGCCCAGAGGCACGAGGACACGGGTACGCCCGGACGATTATCGAACGTCTGATCGAGCAATCGCGGGGCGAAGGCTCCGTGATCGCGGGACTGTTCTCCGAGATTGGCGAACGGTTCTATGAGCAGCTCGGATTCAGAACCGTCCCGCTCAACGAGGTCGACGTGCAGGTCGAGCGCAAAGATGGAGCGCCCGCCATGCTCGTCCGGTCGGGCGAAGAACGCGATCTGCCGGCGCTTGCGGCGATGCATGCCACACGCTCTGCCGGTGTTCGTTTTGCGCTGCGCCGAGATCCGCCGCTCATTGAATATGCCGTCGCGAAAAAACGGCTGCTTGCCGGCCTCGGGCAGGGAGCGGGTCCGCGCGTCCTCCGCCAAACGGAATTCTTCGTGGCGGAGGAAGGGGCGTCCGCAGTCGCCTATGTCGTCCTGACAGTGTCGCCTGCCGGATGGACTCTGGAGGAGGCCGGCGACCGCGACCCCGCCGGTGCACGCCTTGGCGCCATCCTTCAGGTGCTGCTTGCCCGCGAACCGTCGCGTCCCGCGCCACTCATCCGCGCATGGTGGCCGCCGGCGATGTCCGTTCCGCCGCAAGTGCGCCTGGCGAACCAGATTCCGGCGCGCGACGTGTTCATGCTGCGGCCGATTGGCGATGTCCGAATCCCGTCACGGGCGGAGGACGTCTTTTACTGGCGATCGGATTATTTCTAGGGCCGGCCTTAGCCGGCCCTTACGCCCGAACGTACGTGCGGGCCACGTACGTAGGGGCCGGCTTTAGCCGGCCCTGTAGCGGCCCGGAAGCCGGCAGCCGTGAGTCGGCAGCCTCCGATAAGATAGGCAGCATGTCCCAGGAAGTCCTGACCGAGCTCGTCAAAGCGCTTGAACGCGGCGAAGAAGTGGCGCTTGTGACCATCGTCGCCGCGCAAGGGTCGACTCCGCAGCGTGTGGGCGCGAAGATGCTCGTGTATCCCGACGGCCGGATTGCCGGAACGATTGGCGGCGGCTGCTATGAGAACGACGCCCTCGGCAAAGCACGCGAAGCGTTAGTCGCGCGCAAGCCGCGACTGGTCAAGTACGATCTCACCGATGACTTCGCGGAGGAATCGGGTCTCATTTGCGGGGGACAGATGACCGTGTACATCGAGCCCGTCGAAGCGGCCCCGCAGCTGTATATC
>Ga0068860_100008480_pt1 | contig 10241 bp, 8 predicted proteins | sample KBSSwiS32_FD_66597 | JGI IMG/M metagenome (GOLD analysis project Ga0068860, IMG submission 66597) | Switchgrass rhizosphere microbial communities from Kellogg Biological Station, Michigan, USA - KBS Switchgrass S3-2 | ecosystem: Host-associated > Plants > Roots > Rhizosphere > Soil ...
GCCGTCGACGTGCTGGCCTGGATCGCCGGGTCGCTCGGCGACGACACCCGGGCCGCCGTGCTGCTGGGTGCCAGCGACGTACTGTGGCAGAACTTCGGCTTGCAGGTGCTCCGCGACTCACCGCACTTCACGATGCCGCGCCGCGAGTGCGAGCGGAACAGCCGCGCCACGCTCGGCGCGGACGGGTTCCGGGCCGCCTTCGGCCGCGGCGCCTCCCTCGATCTCGACGGCGTGATCGCCTTCGCCACCGGGCGGCCGACGGCGGCCGGCGTTCCCCAGCCCCGATCCGCGCCGTCCGGCGTGCTCACCCGGCGGGAGACCGAGATCGCCGACCTGGTCGGCCGCGGCATGACCAATCGGGAGATCGCCGAGAAGCTGGTCATCTCGCGTCGCACCGTCGAGTCGCATGTGGAGAACATCCTCGGCAAGCTCGGCTTCACCTCGAGGTCGCAGGTCGCCGCCTGGACCGTGACCCGGACATAGTGCGCAGGTCTGGAAAGCTGTGCCCATGCCGGAGTCACGTCGTGCCGCCCAGTCCGAGACCACCCTGCTGTATCTGGTGAAGCGGGTCGAGCTCGCGGTGCGATCGCGGCTCGACGAGGTGCTCCGCCCGGGCGGGCTGACCACGTTGCAGTACACGGCGCTGACCGTGCTGCAGCGGCATCCGGCCAGCCTGACCTCGGCGCAGCTGGCGCGGAACTCGTTCGTGACGGCGCAGACCATGGCCGACATGGTCAGCGCGCTGCTCGACCGGGGGCTGATCGACCGCAACCGCGATCCGGCGGACCGGCGCCGGCTCGTGCTCACCCTCACGCCCGAGGGCGAGGCGCTGCTGAGCCGGTTCCGGGGGCCGGTCGAGGAGCTGGAGGCGCGCATGCTGTCCGATTTGACCGCGAAGCAGGCGGCCGAGCTGCGGACGAGCCTGCTGTCGTGCCGCGCCGCCCTGGAGCGGCCGGTGGGTGGCACTCTCGAGTAAACATCAGGAAACCTGATAAAAATCATCAGGAAACCTGTACATCGAGCGTACGGAGTGACAGGCTTCACGGCCATCACCTCTGGCTTTTGGAACAGGAGCCACGCCGATGACGTCTCTCGACCCTCAGCTCACCGTCAGCCCTGCCCCGGCCCAGCCGCACCGGCTGACCCGCGGAACCCTCATAGCCGCGTGCGTAGCCGTCTGCGTCGCCCAGGTCGCGCTCGCCATCCCCGCCGTCCTGAACGGGCTCTTCCAGCAGGACCTGGGCACCACCGCCACCCAGCTCACCTGGATCTCCGACGCGTTCCTGGTGCCGGTCGCCCTGCTCGAGCTCACCTTCGGGGTGCTCGGCGACCTGTTCGGCCGCAAGCGCCTGCTGGTGGGCGGCACCGTCCTGCTCATCGCCGGGCAGCTGATCAGCTTCCTCACCCCGGGCTCGGCCAGCTCGACCGAGACCCGCGTCATCGTGCTGTTCGCCGGGCAGATCATCTCCGGCCTGGGCGCGGCGGCCATCTTCCCGACGACCCTGGCCATGGTGGCGGCCGGTACGCACACCGCCCGTGACCGGTCCCGGGCCATCTCGATCTGGGCGGCCGCGCTGGCCTCCGGCGGGTTCGTCTCGCCGGTCCTGGGCGGCTGGCTGGCCCGCTACCACTTCGGCAGCGACCCGTACGCCAGCTGGCGGTGGGCCTTCCTGGCCGTCATGGTCCTCGCCATGATCGCCACCGTGGTCAGCCTCGGCGCCACGACCTCCTCCGCGCCGGAGGGCAGGTCGCTGGACTGGCCCGGCCAGATCACCATCGCGCTGGCCGTCTTCGCCCTGCTGTACGCGACGATCCAGGCGGCGACCAGCGGGTGGACGGCGCCGTCGGTGGTGGCCGGGTTCGTGCTGTCGGTGGTCTTCCTGGCCCTGTTCATCGTGGCCGAACGGCGCTCGCCGGCGCCGCTGCTGCGCCTGGACCTGTTCGCGAACCGGGCCTTCCTGGTGGCCTCCATCGCGACGGTGATCGGCATGTTCGCCTACCTGGGCACGGCGTACACCACAAGCATCCGGTTGTCGGCCATCCAGGGCTTCACCCCCTTGCGTACGTCAATCGCGTTTGTCCTGCTCAACGTCATGACGCTGCTGATGGTCCCGTTCACCGCCCGGGTGCTGGAGCGGTACAACCCGCGCTGGACGCTGGGGATCGGCTTCGCGCTGGTCGCGGTCGGGGACTTCTGGCTGGCCACGGTTCCGGTGTCCAACCTGTCCGTGGGGCCGGTGGTGATCCCGCTGATCGTGGTCGGCATCGGGTTCGCGCTCTCGCTCACCTCGATCACCTCGGTCACCGTCAACACCGTCCCGAACCACCTTGCCGGGATGGCCAGCGGCTCCACCAGCCTGCTGCGCGACTTCGGCTTCACCCTCGGCCCGGCGGTCATCGGTGCCATCGCGCTGAGCCAGGCGGCGGCGGACATCTCCGCCAAGGTCGCCGCGAACCCCGCCCTGGCCAAGGCGCTGGCCGCCTTCAACGCCGCCCCGGCGCAGGCCCCGGCCGAGCAGAAGGCGGCGCTCGAGGCCGCCGTCGGCGCGGTCAACTCGGGCCCGCTCGGCGCGAACGCGGTGCCCGGATCGATCGTCGTCGACGGCAAGGCCGTCCCGTTCAACCCGCTGAAGGAGGTGGCCTTCGACGCGCTCGGCTCGGCCTACGCACGCGGCTACGTGATCTGCGGCGTGGCCGCGCTGGTGGCCGCGCTGCTCGCCGCGGTGGTCCTGCGCGGGAGCACGCACGACTCGATGATCAGCTCCGAGTCGCTGCGGGACTCGTAGTGGCCGGCGGCGCGGCGTGGGCGAGCGCGTCCACGCCGCGCCGCCGCCCGGCCGGCAGTCGGCGGGCCTGCGACGGGTTGACCCCGAAGTGGGCGTGGAACGCCCGGGTGAAGTGGGCCTGGCCGGGGAAGCCCCACCGGGCCGCGATGGCCGCGACGCTGCGGTGTGCCAGCAGCGGGTCGGCGAGGTCGCGCCGCGCCGCCTCCAGGCGCCACGCGCGGATGTGGTCGGTGACCGTGTGCGGCTCGTGCTCGAAGAGCCGGTGCAGCGTGCGCGACGCCATGTGGTGGGCGGCCGCCACCCGGGAGTGGGTGAGGCCGGGCTCGGCCAGGTGGGCCCGCACGTACTCGAGAATCTGCATCCGCTGGGCGTCGGCGGCCTCCTCGCCGGGCGGGGACGCCGCCTCGGTGAGGGTGCCGGCCACCAGGTGCAGGCCGGCCTCGCCGAGCCGGTCGGCGGAGGTCCCGGCGATCACGCCGCACTGGCCGACCGCGGTCGCGACGAAGCCGGCCAGCACGGCCCCGGGACCGCCGGACAGCGGCCAGGCGTGGGCCATCGAGGCGAGCACGACCCGGGCCGGAAGGTGCAGGGCCGCCCGCGGAAAGGCGATCACCGCGCATGTCCATTGCCCTTCCAGACGCAGGTGGTACGGCCGGCCGGTGTCGTAGATCGCCATCTCGCCGGGGCCGATCGGGATCTCGTGGTCGTCCTGGCAGACGGTGGCGCGCCCGGTCAGCGGCACGCAGATCTTCAACAGGTCGGCCGGCATCCGGCGGACCGCCCCGGGCGACCGCAGCACCACCTGCGGGGTGCCGCTCACCCGGTAGGTCACCAGGGCACCGAGCGGGCCCCCGGCGATCCGGCCGAGCGGGGCCCGGCCGTCGACCGGCGCGGGGGTCATCTGCCCGAAGGTGCTGCCGAGCGACTCGCGCCAGCTCTCGGCGGCCTGGGTTGTCGTCGTCACCGGGGCACCTCCCCACCTGATGACTTGTCGCGTCGCGGCAAGGGCTGTGGCGCAAATAGTCAACATCGGTGACGCGGTTCTGACAAGAGTGTGTAGCGGGTCGGAACCACGGAGGTGCGGCTATGTCTCTCAGCTACGACTACATCGTCATCGGGGCCGGCTCGGCGGGGTGCGTGCTCGCCGCCCGGCTGTCGGAGGACCGCGACCGGCGGGTGCTGCTGCTGGAGGCCGGGCCCGCCGACACCCGCCCGGAGATCTCGGTACCGCCGGCCTGGCCGGCGTTGTGGGGCACCGAGGTCGACTACTCGTACGACACGGTCCCGCAGCCGGGTACCGGCGGCACCGTGCACAACTGGCCGCGCGGCCGGGTCCTCGGCGGCTCCAGCAGCATCAATGCGATGGTCTACCTGCGCGGCAACCCGGCCGACTTCGACGGGTGGGCCAAGGCCGGCTGCGACGGCTGGGACTACGCGTCGGTCCTGCCGTACTTCCGCCGGATGGAGACGGCCGCCGGCGACCCGCACTACCGCGGGAACGACGGGCCGATGCGGCCGGCGCCGTCGGCCACGCCCAACCCGCTGTCCCCGGTTTTCCTCGAGGCCGCGGCGGCCGCCGGGCACCCGGGTACGGCCGACTTCAACGGCGCGGTGGCCGAGGGCGCGGGCTGGCACGACCTGTCGATCGCGGGTGGCAGCCGGCAGAGCACCGCGGCGGCCTACCTGCATCCGGTACGCCGGGACCGGCCCAACCTCACGGTCGCCACCGGGGCGAAGGCTCGGCGGCTGCTGCTGCGCGGCGACCGGTGCGCCGGCGTCGAATACGAGAGCGGCGGGGAGGTGCAAATGGCGTACGCGGACGGGGAAGTGATCCTCAGTGCCGGCGCCGTCGACTCGCCCCGCCTGCTGCTGCTTTCCGGCGTGGGTGCCGCGGCCGAGTTGGAAGAGGCCGGCGTCCCGGTGGCGCACGACCTGCCCGGCGTGGGCCGCAACCTGCACGACCACCCGCTGTGCAGCGTGGTCTTCGAGGCGACCCGGCCGATCCCGCCGGGCACCGCCAACCACGCCGAGGTGTCGATGCTGTGGCGCAGCGACGCCTCCCGGCCCGGGCCGGACATGCAGCTGATGTTCATCCACGTGCCGTTCCACCCGCCCGCGCTGGCGGCGCCGGAGAACAGCTTCACCTTCGGGATCGCGACGGTCCCGGAGGCGCGCGGCTCGGTGCGGATCGCCGGGCCCGACCCGGCCGCTCCGCCGCTGATCGACCCGAACTATCTGGGCGCCGAGGCGGACGTGCGGCGGCTGCGGGACGGCATCGAGGTGGCCCGGCAGATCGCGGCGGCGGCACCCTTCGACGGCTGGCGGGGTCGCGAGGTGCTGCCCGGCGACCTGGACCTGAGCTCTTGCACCGGCACCTACTACCACCCGGTCGGCACCTGCGCGATGGGCAGTGTCGTCGGCCCCGACCTACGCGTGCACGGCCTGGACGGCCTGCGCGTGGCGGACGCCTCGGTCATGCCGACGGTCGTCTGCGTCAACACCAACGCCGCCACGATCATGATCGGCGAGAAGGCCGCCGACCTGGTCCGCGGAACCCAGGGAGCGTGAGATGGGACTCTTCGACGACAGCGTCCGGTGGCGGCCCGCCCACGGCGGCGTCCTCACCAGCACCGAGCCGGCCACCGGTGCCGTGCTCGCCGAGGTGGGGCTCGCCGACGCGGAGGACGTGGCGGCCGCGACCACCCGGGCCGCCGAGGCGCAGCCCGCCTGGGCCGCCACCATCGGGCCGGCCCGGGCCGCCGTGCTCCGCTCGGCCGCCGCGGTGCTGACCGCCAACCGGGCCGAGTTCGAGCAGTGGCTGGTCCGCGAGGGCGGGGCGGTTCCCGGCAAGGCGGCGTTCGAGGTCGACCTGGCGCTCGGCGAGCTGTGGGAGGCCGCGGCGCTGCCCACCCAGCCGCACGGGCACCTGCTGCCCAGCAGCGAGCCGGGCCGGGAGAGCGTCGCCCGGCGGGTCCCGCTCGGCGTCGTCGGCGTGATCAGCCCGTGGAACTTCCCGCTGATCCTGTCGATCCGGGCGGTCGCGCCGGCCCTGGCGCTGGGCAACGCGGTGGTCCTCAAGCCGGATACGCAGACCGCCGTCTCCGGCGGCGCGCTGGTGGCCCGCCTGTTCGAGGAGGCCGGCCTGCCGGACGGCGTGCTGCACGTCCTCCCGGGCGATGCCGGACCGGGCGCGGCGCTGGCGGCCGACCCGCGGGTGGCGATGATCGCGTTCACCGGATCGACCGCCGTCGGCCGTGAGGTCGGTGCCACCGCCGGCCGTACGCTCAAGCGGGTCTCCCTCGAACTGGGTGGCAACAACGCCCTCCTGGTTCTCGACGACGCCGACCTGGAGATCGCCAGCTCGGCCGGGGCGTGGGGCGCGTTCCTGCACCAGGGCCAGGTGTGCATGACCGCCGGCCGGCACATCGTCCACCAGGACGTCGCCGACGAATACCTGGAACGCCTGGCCAAGCGGGCCCAGGCCCTGCCGGTCGGCGACCCGTTCACCGAGCAGGTCGCGCTCGGCCCGCTGATCAACGCCCGGCAGCGCGACAACGTGCACCGCATCGTCGAGGAGACGGTGGCCGCGGGCGCGTCGGTCCAGGCCGGCGGCACGTACGAGGATCTGTTCTATCGCCCCACCGTGCTGGCCGGGGTGACGCCGGCCATGCCCGCCTTCCGCGAGGAGATCTTCGGCCCGGTGGCCCCCGTGATCGTGGTCCGCGACGACGACGAGGCCGTGGCGGTCGCCAACGACACCGAGTACGGCCTGGTCGCGGCCGTGCAGACCGGCTCGGTGGAGCGGGGCCGGCGGCTGGCCGACCGTCTGCGTACCGGCATCGTGCACATCAACGACCAGACGCTCAACAACGACGCCTACGCCCCGTTCGGCGGCACCGGCGCCTCCGGCAACGGCAGCCGTTTCGGCTCGCAGAGCAGCTGGGACGAGTTCACCCAGTGGCGGTGGATCACCGCCCGCGACCAGGCACACGGATTCCCGTTCTGAAACCTACCGACGGTCGAGCCGGCGCAGTCCGCGCCGGTATCGATCGGACACGGCCAGGTATTCCTCGACGCCGAAGTCGACCATGGCCTTGAGGCGGGCCGGGTCGGCCGGGCGGGACCGGGCGGGCACACCGAGCGCGAGGTGCTCGGGCGGAACCTCCGCGCCCTCGGGCACCAGCGCGGACGCGCCGACCACGGAGCCGGTACGGACGACCGCGCGGTTGAGGACGACGGCGCCGGAGCCGATCAGGCAGCGGTCCTCGATCAGGCATCCTTCGAGGTGCACGTTGTGCCCGACGACGCAGTCGCCGCCGACCACGGTCGGCCATTTCTCCGTGGTGTGCAGGACCGTGCCGTCCTGGATGGAGGTGCGGGCGCCGATCTCGATCCGGCCGAAGTCGGCGCGCAGCACGGCGGCCGGCCAGATCGAGGCCCGCGCGCCGACGCTCACCGCGCCGATGAGCACCGCGTCCGGATGGACGAAGGCCGACGGATCGATGCGCGGCTCGTGGTCCTCGAAGGCATAGATAGGCACAGCTTTCGCTCCCGTCCGCTAACCAAAGGTAGAACGTTGCCACTCGGCGTGCGCGGCGGCGGCCCACGGTTCGTGGTACCGCCGGAACAGCTCCGCCGCCCTGGTCCCGCTCCATCTGTCCGGCAGCAGTTCGGCGGGCAGCTCGGGATCGATCTGCGGGAAGCGCCGCCAGGCGTGCACGAGCTGGATCACCCGGACCACGGGGTCGGCCGGCGGCTCGCCGGCGAACTCGGCCAGGAACTCCTCGTACTGCCGCTCGATCGCGTCGAGGTCCCAGGCCTGGCCCACCATGGCCGCCATCGCGCCGCCGTGGTGCTCGGCGCGGAAGATCTGCGCGTCCTCGCGCAGCCCGGCCTCGTCGAGGACCCGCTCGGCCTCGCCGGCCCGGTCGACGTGCGTGCTGATCCACACGCCCGGGGCGGGACTGCCGAAGCCGGCCCAGGTCAGCCTCGTTCGGAGCACGTGCCGGGCGGCCCGCTCGCTCTCCGGCGCCCGGGCCAGCACGAGCAGCCAGCGGCCGTCCCAGTCGCGCTGCACGCCCCGGAAGCCGTAGATGCGCTCGGCCCCCTCGGTGAGCAGCCGCCGCGCGTCCGGGCTGAGCGTCCACACCGTGCGGCGCCCCTGGCGCTCGGAGGCGAGCCAGCCGTCGGCGGCGGTGCGCATCAGCGCCTGCCGGGTCGCCTTCTCCTCCACCCCGAGCCGGCCGAGCACGTCGATGAACGCGGCGGTGAGGGCGGAGCCGCCGGCCGGCAGGACGAGCTCGCCGAGGACGGTCAGCAGCAGGCCGCGGGCGCTCTCGGCGCCTCCGGCGTGCCGGCGGGACAGCGTCGGCGCCGTCTCGGCGTCGGGTGTCGGCACCACTACCGGCGTCCTCCTCAGTCACTTCGGCCCGGATCTCGGGTCTCGCGACAGCTTAAGAGCCACCGAAGCAGCCGGGCGCGGCGGTGCTTCCGCGGGCTCCAGCCCGCGCCGGGCGGTCCGCTCGCGGCGGGTGAGTCGGGACCGTTATGTCGGACAAAGGCTAATACTCACATAAATAACCTAACTACCTCCATTTTCTCTGGTATGGGTGGATGATCGCCAGGTAGGTAAGGCGCGCGGGTTGACGCGGCCTTCCGGCAAGTCAGCGTGCGGCAACCACGGCGGGGAGCCTGTCGTGCCGCCCCGGTGGCTGCGCCGTTGGACTTCGGGGCGGCGCCGTCGGTGTATGCGGGCTCCCCGATGTCCTTTGCAGGAGGTAGCGATGGCGCCCGATACGGCGGTACGGGGCAGGCGTGGCCTGGGCGATCTTCCGGTGCTGGTGAAGGTCGTCGCGGGGGCGGTGGTGACTCTGGTCGTCGCGGTGCTGGTGGCCGTGGTGGCGCTGGTCAAGCTGGACGGCAGTGCCCAGCAGGCGCAGGTGATGTACGCCGACAACGTCAGTCCATTGATCGTGTTGGGGCACCTCGACCGGCAGCTGATGCAGGCCCGGGTGGACCTCCTGCGGCACGGGCTGGCCACGGACCAGGCCGCTAAATCGCAGATCGACGCCGCGATCACGGCCGGCGACCAGCAGTTTCAGAGCCTGGCCACGGCGTATCGCGCCCAAGCGGTGGATGCGCAGCTGATGGAGCAGTTCGCCACGGATTGGCAGGCCGCCTCGACGGTCCGCGACACGGTGTTGCTGCCGTTGTCGCGAGCCGGTCGCGCGGCCGACTTCGAGCGAGAACGGTCGGCGCAGTACCAGCCGGCCGCCCTGAAGGCGGTCGCCGACCTGGACAAGATCTTCGAGACGGAATCCGCCAGCGCGGCGCAGCGGGCGCAATTGGCACACGAGGACTATCAGGTGGCGCGGACCACGGTCGTCGTCGTGCTGATCGTCGGCGCGCTGTTCGCGCTCGGACTGGCCTGGCTGGCGGCCCGGGCGATCATGCGATCCGTGACGGCCGTGTCCGGGGTGGCGCGGGCGCTGGCCGGCGGCGATCTGACCGTCCGGTCCGGGATCGCCACCCGGGACGAGCTGGGCCGGATGGCGGGCGACCTCGACGGGGCGATGGGTAACCTGCGGGACACGATCATGATGCTCGAGCAGAACGCGGTCACCCTGGCCGGCGCGAGCGAGGAGCTGGCCGCCACGAGTACGGAGATCGCGACGGCCGCGGAGGAGAGCAGCGCCCAGGTCGGCTCGGTGTCGCAGACGGCCGAGCAGGTCGGGTCGAACATCGCCACGATCGCCGCGAGTTCCGAACAGATGGGCGCCGCGATCGGGGAGATCGCCAGCAACGCCAGCCAGGCGGCCCGGGTGGCGGCCGACGCGGTGGCGCTGGCCGACACCACCAACGCCACGGTGAGCAAGCTCGGCATCTCCTCGCAGGAGATCGGCAACGTCATCGCGGTGATCACCTCGATCGCCGAACAGACCAACCTGCTCGCGTTGAACGCCACCATCGAGGCGGCCCGGGCCGGCGAGTCGGGCAAGGGCTTCGCGGTGGTGGCGACCGAGGTCAAGGACCTCGCTCAGGAGACCAGCCGGGCCACCGAGGACATCAGCCGCCGGGTGCAGGCCATCCAGACCGACACCGCCAGCGCGGTCACCGCGATCGCCGAGATCCAGACCGTGATCGACCAGATCAACGACTTCCAGGCCACCATCGCCTCCGCCGTCGAGCAGCAGACGGCCACCACCAACGAGATGGTCCGCAACGTCAGCGACGCGGCCGCCGGTGCCGCCGAGATCACCACCGCGGTCGGCGACGTCGCCGACGCCGCGCAGAGCACCGCGGCAGCGGTCACCGAGGCCCAGGCCACCACCGGCGAACTGGCCCGGATGAGCGGCGAGTTGCAGGCCGTGGTCGCCCAGTTCCGGGTTCACCCCGACGAACCCTCCGCACGCCGGTAGGCATCGAACTGCACTGATCGCTCTCCCGCTGTTGACG
>Ga0068860_100008481_pt1 | contig 10241 bp, 4 predicted proteins | sample KBSSwiS32_FD_66597 | JGI IMG/M metagenome (GOLD analysis project Ga0068860, IMG submission 66597) | Switchgrass rhizosphere microbial communities from Kellogg Biological Station, Michigan, USA - KBS Switchgrass S3-2 | ecosystem: Host-associated > Plants > Roots > Rhizosphere > Soil ...
GCGTAAAGTCGGGCGATGGAAAGGTCTGCTTTGGCCATTCCTAATTCGACATTGTCAATTAGCTCGTGAAAGAGCGGAAACTTCTCCATCAGATTCTTCAGGACGCCCCAGTTTCCCGCGGACGTTGAGGCGAAGCGTTCGAACGCATGCCCAATCCCAAACCATGCGGGCAACACGTGGCGACTTTGCATCCAACCAAACACCCACGGAATTGCGCGCAGTTCGTCAAGACCGCGCTTCTGACTTCGTCTCGCCGGTCGCGAACCGATCCGAGCGTAGTCTAATTCTTTTACCGGCGTGGCCTCTTCGAAGTACGCCAGCACATCATCGTTCTCGGCAATGTTTGTGCGATAAAACTGAAACGCGTCCTGAGACATCGATTCGAGTGCTGCCTCACTTTCCTCATCCAACTCATAGGCGCTGCCAGTCCGCGTCAACGCTTCCAACGAAGCTGCGATAACAAGTTCGAGATTTCGTTCCGCGAGCACTGGATCTGAGTACTTCCAGTTCATCACTTCACCTTGTTCGGTTATCTTGAGGTGACCACTAAAAGCGCCCACCGGTTGAGCGATGATCGCATGATGGGTGGGACCACCACCACGTCCGACGGTTCCACCGCGACCATGAAATAAGGTCAATTGAATTCGGCATTCAGCAGCCACCTGATGCAAGGCGCGGTGAGCTTTAAATATTTCCCAGGTACTGGTCAGCATGCCCCCGTCTTTATTCGAATCGGAATAGCCGAGCATCACTTCCTGGCGTCGGCCCCATGAATCAAGCAGCTGCGTGTAGTCAGGGTTGGTCCACAAACTGCGACAGATATTTGCAGCCCCTCGCAAGTCTTCGATCGACTCAAACAACGGCACAGGCATCAATCCCGGATCGTTTTTATCAGCACCTGCGGCAACACTCACTCCGGCCAGTTCCGATAACCACGCAACCGTCAAAATGTCAGTCGTCGATTTATTACCACTGATGACGTAACTGCGAATCGCCTCCGACGGAAACTTCTGTTTCACGTCGCGAACCATGTTCAAGGTGTCGAGCAGGCTCGTGGTCGCTTGCGACGGAGCAGGTGGCAGACGATCTGCGGCCGGCGAAGTTATTTCCTCGCGCGCGCGTGCATGAACTCGAGCATGTTGTCGGACGTCGAGCGTGTGTAGATGAAAACCAAAAGTATCAACCTGCCGGAGTAGAGGGTCGAGTAGCATGCGCGCCAGGCGTTCACCGCTATTCTCAACCAGACTCTTGCGCAACAACCTTAAGTCAGCAGCAAAGTCTTCAGCCGAGTGATAGGCCAGATCATTTTTCGCGTCATTGCGAGCAGACTGCAAACGCGCGAGCGTGTAATCCAGGTACCTTCGATATATTTCATTCGGCGGGTGTCGTTCGACGTTGATACCAGAGGCGGCAGTTGTTTTGGTGTAAGTATCGAGCGCCTCGAGTAGATCTTCAGAGACACTCGCCTGCAAGGTCGATGAGGTCAGACGCCAGATTAAGTCTTCGACTCTCGCAAGGTAAAAGTCGAACACCGTTTGTCGCGCAATCTCCAAAGCATCCCGGGTGCAATCGGGAGTAACATTCGGATTGCCATCTCGATCGCCACCAATCCATGATCCAAAACGAAGCAGGCGCGGCAAGTCTCGACTGAAAACTTCAACACCGTAAGCCTCGCGAAAGTCGTCGGCCAGCTCGTCATAGAGTTGCGGCAGAGTTTCAAACAGGACACTCGGGTAATAATCGAGTCCCATCTTGATTTCATCTTTCACACTCGGACGTCGACGTCGTACTTCATCTGTCTGCCACAGACCAGTAATCTCGGCAATAATTGCACGTTGATGTTTCTCTGCATCCCGCTCGGTAAGCGGCAAGCGATCGAGTTGCTCAAGTTCTTCTGCGATGCGCTGACGTTTGAAAAGAACTGTACGTCGAGCCACTTCCGTGGGATGAGCAGTGAACACGAGTGTGACTTCGATCTTTTTCAACCACTCAAGAGCTTGTTGTTCGCTGATTCCTGCGGCACGCATGCGACGCAGCGTGCCCAGAAACGAACCGGGCTGTGCGAGTGTTTCAGGAGAACTGCGACCGGCGCGTCGCCGACGTTTGCGATGATTAGTTTCGGCGAGATTTGTCAGCTCAAAGTAGATTGCAAAGGCCTTGGTCATTTGATGGGCCTGCTCAACGTCCATCTGGCTGACGATCTTTTCAGCACGCTCGATTAATGAAGTGGTCGAGGAAGTCTCGCGCTGTTCAATCAACAAACGCCGCAACTCTTCAACAGCGGCATAAAGTTCAATACCGACCTGCTCCTTAAGAACTTCTCCGAGGAGTCGCCCGAGCGAGCGGACGTCTCGGCGCAAAGGAGCCTCCTTCAAGTCACTGTCGTGACTGGTGAGTTCCGCAAGACGGGCGATTTGATCGTCAACATTCCACTGAGAAGCCATAGGAGTTGGTTCATGATACTAGACGATGAACCCTGGTGGGCTTGTTCTGATTTATTCAATTATTGATAACGAAGGGCTGTTTCGCTTCGCCGGGCCCGCTCAGTCAAGTTCGCGCCGAGGGGTCTGGGGCTCCGAGACTGCACTAAAACCATGTTGAATAAACCAGCTTTGCTGTAAAATAGCGCCCGCGTCCCCCAGCACTCCCACGTTTTAAAGTTCAAGGGGCCCTTCGTTTTGAGTTTTAGAGGTTCTGCTTTACTGCAAGTCGTCACCTCAGGTGACGAAAATGTCGTGGCAGCCTGTATCGCCGACGGCGCTGATGTAAACGCACGAAATGATGGCGGTCAGACACCTTTAATCCTGGCCATCGTTTCCGCGCAAACTCAACTTCTGCGCCCACTACTGCAGGCTGGCGCCAACCCCTTTCTTCGCGATAACACCGGACTAAGTGCAATTGACTGGGCCGAACGCAAAGGCCGCAGCGATCTGGCCAAACTCCTCTCCGATTCAACAAATTCCGATTCAACAAACGGGACCAACGCGCATCGCCCCTCGATCGACGAACTACCTAGCTCGAAACCTTTAACAGCGGACGAGAAAAGTAGAAAGTTCCTTGCTGGTCTCAAACAGAGACTGGACGAGAAAGCCGACCGTCAAACGGTAGGCATTACAACTTCCAAAGTTGATGAGAATGGTTCTCCACCCAGTGTGGCGCCGAAATCAACTGAACCGTTGATTCCTCTCCTCGAACCTGTAAAAGCCTCGACGCGGAAGCGATGTCCGGAGTGCAACCGAATCTACACCAGCGATCTACTCGCATACTGTGCCTATCACGTCGTTCCTCTGGTTGACGCGGATCAGCCAATCGTCACTCCGAAGCAAAACTCTTCATCGATATTCTTGTGGGCCACGCTTCTAGTGACTTTAGGGATTGCAGCTGTTGCAGGACTGTATCTGACCAATCTTCTTTTCGGTGGCAGCAACAAGTCGCGGCCAGCCACGGTCGTAGCACAAACGCCGGCAACCCGAAATGGAATTCCCGTCCTGGGAAGAGGGCTAATCGGCAAAGCAGTGGAACTACCACAGGCCCAACCGCCCGCAGTGGCAGTTACACAGCCGACAAGTATCACGGTCCAGGTGAGGATTGATAAGTCAGGCAAAGTGCTTTCGGCGACGTCGAACAGCGGCGAGCGTCCGTTGCGAGAGGTCGCAATCGAGGCGGCAAAGAGGGCGACGTTTTCGGTTGAGAAGTTGCAAGCACGCGGAGCCGAGGGAACGATTACCTACACGTTTTCTCCTTAGTATGTTCGGGAGTTTGGAATTGTTGGTTGGACACTACTGCCTCTTGAACCATCCCGCTTCGTTTTGAATCCCACCGACCGCAGTCGGTGGTTCGTTCATACCCAACCTACAAAACAACGCCCCCTTGTTTTGAATCCCCGACCGCAGTCGGTGGTTCGTTCATACCCAACCTACAAAAACGACGCCCCCTTGTTTTGAATCCCACCGACCGCAGTCGGTGGTTCGTTCATACCCAACCTACAAACAAGCGCCCCTTGTTTTGAATCCCACCGACCGCAGTCGGTGGTTCGTTCATACCCAACCTACAAAACAGCGCCCCCTTGTTTTGAATCCCACCGACGCAGTCGGTGGTTCGTTCATATCCAACCTATGAAACAACGCCCCCTGATAGATTTCCAGTCTTATTAGGTTGGGTATTAACCCATCCACCGACTGCGGTCGGTGGGATTAGTTAGTTCTACAATTGCCTGCTACTAGGCTGGGTATGAACCATCCACCGACTGCGGTCGGTGGGATTACTTAGTTCTACAATTGCCTGCTCTTAGGTTGGATATGAACCATCCACCGACTGCGGTCGGTGGGATTACTTAGTTCTACAACGCCGCTGCTAAGCTGCGCATGAACTAAATTTCCTTTGACTTTTTCACGCTCTGGACTAGAGTCTAGGCCACGAAATTGCGCCAAAAACTTCCAACACTCATCCAATCCTGATTTTTTATAGCCATGACTACCGAACGAGAAGAACAAGATCTATTTCTCAAATGCCTCCTTGAAGCCAATGTTGATGGCATCATTGCTTTCGACAACGCATGCCAATACACACTTTGGAATCGTGCGATGGAAAAATTTTCCGGCGTCAAACGCGAAGACGTCATGGGAAAGTCGGCCTTCGAACTCTTCCCGCGTCTCAAAGATACCGGTGAAGATAAGTTCTACCTGGACGCACTGGCAGGCAACACTGTAGTTGCAGAGAATCGTCCCTACGATTTCCCGGAAACCAATCGAACAGGTTTTTTTGATGGCTACTATTCGCCTCGTCATGACGAACAGGGCGCAGTTGTTGGTGGGGTTGCCATCATTCGCGACGTGACCGATCGCAAACGCGCCGAAGCCTCGGCGATGGAAGCTCACCGCCTCGCTTTTCACGTCGAGAACACCCCGCTCGCGGTCATCGAATGGGACCATCAGTTTCGCGTGTTGCGCTGGTCCCCTGCTGCCGAACGTCTGTTCGGTTGGAACTCCAGCGAAGTCATGGGAAAGAGGTTTAGTGACTGGGACTTTGTTGTTCCCGATGACGTCGCAGCTGTGAATGAAGTTGGTTATCGACAAAACCGGGGAAAAGAACACCATGGCATTTCACGCAATCGTAACTACACCAAGCTCGGTTCCGTAGTTAACTGCGAGTGGTACAACTCCGCTTTGTATGACTCCGCCGGCAAACTGGTGTCCGTGCTTTCGCTGGTGCTCGACGTCACAGTCGCGACGCGAATTGAAGAAGCGCTTAGAAAATCGGAAGCTCAGTATCGGTTGCTTTTTGAATCGAATCCACACCCGATGTGGGTTTACGACCTGGAAACGCGGCGCTTTCTTGCTGTCAACAATGCCGCCATCAAACGCTATGGCTACTCGCGCAACGAGTTTCTGGCAATGACGATCAAGGACATTAGACCACCAGATGAGGTCGAGCGGCTCAGTGATTACTTGAAGAACAGAAACCCGGAATTCAACAGCGCCGGAGAATGGTTACATCAAACAAAAGACGGAACACTTATCAATGTCGAGATCACTTCCAACCGGTTGTTCTTTGAAGGCCGGCACGCCGTCTTCGTTCTGGCAAACGACATAACCGAGCGCAAGCGCGCTGAAACAGCACTGCGCGAAAGTGAAGATCGCTATCGCGACCTCGTCGACAACAGTCACGAACTCATTTGCACACACGATCTGGAAGGAAACGTCATTTCAGTGAATCCGTGGGCCTCTCGGGTGCTTGGATATCCGTCAGACCGCCTCGTGGGGATGAATATTCGTGACGGGCTATTGCCTGAGTTTCGACACGAGTTCGATGAGTACATCGAAAAAGTTAAGACAAACGGTTCCGCTAGAGGTGTAATGAGAGTACGCACGTCGTCTGGTGAAACGAGATTGTGGGAGTACTACAACACTCTTCGTACGCAAGGCGTGGAAACTCCGATAGTTCGTGGCATGGCCCACGATGCAACTGAACGGCGTCAAGCTCTCGAACGTGAAAAAGAGGCACGTCTCGAGGCCGAAGCAGCCAACCGGGTTAAGGACGAAGTTCTCTCCACCCTCTCTCACGAATTGCGCACCCCACTGACTGCAATTATGGGATGGTCCAACTTGCTGCTTCATGGTGGCGTGGAACCCGCAAAGCAACGGCATGCGATTGAGACCATTGCTCGCAACGCAGACTCACAGTGCCAGCTAATCGACGACCTACTGGAAGTCTCTCGCATCATCACCGGGAAGTTGCGTCTCGAATTTGCTGCCTGTGAATTGCAACCAATCATCGAAGCCGCTGCAGAAAGCGTAAGACCGACGGCGGAAGCGAAGGGAGTGCGACTGCAACTGGTATTCGAGCCTGAAGGGGGAACAGTTTCCGGTGATCGCGAACGACTTCAACAAATTGTTTGGAACCTGCTGTCAAACGCAGTCAAGTTTACGCCCGGCGGCGGCAACGTCGATGTAACTGTGCAACGCGTGAACTCGCACGTTGAAATCAAAGTGGCTGACTCTGGCGCCGGCATTCATTCAGACTTTCTCCCACTCGTTTTTGATCGATTCCGACAGGCGGATGGTTCCACGACGAGAACTCACGGAGGACTTGGGCTCGGGCTCGCAATCGTACGTCACCTGGTTGAACTTCACGGTGGTGTAGTCACGGCAGACAGTGACGGCTCTGGCAAAGGCGCTACCTTCACAGTTAGATTGCCGGTGACCAGTCAGGTTGAGACTCCGGTGCCTGTGACGATCGATCCGGCAAGCGTCCCTGCAGTTTCCAGCCGGGAGATCACCTCACTGGAGAACTTACGAGTCCTGATTGTGGATGATGAGTTTGACGCACGCGAATTGGTGACGGTGATGTTGGAGAGTTGCGGGGCAGTGATGAAGTCTGCAGCTTCTTCCAATGAGGCGCTGGGAATTCTCGAAACGTGGACGCCGGATGTTTTGATTGCAGATATTGGAATGCCAGTTGAGGATGGATACGGGTTGATCAGACGCGTGCGTGCCTTGTCGAAAGAACGCGGGGGACAAACTCCCGCGCTGGCACTGACCGCTTATGCACGTACTGAGGATCGCATTCGAGCTTTATCTGCTGGCTACCAGGTACATTTGTCGAAACCGGTCGATCGCGCTGAACTCGCCGCAGTGGTCGCAAGGTTGGCCGAAAGACATTGAGCTTGCGTAGCCTGGTTTTTTTTTCGATCAGCCGTAATCCGCTCTGCCGTCGACATGACTTGGCTTGCACAAAAGTCAGATACCACCTGCTTTAGCAGCGTGGAGTTTCAAGTTTTTGTGCAAAGCTATATCACCTACAGCATCGCGATGATTCTTAACGGCCCACCACTGCCGCCTTTGATCTTCATCGGCAAGGCCACAATAGTAAATCCCTTCACCGGAAGCTGATCGAGATTGGCTACGTTCTCGAACGCGGGAACATTCTTCTCAAACAGAATGCGATGACTTTCAAACTTTGTCGATTGGCCGCGGTCGATGCTCGCAGTATCCAGGCCGATTGCTTTGATCGATCTGTTTTTGAGCAACCAATCAGCAGCCACCGGATCTAGACCGGGGAAGTGGAGTTTGGCGACTGCGGTCGCACCGCGCTCATCAGTTCCGAGATACTTCTTCTTGTCTGGATAAAATTTCCCGAAACCAGTTCGCAGCAAGACGATGCTTCCTGCAGGGATCTTTCCGTTTTGCTTCTCCCAATTCTGGAAGTCGGCCACGTTGATCAGGTAATCGGCGTCGCTCGCACATTGTTTGGTAACATCAACAACCAGGCCGGAGCCTGTTAACTGGTCCAAAGGGATCTGGTCAACAGTGTTATGTCCTTTGGCGAAGTGCACCGGCGCATCGAGATGCGTACCACCGTGTTCCGCTGCAGCGTATCGATAAGCTGAATAGTAATAGCCGCCCTCCGTTGTTCCCTCGAAATCAGTTTCAAGTTTGAACGTTTCGGCAGTTGGCCAATAAACCGACTCCGAGTCGAAAGCATAGGTGAGGTCGATAATTTTCTGCTCAGGTTTGCGCTGAAACGCCGGAACTAAAGAAATTGAAAGCAGAACGATAGCTAGAAATTTCATGGCTGTTTTCCTTTCCGTGGAGCAAGGCGCTTAGATTACTCATTGCGCACTGATTTTGAAAACTATTTCATAGAAATTTGTTCGACCGCTTTCGTCGCGTTCGGAGCCCTGACTCCGATGTGTTGAATTGTGAGTTACTCCCAAACGGGGCGCACACGCTACAATACCTCCACACAAACATTAAAGGAGCATTCGAATGCAAATCGGAATGATTGGCCTGGGCCGCATGGGCGCCAACATGGTGAAGCGTCTTCTTAAGGGTGGTCACAGCTGTGTTGTTTATGATCGCAGCGCGGAAGCTGTGAAAGCACTCGCGGACATCGGAGCAGTTGGCGCCACTTCGTTGTCCGATTTAATCAGTAAACTCGAACAACCCAGGGCGATCTGGTTAATGATTCCTGCAGCACTGGTTGATTCAACACTCGAGGAGATGGTTTCGCTTGTCAGCGTCAACGACATTGTTATCGACGGCGGCAATTCTTACTACATTGACGACATCCGCCGCGCGAAAGAACTGAAGACAAAAAACATCCATTACGTCGACGTGGGTACCAGCGGAGGAGTCTGGGGTTTTGAGCGTGGCTACTGTCAAATGATCGGCGGTGAAGATGACGTAGTTAAGCACCTTGATCCCATCTTCAAGACACTTGCTCCTGGTCAAGCCTCGGTTGAACCAACGCCGGGTCGCGCTAACAACGGCACCGCTGCGGAGGGTTACCTGCACTGTGGCCCCGCGGGCGCTGGTCACTTCGTGAAGATGGTCCACAACGGGATCGAGTACGGATTGATGGCTGCGTATGCTGAGGGCTTGAACGTTCTGCACCACGCTAATGTTGGCCAACTCGATCACGCAAAGGATGCGGAAACAACTCCACTCCGTACCCCCGACCATTATCAGTACGACTTCAACATCGCCGACATCTCCGAACTATGGCGTCGTGGCAGTGTCGTGGCATCGTGGCTTTTGGATTTGACAGCGATCGCGCTGGCCGAACAACCACAGTTAGAAAGCTTTTCCGGCAAGGTCTCTGACTCGGGTGAGGGGCGTTGGACCATAACCGCGGCTATCGAAGAAGGCGTGCCCGTGCCGGTTCTAAGCGCCGCCCTTTTCCAACGATTCAGCTCACGCGGGGAGGCTGACTTCGCGAACAAGATTTTGTCGGCGATGCGTAAGCAGTTTGGTGGCCACGTCGAAAAGAAATGAACCGTTTATAGATCATTAGCCGGGCGAAACAGATCGTTCTAACCAGGAAAGGAACCCAGGTGTCGACAACTCAACCAAACATAAACCAGTACGAGGCTCCATCGCTTCCTAAGGGAGATCCCTGCACCATCGTCATCTTTGGCGCAACCGGTGATCTCACCAGACGCAAATTAATGCCGGCTCTATTTCGTCTGATGTGCGAGGGGTGCCTTGAAGGAGTAAAGATCTTTTGTGTGGGACGCAGTCCTACGTCCGATGAAGAATTCCGCAAAATGGTCCGTGACGCACTCAACACGTCGAACAAAATCGAGAGTTGCAGTGACGAACAATGGAGCAGATTTACCGACCGCATCAGTTACATCACCGGGGAGCTCGACAAGGATGAAACTTACGCGGAAATCGCTGCTCGCCTTGAAGACTTGATTGGAAAAGGGGCCAGTCAGAACCGCATGTTTTACTTTGCGACTCCGCCCTCGCTTGCCACCGTGATTGTTGAAGGCCTGGGCAAAGCAGGACTCAATCGTCGTGATCACGGTTGGAGCCGAATCGTTATTGAGAAACCATTTGGTCGCGATCTCGAGTCGGCAAAGAAACTAAATGCCGATATCGCCGCTGTGTTTCAGGAAGACCAGGTTTACCGCATCGATCATTACCTAGGGAAAGATACTGTGCAAAACATTCTTGTCTTTCGTTTTGGTAATTCGATGTTTGAGCCGATCTGGAACCGCAATTACGTCGATTATGTAGAGATTTCCGCCGCCGAAGTGATTGGCGTTGGCTCGCGTTCAGGCTATTACGAGGAAGCCGGCGCGTTGCGCGACATGGTAGCGAATCACCTTCTCCAACTGCTTACACTCACCGCAATGGAACCACCCGTGGCGTTTGACGCTGACAATGTACGTGAAGAAAAAGTTCAAGTGCTTCGCTCGATACGCCGACTGAAATCTGAAGAGGTTTATGAACGCA
>Ga0068860_100008483_pt1 | contig 10241 bp, 9 predicted proteins | sample KBSSwiS32_FD_66597 | JGI IMG/M metagenome (GOLD analysis project Ga0068860, IMG submission 66597) | Switchgrass rhizosphere microbial communities from Kellogg Biological Station, Michigan, USA - KBS Switchgrass S3-2 | ecosystem: Host-associated > Plants > Roots > Rhizosphere > Soil ...
AAATTTGGCTTCTTCTTCGTGCTGAGCTATCGCCGCCGCCGCGCGGCGCTGGACCGTGCTTACGCTGGGAAAGCAAGCGCGACAAAGATCGCGGATGCCGTCCTCTTGGTATTTGCGATTGTTCTGGCGGGCCTGCTCGGCATCCGAGGAGCTGACCATCTGAGCTTTCTCACGGGTCTCCTCGTCGGCATGACCTTGATACAAATCTACTTCCACCAGTTCTGCGTCCCGCTTTCCGACAACGAGGCGCCCAAGCCCCCCTCCTCGCCGATCAAGATCATGTCGTACGCTATCCAAGCCAAGCCTGGCCGACCTTGGAAAGAGTTGGTCGTGATTGCCTGCTTGCTGATCTGGTCGCTCTGCGGCGTTCTGCGGCAGTACGGATTGCTCCCGTGAACAGGAAGTTGGGATTCCTGCCAGCTGCAGCAGGGCGGACACTCTTTCATTACGCCGGAGGTAATCGACGCCCCTAGCTCTCCCCTCCAACATGTACTCGTGCTGGCAATCGAGTAACAACGCTGGAGATTCAGATGGATCGAAGACTTCTCGTCAAAGTCATGGGCATCGCGGGTTCGGTCGCCCTGGTGGGTCGCGTGCGGGGTGCTGCGTCGCCTGGGCGGAATACCGCATCAGCAGTGACTCAAACGCCGCAGCGTGGCGCGCCGTTCTTGGCCACGAGCGATGGCACGCGGCTGTACGTTCAGGACTTCGGAGCAGGCCGGCCCATCGTATTTTTGTCCGCCTGGGCGCTGGATTCGCGCTTTTGGGGTTCCCACATGGTGGCCCTCGCAGCGGAAGGATTTCGCACGGTGGCTTTCGATCGACGAGGCCACGGTCGATCCGACGCGCCCTCGACCGGCTACGACGCCGACACGCTGGCGAAAGATCTCGCCACCGTTTTGAACCAGCTCGATCTCAAGAACTCGGTGATCGTTGCACATTCGATCGCCAGCGGCGAGGCGGTGCGCTACTTGTCCACCTTGAATCGGGCACGTGTTTCGAAGCTTTTGCTGGTGGCGCCCACGACGCCCTATATTACGAAGACCGACAGCAATCCTGAAGGTGTGCCGGTGGAGATGGTCACCGCCATGCGTCAACAGGTGGCACGCAATTTCCCCGCATGGGTACACGACAACGAGGCACCTTTCTTTACCGCCGACACGGATCCCGAGACGCGGGTCTGGCTCAAAACAATGATGCTGAGTATGTCGCTGCCGATCGCTGTTTCGTTTCGCGACATAGCGAGTCGTACCGATTTTAGAGACGACCTCAGGGCCATTGAAGTTCCCACGTTGATCATCCACGGAGACAAAGATGTGAGTGCTCCGTTGGCACTGACCGGGGCTCGTACACAAAGGCTACTGAGAAACTGTTTACTCAGCGTCTACGAGGGCGCGCCTCACGCATTGCCCCTGACGCACCGTGATCGCTTTCTCGCTGATGTCGCCGCATTTTCGAAATCGTAACGGGGCAAATAAAGTCGTCCGGCGTTGATGGACCTGAGGATATGCATGAGGCGGATTGAACGTTCGAGATGGGCAAACATTGGGGTTTGCGTGTTTCTGGCCGTGGGAACCGCGCGGTTGCTGGCGGCGGAGGATCCCCTTGTGGTGGAAACCAGGGCCGGACTCGTACGGGGACTGGCGCGAGAAGCCGGCGGAGCGCGATTTCTGGGGATTCCGTTTGCACAGGCACCGGTGGGTGAACTGAGGTGGCATGAACCGCTGCCGGCGAAGGATTGGAGCGGGGTGAGGGACGCTACGGCGTATAGCGTTCCTTGCGTGCAGCCGGACTTGGGAGAATGGAACCGGAACGACGCCAAGAACGGGCAGGAGGACTGCCTATATCTTAACGTGATCACTCCGGCGTGGCCCAAAAAGGGGCTGCTGCCGGTGATGTTCTGGATTCACGGTGGCGCCAACGAGGGTGGGTCGGGGATGAGCGACCTGTACACCGCGGGCACACTGGCCGACCACGGAGTGGTGGTGGTGACCGTGAACTATCGGCTGGGAGTATTCGGTTTTTTGGCGCATGCGGAGCTCACGGGGGAGTCAGCCCATCATGCTTCAGGGAACTACGGACTGATGGATCAGATTCTGGCGTTGAGGTGGGTGATTGCAAACATTGAGCGGTTTGGAGGCGACGCCCAGAACATCACGGTGTTTGGGCAATCGGCTGGGGCGTTGGACGCCCAGATACTGATGGCGTCAACGGCGACAGGGCTGTTTCAGAAGGCAATCGAGGAGAGCGCGCCGATTGGTCTGATGCTCGCGCCGCTTTCAGAAGCTGAGGCTGCGGGAGAGAGATTCGCTTTGTCTATGGGAGCTCCGGAGGGAGTGAGGCGGATTGCGTACCTGCGAGGGATTCCGGCCCGGAAATTGATCAAGAAACTGACGGCGCATGAACCGCACCAGCAGTTTGGGCCGGTGATAGATGGATGGTTGCTGACAAAGAGCCCGGCAGAGGTATTTGCAGCGGGGCAGGAATCGGCGATTCCTTTGCTGTTTGGGACGAACACAAGGGAGCTTGGGGACAATAAAACGCCTGACCAGCTGCGAGAGATGATCACGATAAGTGCCGGAGAGCATGCCCCGGAGGCACTCAAGGCGTATGGGCTGGCGACGGGGGGAGCGGGGGCGAGCGACCCGATGTACGGCTCGGCGGCGGACCAGTTTATGGCAGACATGATATTCCGATGCCCGGCCACGGCAGAGGCGCGGTCGCACACTGCGGCGAACAATACGACGTTCCAGTACGAGTTCAATCACCCGGTTCCCGGGCAGCCAGACGCGATTCACTCGACTGAGTTGTCGTTTGTGTTTGGCTTTTACCCCAAGGAGGGAAACCTGGCAGGCCCATACACGGCGGCAGATAGGAAGTTTGCCGGCATGGTGGAGAGCTACTTTACGAACTTTGCCAAGGCGGGGAATCCTAATGGGACGGGGCTGCCTGTATGGCCGGAGTTTGGTTCAGAGGCAGCGTATGTGAAATTCACGCGGGCGGGGACCGTGGAGGAAGGGCATCATCTGCGGGGGCGCTTCTGCAGGGTGTACCGGTGAAATTCGCCAAGCGACACTACAATGGCAAGAGGGCATCGGGCTTCACATCGGCGACGGAAGCGTAGGTATGTGTTTCCCTGACGCCCGGTAATGACAGGATGACCCGCTGCAGAAAGTCCTGAAACATCGCCATATCTGCAATCCGTGCCTTCACCAGGTAGTCGAACCCACCCACGACCATGTGACATTCCAACACTTCGGGTGCTCGGATGACGGCTTGCGCGAATCGGTCGAAGACATGTGGAGCGGCCTGGTCGAGGCGCACCTCTATGAACACGAGCGTTCCCCGGCCAAGCTTCTGCGGATCGAGCACCGCCCTGACAGCCTTGATGTAGCCCTCACGAAACAGGCGCTTTACCCGTTGGCTCGTACCGGTGGGGGACAATCCAACACGCTCGGCCAGATCGAGGGTAGTGCGGCGACCGTCCTCCTGGAGCAAGCGCAAGAGTTGCAGATCTACGCTGTCCAGATCAGTCATTCTGAATCCACGCTCGAGACATGAGAATTTAGTGAAATTCACTCGAAATGGGTTAGAGAGCCATATTTTAACACGCACCTCATTCCAATATCCTGCGCTTCTCTCGCGTTGTGTGAGTGGCACGGTGGTAACCCTCCTCCACCTGCGGACACGAGGCTACGACGGAGATTGACTGCGCATGACTGGAGAGCTCGACGACGGTAACCAGAGAGCTGCCGTGGCAGCCGGCCTGACAATGGTGGCAATCACAGCTGTCCAATTCGTTGCGGCTCGCTTCAGTCTGCGCGCGCACCTGACTTCGGCCGATATCGCAAGCCTGCGCTTCGCAGGGGCGGGGTTGGTTTTTGTTCCCATCATGTGGCGGATGGGTTTCGCAAAGATGAGAGCGCTTGGCTGGCGACGCGCCTGCACGTTGGCACTGCTCGTGGGCTTTCCCTATCCCCTGATCATCAACTCAGGCCTGGTCTACGCCCCGGCCTCTCACGCCGCTGCGCTGTGTCCCGCGTCGATTGTTTTGTTCTCTTTCCTACTGTCGCGCATCGTCTTCAAAGACCCGATCCCAGCGGTACGGATCGTTGGCATTGTGATGCTCATCGGGGCCCTTCTCTTGTTTGTCTCTCCCGCCGCTGGGGACAAAGGGGACCACGTGCTTTACGGTGACGCCCTATTTGCCGTGTCTGGGATCATGTTCTCCGCGTACTCGGTTCTCCTGCGGCGCTGGTCGGTCGATCCACTCAGCGCGACGGCGGCTGTGGCATTCCTGTCTTGCCTGCCGCTCCCGTTCGTTCATTTTCTGGCACCGACCGGCCTCGGAGCGGCATCGGTTATCGAGATCGGTATTCAGATGGTGATACAGGGCCTCCTTACGGGCGCCGCCGCCGTATTTCTCTACGCGTATGTCGTAAGACAATTGGGGCCGCAGATGGCATCACTATTCATGCCTTGCATTCCAATCACGACAGCATTGATCGGCATGGTGGTACTCGGCGAGATCCCGACGCCACGTCAATTTGCGGCGATTGCGATTATGACGGCCGGTATAGCCCTACCGTGGTTGACAAGACAGAGCGCGCCGGCGCCCCGATCTGTAGTCAATACCCGCTGACGCCTACAATCCGGGCGCACATCAATGCATCGCGTCGATCGTGCGGTAGTCGGAGGATTGAAGGATGAAGCGATCCTCCAGTCTATATAGTGAGTCGGACTGAGCGTTGAGCGAACTGACTCTCACCCTCTTGCCCGGCACCGAGGAGATTCAGCCCTGCTCCGATCGCACGAATCGATCTACCGCTTGACGGCGCAACGAAGTAGCACTTAACTTCGGGTCATTGAGGGAACAAGACAAAGAGCGACGATGCATATCAAGGCATTGTTTCAAGTTGATGCCACGCGCCTATATGTGGCGTTATTTTCAGTGTGGTGCCTTCTGGCACCGATTGTGGTGCATGCAGAGGGTGAGTCGGTCGCCCCGTATCAGTCATGGACGCTCCGTTCAACGGCCTCGACCTGTGACAATGTTATCCATACATTTCAATCGTCGTGGCCGGGCGACGATCCCATGGCTCTCATGCAGAAGTATGTCGAGCTGCTGAATGAGAAGTGCAGCGGCTCCTCGGGGGCCCTTTTCGTCGTAACGCACACCCTGAATGCCTGCACTCCCACCATAGGCGTTTACAGCAACGGAGCAATCGTGAGATCCGGTGCTCACGTCGAAGGGTGCACTTATCGGCGTCACATCGATCCCAAGCCCGAATGCACAACTGACTGGCTCTGCCACTCCTCCATCCAGGACCAGTCGATGCCGCAGCCGGCCAAGTGGTGTGAAGCGAGTGGTCAAAGCGGAACTCTTGCCGAATTTCCCTCGTAGGTCCGGCGACGTATGCGGAGTGCAAGTGTCCGCAAAGCAGCCTATACAATGCGGAAGTCAATAAGTGCCTGCCCGTCATCGAGCAAACTCGCAAACCCCACCACGACCTTTGTGCCGGCAACCCGATTCAGCCGGGAACAGGAAATAAGCAACAGGTCGAAGTCGATTATGTGGGTACCGGGCCCGCCCCGCTCACATTCACTCGCACCTACAACAGCGAACCTTCCTTCAAGAACAAGTGGATGACAAACTACGATCTGAGCGTTGAACACTTCTCGAGCGGGGGCTCTGAAGTGCAAACGTTGGATCGACCAGAAGGCAGTTATTCCTTTCAAGGAAGTTCGCGCATTCCCGACCCTGACGTGGAGTATTCTCTCAACGGTAGCAGCACTTCTTACAGCGTGTTTACGCCAGACGGACGGCGTCGCGAGTACTACGGCACACTGGACAAACTTGAGACCGTCAGAAACAGCAGCGGAACGCTCCTCTACACCTTAACTTACAGCACCACATCTACGCCTGTCAGCATCGCCCCAACTTCCGGCTTGCTCATAAAAGTAAGCAATCCCTTTGGGCAGTCACTCAATTTAACTTATGACGCCCAGAGTCGCCTGCAGACGATGTCCGATCCGAGCGGCGGGCTATACCAATACAGCTACGACACTCAGGGCAACCTTAGTTCCGTGACCTACCCCGACGGAAAATCACGCCAATATGTCTACAACGAAAGTGCATACACACACGGCGCCAACCTTACGACTGCACTGACAGGGATTATTGACGAGGGCAACAGTCGTTTCGCCAATTTCGGCTACGACGCCAGCGGTACGGCGATCATGACGGAGCACGCGGAAAGCGGAGATCATTATGAAGTGTCGTACGCGAGCAAGCCCGAAGTGTCGTTAGAAGTTGTTCGAGACAGTGCGAATGTGCCCCGGTACATTCGTCGATACCACTCAGCGCCAACCGGGGTTGCGCTGACGGATGCATTGGGCCAGGTACGTCAGTACTCATTTACGTCACTAAACGGCAGCGTGCGGGCAACGGGTAGCGATAAGCAAAGTAGTGGACGGTGTAGTGCCGTTCCATTCACTCAGGCATTCGACTCCAATGGAAACGTCAGCTCGCAAACCGACTTCAACGGCACAACTACAACCTATACGTACAACCTGTCGAGGAATATTGAGACAAGTCGAACTGAAGCGAGCGGCACCCCTCAGGCCCGCACAATTACGACGCAGTGGGACCCTTCTTATCGATGGCCCACACAAATGAAGACCTATACTGGTGGCACTGCGATCGGAACACCGAAGCGCGCCACCACGCTGGGCTACAGCACTACTGGCGACGTAAACACGACCACCGTCAACGATCCTGCACTTGGCCTTTCAAGAACCTCCACAGTCACTCGGAATTCTTATGGGCAGGTGTTGACGTCCAACGGTCCCCGTACCGACGTCTCGGACGTTACGACTACGACTTACTACGACTGCACAACCGGATTTCAGTGCGGTCAAGTTAATACGATCACCAATGCCATCGGGCAGGTGACGACCTACAATACCTACAATGCCCACGGCCAACCGCTGACGATCACCGACCCGAACGGGATCGTGACCACGCTGACCTACGATGCGCGCCAGCGCCTGACCTCGCGCCAAGTCGGGACTGAAACGACTTCGTTTACGTATTGGCCCACCGGCTTGCTCAAGCAGGTGGTCCTGGCGGACGGCAGTTATCTGCTCTACGCCTATGACGCAGCCCACCGACTTACCCAGATCAGCGATGGCCTGGGAAATTCTATCGACTACACGCTCGATGCCATGGGCAATCGCACGGCGGAAGACCTCTATGATCCGTCGAACACCCTGCATCGGACGCATACCCGCGTCTTCAATGCACTCAGTCAACTCTTCAAGGACGTGAACGCCGCGGGCACCGCCGCCGTGACCACGACCTTTGGATACGATCCCAATGGCAATCAGACCTCGATCGCCGCACCGCTCTCGCGCAACACGATCAACGCCTACGACGAGCTCAATCGACTCAAGCAGATCACGGATCCGGCGAATGGGATCACGCAGTTCGGCTATGACGCGAGCGACGACCTCACCTCCGTGACCGACCTCCGCGGCCTTACGACCGTCTACTCCTACAGCGGATTCGGCGATCTCACGACGCAAGTGAGCCCCGACACTGGCACGACCACGAATACCTATGACTCCGCCGGCAACCTGGCGACGTCGACGGACGCGCGCGGACCGGTATCGACGTACACCTACGATGCCTTGAATCGCGTGACCTCGGTTGCGTACAGCCAGGGTGGCACGACCGATCAGACGATCGTGTTTACCTATGACGCCGGCCCGAACGGCAAGGGCCACCTGACCGGCGCCTCGGATTCCAACCACTCAATGGGCTGGGCTTACGATGCTCTGGGCCGCGTGACCGGTAAGGGCCAGACCGTCGGTGGAGTGGCGCAGTCTGTCGGCTACGCGTACACCAACGGCAATCTGGCCTCGCTCACCACGCCCTCGGGTCAGACCGTCACCTATGGCTACAACGCCAATCATCAGATCACGAGCGTCACGGTGAACGGCACGACTGTGCTCAACAACATCGCGTACGAGCCGCTCGGTCCGGTCAGTGGCTGGACCTGGGGCAACGGCACCACGACCACGCGGACGTACGATACCGATGGCAAGATCAGCCAGATCGTCAGCGCCGGCACCAAGACCTACGGCTACGACGATGCCTTCCGGATCACGAGTATCTCCGACACGAGCGCCGGAGCGGCCAATTGGACCTACGGCTACGATGGGCTGGACCGGATCACGAGCGGCACGAGCCCGTTGATCAGCCGCGGTTGGACCTATGACGCCAACGGCAATCGGCTGACCGAAAGCGGCACGGCACCTTCCGCCTATTCGATCTCCCCCACGAACAACCGGATTACCGGGATCACCGGTGCCCGCGCCCGCACCTACGGCTATGATGCGGCCGGCAACACCACCAGTTACGCCACCGTGACGGCGACCTACAATAATGCGGGGCGCCTGCAGACCCTGACCCAGGCAGGCACCACGGAGACCGCGATCTACAATGCCCTCGGCCAGCGCATTCAGAAGAGTGGCGGCACCACCGGCACGGTGCTCTTTGCATACGACGAGGCCGGCATCTGTTCGGCGAATACGATGGCACGGGTGCCTTGATCGAAGAGACCGTCTGGCTGGGCGACATTCCCGTCGCGACCTTGCGATCCAATGGCGCGAATGTCTCGATCTACTACGTGCACAGCGATCAGTTAAATACGCCACGCCAAGTCACGCGCGCGAGCGACAATGCGCAACTATGGACTTGGTTCTCGGACCCCTTCGGCACGGATGCGGCCAATGCAAACCCATCAGGATTGGGCGCGTTTGCCTACAACCTGCGCTTCCCAGGACAGATCTTCGATGGGCAGGCTGGGCTGCATCAGAACGGACGCCGCGACTTCGATCCGGCAGTAGGAAGGTATGTTGAGTCGGATCCGGCCGGGTTGGCGGCTAGCATCAACACCTATGCCTACGTCGATAGCGATCCGATGTCGTTCTTCGATCCGGATGGACTTGGCAAAGAAGGTGGGCAAAAGAACATTGGTGGTAATGATCCAGCAATGCCGCGAAGCGTGACTCAAAACTCCCCGCCGGATGTCAAAAAGGCGGCCGTAGAGAATGCTGAAAGAGTACTCAAGGAGCCGGGAATAAACCCGGCGCGAGCGAATAAGATTCGCGGTTGGATAAAAGTAATCAGCAGAAACCCCACCAAGGCGTCGTGTCCGCCGCTCCTGGATGAACTAGCTCGTAGCACGGCGCGCGAACTGTGCGCGATGGGCGATCAAACCATGTGCCAGGTCTTTCAGATGCTAGGCGGGGAAATCGAAGTTCCAGGAACGTGAACAAAAAGCACAACACTACAGAACAGGGTGCGGCCGACAACCGTAAAGAACGTCTCGAGGAGGCCTGGGGACTTGGAATACAAGGCTACTACGACGCGGCGCTTGAAATACTTGAGGGTCTTCTCAAGAAGACCCCCGCTGACGTGGGATCTCTGCGACTGAAGGGCAACCTGTTGGAGCTAAAGGAGATGGATCGTCTGGAATATAGTGGGAAAAAACTCACGACTTCGGCCGACTATCTTGCAGCTAGACCATGTTACGAAAAGATCCTGGAGATCGACCCTGGGAATGTCAAAGCTCGCATCGACCTGGGGGATCACTACAGGGTTCTTGAAGCAAACGACAAGGCTCTGGGGTACTACAGAGAGGCGGCAAAGGTTCTTCAGCAAACGCCTACTGGAGAGACCTGGAAGGAAGAGGTTCAGGAACTTCTCGATCGAGTCGCGCTACTGAAGAAACATGATCGACTCGCGCCAGAAGCCAGTTCGCTTGAAGCTTGGTGTAGACAGGCGCTTGGTGTAACTGACTTATAACATCGTCCCGCTCACGCGGGTTCTGGTGAGGGATACCCCCACACCGGATGCCCAGATGCCGGGCTACTTCGCGATCTCGATGAGCTCGATATCGCGCTTGAGGAGCGCGTTGATAAGGTCGTTGAGCTCGATGCCCTTGGCCTTGGCACGCGCGGTCAGATAGTCGCGCACACCGGCTTCCAGATACACGGGCACATCGAGCACGGCGTCCTTGCGGAAGAACTTGCCGCGCTCGGCACCGGAGAAATCGTACTCGTTCTTCATCGCTTCACCCTTGCGGCCCTTTGCCGTCTTCGTACTGCCGCCGCTCATGCGCGGTGGCCTCACGTGCCGAGATTAAGCGCACGCGCGCTTCCTGTTCGGAGAG
>Ga0068860_100008489_pt1 | contig 10238 bp, 8 predicted proteins | sample KBSSwiS32_FD_66597 | JGI IMG/M metagenome (GOLD analysis project Ga0068860, IMG submission 66597) | Switchgrass rhizosphere microbial communities from Kellogg Biological Station, Michigan, USA - KBS Switchgrass S3-2 | ecosystem: Host-associated > Plants > Roots > Rhizosphere > Soil ...
CGCATGCCCCAGTTATTACCGCCGGCGAAGCCCAGGTTTTTGTTGCTGAGTAATATTTTTGTTTTTGGATAATTACCGGCATTGATGCGTGCGGTGGGATCTTCATCGGATGCCATATCGCATACCAGTATCTCGTAATTGCTGTAATTCAACCTGCGGGTAGACTCAAGAAATTCGCATGTAACAGCTGGCTGATTGTAGTTAAGCGTAATAATAGAGATAAGCGGTTCTGCACCGGGCACCATGGTTATTATTCCTTTAACGGGGAGAAAGACAATTACACGCTCGATTTCTGAATAAGAGCGGTGGGTGTATTGGCCATAATCCACAGATCGTACATAAAATTATTCCTGTTTGCATAGGCAATATCAAGGCCAATCCTTTCTTCCACGGACATGTCTTCCTGTCCGCGTTTCTTTATTTGCCAGAGACCGGTAATACCTGCAGGTGCCATAAAACGTTCGGCCCAAACGTCTGTGGTAAGTGTTGCCGCTTCATACAGCGGTAAAGGCCGGTTGCCTACCAATGACATATCACCAAGCAATACATTGATTAACTGGGGTAATTCGTCAAGGCTGGTGTTTCGCAGAAAAGCACCCACTTTTGTTATACGGGGATCATTATTCACCTTAAAAAATACCGGGCCATTTTCTGTGCCGGTACCATATTGGTTCAGGTGTGACAGCTGTTCAACTTTTTGATCAGCGCCAACTTCCATGGTCCGGAACTTATAAAAATTAAAAACACGATAACCTCTTCCTGCTCTTTTTGAAATATAAAATACGGGGCCTTTCGATTCAAAGCGTATTGCCAGTGCAATAAGAAGGAATAACGGGCTTAACAACAACAAGACAATTGCGGTAACCGCGATATCAAAGCTTCTTTTCAGCAAATCGTTGTTTACGGATCTGAAATCCGGAAACTGCCTGATATTATCCTGCAGGCGCTTTATGTTCTCTGCATCTTTTATTTTTCTGATAAAGCGGATTTTTGACTGCAGTTTGTCGGATTGCTGGTGAAGAAATATTATTTCGTCCACAAAGTTAAGCTTGCGCAATTCCGCCAGTTCTTTGGGGGTAGCATTGGATGCTTCAATTAACAGCGGAATGCTGTTGAGCAATTTGCTGCCCGAGAGAAATTTATGAAAAGTGGAAAGAGAAGAAACAGTAACAGATGCATCAACCAGGATGACATCGGGGAAAACATTTCGTTTTTCAGTGACTTTTGTAAGAATAGAAATCGCCTTTTCTACATTTTCTGCGGCATATCCTCCCTCGAAAGAGTGAACCAGGTTATCAATAACGAAAGTATCCCTGCCAACGTAGAAAAATTCTTTCTTCCTGTCAGCAATTAGTTCCTTTACGCCATATGAGTTAACGGTATAATGTCTATACTTTTTCTCATTAACGCCAGCCTTGGGTGTAAAAACAAGTTCCATTCAGGTAAGATTTTGATTTAAGGGATTTATTTAGTTTTCCGGGTCCGGGTCCAAAACTTATACCGCCTTCAGGACAGCAGAAGCATTGTTGTTTTCATATATCAGCAATCCAGCAACAGCCCGCTCAAGTTCAACCGGGTTAAAAGGCTGCTGGAAATAATGTGTAATTCCAAATTCCTTACATTTCAGTTCAGTTTCTTTGACTGGCAAAGAAGAAAGCACAATTACAGGAATGTGTCCGTATAAACCACTGGACTTTAGGTGTTCCAACAGTTCCCAATCCTGCATGTCCGGTAACTGGGGATCTATAATTATAACATCCGGCAAATTTCTTTTGGAGAGCCAGTATAAAGCAGAACATCCATCGGCGGCTGTTATTACTTGGTGTTTTTGTCCAAGTACTGTTTGCAACAGGAACCGGATAGCTTTACTTTCGTCAATTGCTAAAATCTTTTTTTTCATTCTTTTGAATAATTAAGTTTTAAGAAACTCAATTTTTCAGTAGGCTGCAATTGGATGAGGTACGGCGATGATAGGGTAATGGAAAACGGATTAAAAAAAATATTACAGGGGTTGCTGTGGATTTGCCGGGACTGTCCGGCCGGGTGGACCTTCGAAGGATATATAGAATAGAAAGTAGTGGAGTTAAATTAACAGAATACCTGTTTACACTTAACTGTCTGGTAAAAGTAGCAACAAAAATCTACAAATCAAACACGCCGTCATTAATTTTTTATTACTTGAGCAAAAGTACCCGATATTGGAATATGTGCCAATACCACTAAGTGGTAATTTTTATCAGACCGCTTTTCCACGGGCGGCTTTTTCCCACAAAACAGATTGCTGGCCCTTTAAGAAGCGTTTAAAACCCCAGATCACCGAGATGTTCATAAATAAAAAATAATAGGGCACATACAGCGCCTTTATTTTAATATCCCTGTTGGCAAAGAACCATCCCGAAAGGCCCAGTAAGTAAAAAAACAGCTGCAGCAATAATATTGTATTATAGAGAACACCTGCCCCCTGCAACACCAGGATGCCATTCAAAGGCAGCAGCAGCAAAAGACACAGCGGCGTAACAGACCAGCGCAGCACCCGGTGCGAAATATACTGGAAGGAAAGGGTGCCATATTTAAAAATATTCAATAACCCAGCCAGCATATACATTGCCTGAAACCCGCCGGCGCTGATCCTGATTTTTCTTTTCTGCTCGTCTTTGATAGAAGCCGAACTAACCTCTTCTGCGTAAGCGGCGGGGGCATATTTTACCAGGTATCCTTTTTGTGCGATGCGAAGCGACAATACAAAATCCTCGATCAGCACGCCTTCCTCTATCGGCTGATACAATGCAGACCTGACCGAAAAAAGCTCTCCGGCAGCACCCACCACCGTATAAAAATCAGAATCTTGTTTTTTCAGAAAAGATTCATATTTCCAATAGAGCCCCTCTCCTGCTGAAGCCGCTTTTGCCTGCCGGGGCTGATATATCTTTTTTTCTCCTGCCACCGCGCCCACCGCGGGATCAGCATAAAACTTCACCATTTCCTTTATACAGGCGGTGTTGAGCACCGTGTTGGCATCGCAGAAAACCACAAATGGTTCCCGGATATAATTCATGGCCCGGTTCATGGCGGCGGCTTTACCCCGGCGGGCCGGTTCGTGCAATAAAGTGAACCGCGGATATTGTTGGATGATACCGGGGGTACGATCGTTCGATCCATCGGTAATAAAATAAATGCCCAGTTTTTCTACCGGGTAATCCAGCGCAAGCGTGTTTTTGATCTTATCTTCAATATAATCCTCTTCGTTATAAGCTGCAATGACGAGGGCAACCTCCGGTTCAAACCCATGGCCATACTGCCTTGCCGCTGGTTTGCTAAAAATACTTTTCAATCGGTTTAACAGCCACAACAATAGCCCGTACCCGATATAGGTATAAAACACCACGAAGAATAAAAACCAGAAAAAAATCATTGTAGTCATCCTTATTGCTTTTTGGCGAACGCCCGATAAACGTTGTAAACAAATCTTTAGTGCCCGGGTCCGGGAAACTTGCTGCCGGCATCAATAAATGCTGTAAATTGACTCAACGAATGCTGTTTTGTTTCAGGAATTGAAAAATAATATTATTTTTGCCCCATTCAGTTCACAGCAGCTTTTCACTATCCGCATTGAAAGTACCCGGGTTTACTATTTTGCATCAGTAATATCCGACAGCTCCAATATAACCTTACGGCCGCAAATCATATCAAAAATCAGTTATTTTTCATAAAACCCGGTTTTGTTGCTCATTTATCTTTTCAACAAATAATCCTTTTCTTTTGAAATTACCATACCTATGCTGTTGCAAAAACGGCATTCATGTGCTACCAGTTTTATAACCGGCTTCAAACTGCTCCGGTAAGGGCGTCAGGATCTTTTTTTGATTTTGATACATTTGCCTTTTGTAACTGCGGTTTGGTAATGCTATTTGATTCCTGAAACCAGCAAAAAAGCTTCTTCTATGGATTTTATGTTTTTCATCAATGCCCTGCTGCACAAAAAATGGGTGATCGTTATCTGCACCGTTGCCGGCATTGGAGCAGCCCTCCTGTTCACATTTACCAAAAAGAATATGTACATGTCGGCCGCAACCTATTCAACCGGCTTCACCATGAAGCAACAGGTAAAGATGACAACGGATGAGGGGTTGAATATCTTCGAGATTGACCAGCGCTTTAAAAACGTTATCGAAACTTTTAAGTCGCCAGTGGTTATCTGCATGCTTTCCTATGATTTGATGCTGCACGACCTGGATGCAAAAATGCCTTTCACCACTTTAACGGCCAAGGAAAAAAGCAAACCTGAATACCTCCATGTAAACCTTGATAAAGCGCGCCAGATATTATTGCAGAAAAAAGCAAGCAAAGAAATATTGAAAGCCTATGATTCCGAAGAAAACAAGGTTTACGAACTGATACAGTTGTACCAGTATGACAACGAATCGATACTTGATCAATTAACGGTAGACCGTGTACAGGGTACCGATTACCTGAATATCATCTATAAATCGCAGAACCCCGAAATGTCTGCTTTTGTAGTGAATACCATTGGCAAAGAGTTTATTTCTTTTTTTACCAATATCATGTCAACCCGCACGGAAGAATCTGCCGGCAGGCTGGATACCCTGGCGGCGCGGAAAAGAAAGGAAATTGACGACAAAACAAAACAACTGGCCGATTATAAGAAATCATTCAATTCTCCCAATATAAACGACCGGAGTACGGCTGCGCTGGAGATGGCCAAGGAACTGCAATCACAATTATCGGGCGAGCAGGCGAAATTAAATGGTTTTCGCGCAGACCTGCGTTCGATTGATCAAAACCTGGAGGCGCTGGGAACGGTTACCGAAAATGCACCGGCCAACAACACCGAATTAATTTCATTACAGCAGAAGAACCGGGACCTGGCAGCGGAGTTAACTAAAAAAGGCGGAAAAGACGACGCGATTGAGACCCAAATGAAAGCCAACGAAAAAAGAATGAACCAGCTTCAGACCAGCGGTTCTTCGGGCGGCGGTACCGATCGGGCTGAAAAAAGAAGGAAAAGGGAAGACCTCTTATCACAGAAAATTAATCTTCAGAATACAATTGACGCAGAGAACACTACTATTTCGCAGTTGCAAAATACGCTGGCGAGCTATCAGAAACAATCAACCATTGGTGGCGGTGCAGAAGAAATTGCCAAGCAATTACAAACCGATATCGATCGGTTGAATAAGGAGTATGAAACAATGACCAACCAGTTGCAAAATGCATTGAATGTAACCGTTGCACCGGAGATCAATTTTAAACAAACACTGGTAGGGCAGCCCGCTATTAAACCCGAACGGTCCGGTCGAAAAGTGATCATCGGCGTGGGTGGCATTGCATCCCTTATCCTTTCTTCGCTTTGGATTATCGTTATGGATTTCCTTGACCAGTCGTTAAGGGCACCTTCCATTTTTGCCAAGGCCGTTAATATTAAATTGCTCGCGACTATTAATAAAATAGACCTGAAAGAAAAAACAATTGCCGATTATTTCAATAATATTACCGAAGATCCGGGAAGAGATAAAGGTCATGAATATGTTGAGAACCTACGGAAACTTCGCTATGAAATTGAGACCAGCGGCAAGAAAATTATCCTGTTTACCAGTACCAAATCACAGGAAGGCAAGACCGTTATTATAGAAGGGCTCGCCAATAGTTTTAGCCTGGCGAGGAAAAAGGTATTGCTGATCGATACCAATTTTTCAAGTAATTCGCTGACCGAAAAATTTGAAGCCAAACCCATGCTGGAACAATTCAGCCTCAACGGCGAAGCTAATGGCGCAGAAAAACTGGCGGCTGCAAGCACCACCACCAAAATCCCTCATGTAGACATCATTGGCTGCAAGGAGAGTGCATTGTCACCGGAAGAAGTGCTGCAGAAAAACAACCTGCTGCAAAACCTGCCAAAAATCATGGGCCATTATGATTATGTATTGATGGAAGGCGCTTCCTTGAATTATCATGCCGATACGAAGGAACTGATAAAATATGCTGATGGGCTGGTTGCAGTTTTTTCTGCCAGGTCAACCATCCGGCAGACGGATAAAGAATCCATCCGGTTTCTGAAAAGCCAGAAAGAGAAACTGGTTGGCGCTGTACTCAATATAATTGAAGAAGACAATATAGACATGTAAGCCTGGCAAGCGCATCCATCCTGTGAAAATAAACTACCTGATCATGTTAAACTGATCAGCCTGTCCACCTGGTTAATGTTTCTGATAGCGGCGTATTATTCACAACCAGGCGACTGTGTTACTCAAAATTCATAGTTGTTGACTAATGGTTGATCCATTAACCCTTAAACCTATTAAAATTGTTTAAAGATTTATTTAATGCAAGGTATATACTTTCGGCGGGTCGTCTTGGCTGGATTGATTATGCCCGTGGTATCTGCATTATACTGGTTTGTTACAGGCATTGTTTCAATGGGCTGAAAGAAGCCGACCTGCCGGTTAGCGATTATCACGTGCTTGAAATACTGAATGTTTGTTTTTACAGTTTCAGGATGCCGCTATTTTTTATCATATCGGGCTTGTTTGTTTCGCGCAGCTTGCAGAAGAAAAGCCTGAAAGATTATGTATGGGGTCGGTTCAGTATCGTGTTCTACCCATTAATCATTTGGGGTTCATTGCAAATTACATTGCAGTTGCTGCTGAAAAATTACGTAAATGCAAAGCCCGTTCCTTTTGATTATATCAACCTTATTATCTTTCCGCGTAACCCCTCCAACAACCAGCAATTCTGGTACCTGAACGCGCTTTTCTTTGTTGGCGCCCTCTATGCATTTTTTAAAGTAGTGCTGCGTTTTGCATTATGGCAACAAGTGGTACTGGGGCTTTTGCTGTATAGCGTTGCGGGCTACCTGAGTTACAACGGTATCAGCTTTTATATTTTTCCTGATATTTTTCATTTCTATATTTATTTCTGTATCGGCGACATTATATCTTCCTTTATTTTCAAGAAAGAAACTACCCGTATCATTCTTTCACCGAAATGGCTGATTGCCTCCGCCATTTTCTGCATTATTATGCAAACTATTTTTACCAGCATTAACATACAACACGCGGATGATGATTACATCAATATAAAAATGACTTACCTGTTTTTGCCCATTTCTTTAAGTGGCTGTGCTTTGATGATACAATTGGCCCAGTTGCTGCAGGAGAAAAATAGTTTCAGGTGGTTGCGCGTGGTGGGCTACCATTCATTATACATTTACCTGATGCACCTGATGCTGATTGCAGCCGTGAGAATTATGCTGGTGCGATTTCTTCATATAACTAATATTCCGCTGATCATGTTTATCGCAATATCACTGGGCGTTATTATCCCGATTATTATTTATAACCTGTGTATCAGGCTTGGCGGCTGGTGGCTTTTTTCATTGAAAAAACCGGTAGCAGAGATAGAATATTATGCCAGCAGCCTTAAAACCGTTTAAACCACAGCACCGAACGACCTTATGAAGCATCATTTTATCAGCGGCAGGGACATAGTTATGTTCAGTTTTCAATCCTGGGATACTGCTATTGGCAGTAATTTCAAGGATATGGCTATTGAACTGGCTAAAAAAAACCGGGTATTGTTCGTAAACCGGGCCTTGGACAGAAGCAGCCTTTACAAACATAGAAATGATGCGGTAACAAAAACAAGGTTGGCCAGTATAAAGAACGGTACAGGTGAAATAGAGCAGGTGGCCACAAATATATGGATACAGAACCCCGGGACAATTGTAGAATCCATCAATGCCATTCCGTTTGCAGGACTGCACGACCGGCTCAATAAAATAAATGGTAAACGGCTGGCAAGGGAAATTAATAAAGTGATAGGCCAGCTAGGTTTTAAGAATGTTCTATTGATTAACGACAATGACTTCATCCGTGGCTTTTACCTGAAGGAAATGATTGACTGCAGTGAATACATTTTCTATATACGGGACTACATGCTGGGAGTCGATTTTTTTAAACGTCATGGTGCCCGGCACGAAGCCGGTGTAATGCAGAAAGCAGATCTGGTGGTAGCCAATTCAGTTTACCTGGCCAACTACGCCAAAAAAAATAATTCAAACAGTTTTTATATAGGCCAGGGATGCGATTTTACCCAGTTCCTGAAAGAAGATATCTCTATGCCGGACGATTTGAAACCTATTAAAGGACCGGTAATAGGGTATACCGGTTTTGTAAGTGCCTGGCGGATAGACCTTGAGGTAATCAAACATATTGCGGAGACCTGCCCGGATTGCAGTATTGTGCTGGTAGGGCCTATTGACAAGCTTTTTAGGAAGGAAGCGCTCAATCACCTGAAAAATGTTCATTTCCTGGGTGGGAAACCTCCCGATACACTTGCAAACTATATAAAGTATTTCGACATTTGTATTAACCCGCAGATTATGAACGAGGTGACCCGGGGTAATTACCCCCGAAAGGCGGACGAATACCTGGCTATGGAAAAACCGCTGGTGGCCACGGCAACGGAAGGCATGAGCATGTTTGAGCCGTATTGTTTTTTGTGCCATACAAAACAAGAGTACGCTGAAAAAATAAGGTACATTATTAACAACCAGGCATTGGTCAATACAGAGGCAATAAAACAGCGCAGAAAAGAGTTTGCACTGATGCATACCTGGGAAGAAAGCATTGGGATGCTGGGCGATGCTTATTTCTCAGTTAAAAGCAAAACCGCATTATAATGGATGATCAAAAAATAGAGAATAAACTATTGCGGGTGATTGCCACACTTTTTGTACTGGCCTTCTGCCTGATGATGTTTGTGAAGTTTTTGTTTTATTAAACGTATTTTATCCGTAACCCCTGTAAACCCTATTTTGTAACCCAGTTATGAAACTGATTAATTATTTTGAGCGAAAGGCAAAAGGTAAAATAGTCCGGGAACTGGAAGGGCTTCGTTTCCTGGCCATTCTTCCGGTTGTGGTACAGCATTGTGCTGAAAGATGGTACCGCAATGCCTATACACCGGGTATTTCTCCCGTCAGCGATGCCCTTTTAAATTATTGCCAGGGCGGGGGCGTGGGCGTGTACCTGTTTTTTGCAATTAGCGGTTTTATTTTACCGTTACCTTTCGCGGTTAGGCGGCTTTCAGGTAAACCCATGGGCAGCCTGAAACTCTATTTTATGCGGCGCCTGACACGGCTGGAACCTCCCTATATACTTGTAATGTTGCTGCTGGCCATCTCTGCAGTGGTGCTGCATAAAATGAGTATGGGCAACAGCCTTGCTTACTTCTTTAGCGGCATTACCTACAGTTCAACCTTAATATTCAAGCACTTTAACCAACTAAACCCGGTTATCTGGAGCCTGGAAGTAGAAATTCAATTTTATATTGCAGCGCCTTTTATCACCTATTTTGTATTTGGAATAAAAGACTACAACAAAAGAAATCTCCTGATTGCAGGCATGATTGTGCTGGCTGTTTTCATACAGGAGCAAACAGGTATTTCCAACGGATTCAATGTGCTGAGGTATACCATTCTTGGGCAATTGCAATATTTTTTAGTTGGTATCCTAATGGTGAATCTTTACCTGAACCAAAAATTACAACCCGATGGATATACCCGCTGGTGGAACGTTGCTGCTACCATTGCCATTTTCAGTATGATTGGTTTTCGGTGGGTAACAGGGTTTGGCAAAACCGTGCTTTTTGTTGCCGTGCTTACAACGCTCTTCATTGGCGCTTTTCGTTCAGGTGCCTTTAACCGCTTTATCAAACGGCCCTGGATTATGGCCATCGGCGGTATGTGTTATAGTATCTACCTGCTGCACCTGGCCCTCGCACAAGCCAGTATTGAACTGTTGCAGAAATTTATTCCACAGGCGAAGAACAGCCTGCTATGGTTTGGTGTGTATATTCTGTTCTTCCTGCTGTGCCTGGTATTGATAGTACCGGTGTTTTACCTGCTGATTGAAAAACCCTGCATGGATCATAGCTGGCCAACGCGTTTAAAAAATTATTTTACAAAACCGAAAACCGGCGCTGCCTTATCTTTAGGCGAAACAGCCAGTAGTCCGTCTACGGGCATAACACCTGAATAGATAATAATTGCAGGCGATTAAAGCAAGAATGGCAGAGACAAAAAGAAATAATGCGCTTTCACGGGGAAATTGGTTAAAAGAAGCCTTTTTTACCAAGCGGATGAATTCCACACCCGGATTTGTGGTGATGGCCCTGGTGGGTATTGGCCTTGCATGGATAGGCACAGTGAACGATAAACT
>Ga0068860_100008493_pt1 | contig 10233 bp, 7 predicted proteins | sample KBSSwiS32_FD_66597 | JGI IMG/M metagenome (GOLD analysis project Ga0068860, IMG submission 66597) | Switchgrass rhizosphere microbial communities from Kellogg Biological Station, Michigan, USA - KBS Switchgrass S3-2 | ecosystem: Host-associated > Plants > Roots > Rhizosphere > Soil ...
GAAGATGTCCGTGTCGGAGCTGAAACCTGGAATGAAGGGCACCGCGACGGTGACGACCAAGACTACCGTCACCCCGGTCTTCGTCACTCAGGTCAAGGACGGCGTCGTGTTGAAGGCGGGCCCTAGCACAGTGGAAATTCGGGACGATCAGGGTGTGCGCAGGCGCTTTACGCAGGACCAGTTGGACCAGCGGGGTATGCAGATCATCAAGGACGGTAAGGTGATTCGCGTCGCTCAATTGCGGGAAGGCGACACGTTTACTGCGGTGCTCGTCACAAAAGCTGAGCCGGTCGTGGTGACCGAGAAGGATGTGCAGGCCACGACCGTTGCCCAGGGCAGCGCGCCACCGAAAGCGGAAGCCAAGCCGGAGCCCAAGGCCGAACCCAAAGCCGAACCCGCCCCGACGCAAGTGGCGAAGGCAGATGCGCCGCCGCCCGCCCCCGCCGCATCGCCAAGCCCCGCCCCTCAGCCAGCCGCCGTCCCGCCTGCATCGCCGCCTAGCGAAGCGACTGGCCTCGGAACGATGTGGTACGTGCTGATCGCCGTGCTCATCGCGATAGTGATATTCGTCATGATGCGTCGGAGAAAACAAACGTAAGTGCGCAACAAAAATCGGTGCGGCCGTCGCGAGGCTCGACCTCGACGACGGCCGACTGGCTGCGCGCGTTTGCCGTCGTATGTGTGTAGGGAAGTTCCTTTACGTGCGTGACTCGCGCCAGACCATCAGCGCCAGCCCGCCGGCGATGAGAAAGCCCAATGCGCTCCACCATACTGGAATGACGAACCCGGCGACTGCTACTTCCCAGGCAGCGAAGAGACGAAGCAAGTGAACGACAGCTATCAGCGCCAGGAAAACGACCGCGACTGTGGTGAAAGGCTTCAAGGAAACGCTCCCATTCAGCAACGAAGATTATGGCGGTCCGTTTAGGCGGCTCGATCCCGCGCGCCGCCTACTTCCCGTCGACGTATGTGTCTCGTGGCGGATAGACGCCGGCGAGCCGCGCAATCAGGATCGCGACGAACAGAGCACCGGTGATCTGCTCGATCATGCATACACCCCGTGCCTGGCGCGTAAGCGGCACGATATCGCCGAATCCGGTACTGGTGAGCACCGTGATGCTGAGGTACAGCGCGTCGGCGTAGACGAGGCGCCCCGGCTGGCCGACCACCAGGTACGACTGCGGATAGAAAAACCCGATGATCGCGTAGTTGTAGGCCCAGAGAACGCCGATCAGCAGGTACGCCGCCGCCGCGCCGAACAGCTTGTCCGGTGTCATGACCGTGGGCTGAAACACATAACGCAGCAGATACGCGGTCGTGACGAAATAGAGCCCGGCGCTGAACATCCACGACTCCGCGAGCTGCCAATCGTCATCCTGCCAAAGTCCGGCGTACTGGAACCAGACCGCGGGAATCGCGAGAAGCAATGCCATGACAAACGACAGCGTCGTCCGGCTTACCGCCGCGACGGTCGTCAGCAGCAGGAACATGTTGACGGCGTTCACCACCAGGCGGCCGTGGTCTGTCGGAGGGACGAAGGCCACCGCGCCGATCAGCACGATCAGCACGGCAAACAGCCAGAAACAGCGCTGGTAAAAGATGCGCGACAATGCATCGCGCGTTTGGGCGATCGCCATGGTGACCCTCCCGAGGTTGCCGTGTCCGGCTGCGGCTGGTCATCGTCGCCGATGACCGATCGCACATGAATCTGTGACGCCTAACGAACCAAGCCAGCGAGCGTCGCGGCCCCGCATCAACCTCCTCCGGTCGAGATAGAACGACTGCTCGCTGACTACTTGACGTGAAGCAGCTCGCCGACCCTGGCGGTCTGATCAAGTCCCGACGATCGGCGGTTGGCGGTCGCCGTGAAACACGACGCGCGATAACCAACCCGCGACCATGGCACCGACGATCGGTGCCACCCAAAAGAGCCACAGCTGCTCGAGCGCCCAGCCGCCGACGAAAAGTGCCGGTCCGGTGCTCCGCGCGGGATTCACCGATGTGTTCGTCACCGGGATGCTGACCAGGTGAATGAGCGTCAGACACAGGCCGATGGCGATCCCCGCGAAGCCGGTCGGCGCCCGCCTGTGTGTGGCACCGAGGATGACAGCGAGAAACATGAAGGTCATCACGACCTCGCAGACCAGCGCGGAATTGAGGCTGTACTTTCCGGGCGAGTGTTCGCCGTAGCCATTCGAGGCGAAGCCGCCTTGCAGATCGAAGCCGGCCTTTCCGCTCGCGATGACGTAGAGCACGCCGGACGCGAGAACTGCACCCAGCACCTGGCAGACGACATAGGGGAGCAGCTTCGACCCGGGGAAGCGTCCACCAGCCCAAAGCCCGAACGATACCGCCGGATTGAAGTGACCACCGGAGACCGGTCCAAGCGCGTAAGCCCCTGTGAGCACCGTGAGGCCGAACGCGAGCGAGACCCCGGTGAAACCAATGCCCAATTCTGGAACGCCCGCGGCGATTACCGCACTTCCGCAACCGCCGAGAACAAGCCAGAAAGTACCGAGAAGCTCCGCTGCAAGTGGCGCCATAGCTCACTCTCCGTAAGTCAGGAGGCAGGGTATGTTGCTCGCGAGCATCACCGGGACTGCGGCGTCTTGAGCGCCGAACCCCAGACATTGCCACACGGCCTTCCATTAATAGCACTGTTGGCGCGCGCTGACAAACTACCGCGAAGGCATCGAGGTCAAGCTCTCTGGCCGCCGTGCGGCCGCGTCCCACGCGCTGCGAACCTCCAACAGCACGCGCTCGACTGGGAGTCCGTACATGCACGCGTGCCTCGGCGCGTCGTAGGTCTGTCCTGGCGGTGTGATGCACGGCCCGCGGGGCATCCGCGACAGCTTCGGATCCTCGCGGAAGCACGGCTGGCATGGCAAGCCGAGGCTGATGTTGACGTTGTGCGGATAGCCGGCGGCGCTCGCCTGCGTCGATCCCCAGACGATCACGCCAGGTGTGCGCGACAGCGCGCCGTCTTCGCCACGCCAGCGATAGTGTGTGAGGTGGTTGGCGAACGAATCGACGCCGATATGCAGCGTGGCATTGGCCACGAGGGCCACGGCCGTCGACAGCGGGGTGCCGAGAAAATCGTGGCGAGCGCCAGCGATCGGCGCCTCGTCCGCCGGGCCGAGCTGGAACACCGGGATCTCGGCGCAGGCGCGTAGCAGCGATTCCCAGCGTGCGCGCGGCCAGTTCTTGTAGACCGACCAGCCCGCCTGCGCTTGCAGCGTCGCGTAGTGTGCGGGCAAGCCCGCGGGACGCGCCGGGCGCGACAGCGCGAGCTCGGACAATGCTTCCGACGGCAGACCCATTTCCGCGGCGAAGTACTGCAACAGATGGCGGCGCATCGGGCGTTCCGGATAGCCTTCGTTCAGCGGATAGCCGACAAGATTGAACGTGCGCGTGTAGCTGTCAGACCGCTCCATGAAGCCGTTGCAATCCTCGACCTCGTCGACCCCCGCCGCTCGCATGAGATCGGCGAGCGCTGCCCCGATCGCAGGGTCGCAGGCGTAGTGGATCGCGTGGCCCGGGTAGGCAGTGCGCAGCAGCGGCACCAGGTTCAGCGTCATCATGATGTCGCCGATCGCGCCGGGCCGGTGCAAAGCGATGCGTGGCCGCGCGTCGGATGCTGTCACGGCCCGTTGCGGTGCTTCGAGCCTGCGGATGCGCGCGTCCCACTCGGCGTCGGGTACGCCGATGCGCTCGCGCGCACGGTGCGCCCAATCGAGCGCGGAGCGCATGTCGCCCAGATGCTCCTGGCACCACGAGATGGTCCGTGCGGGCTGGTCGGTGTACTTGTTACTCTCGCGCCACAGCTGCGTCGGTGGGATCGGGGCGTCGGCCGCCTGCAGCGCGTAGCCGATCGCATGCGCGTATCGGCGCTGGTCGTACGCGAGGTACGCGAGTTCCATCCAGAACTCCGCCCAGCCGCGCTCGCGGCTTGTTGCCTCGAGCAGCGTTCGTTCAGCCTCGATCGCGTTGCCTGCGGCGCGCTCGCAGCGCGCGCGATACAGATACGCGAACAGCCATTCGTCGCGAAATCCCTCGCCCATCGCGATCCTGCGCGCGAACATGTCGGCGGCTTCGCGCCAGCGCGCGCCATCGCGATGCGTGGTGGCGAGATAGAACGCTGTGCGCGGCGTCGGCTGCTCGGCGAACTCCTCGGACAGAATCCGCAGGTTCCGCTGATTCGACGACTCACCAACGCCGGGTGCCGCATCGTGCCGGATCACGCTGTCCATCAGCACCAGCGACCGATTGTCGCCGATCGTCGGGTATTCGTGACAGCGGCCCTCGAACCGTATGCCGCGACCGGCACGCCACAGCCGATGATGGGTCCAGCGCTGGCCGCTGCTCTCGATCTGCACGCCGAACACGTCGTACTCGCTCCAGTACAGCGCGCGGCGCAGATTGGCCGGCGTCAGCAGCTCGTCGTCGGCGTCCATCCATAGCACGAAGTCCGCGCTGCGACGCTCGATCTCGTCGACGAACACGTTGCGCGCCTTGCCGAAGTCCCACAGTTTCCAGTCCCCGGCCTCGTCCTGCCGTGATGCGCCGGTGTAGATCTGAGGGAATACCGGAAGCACGCTCCTAGCGGCCACTGTCAGCGTGGCATCGGTCGAGCCCGTATCGACGACCACGGCAGCGTCGGCGACACCTGCCAGCGACGCAAGACAGCGTGGCAAGTCGCGTTCCTCGTTCTTGACGATCAGTCCGGCATAGACGACCGGCTTGCGCGGAAGCGGTCGCAGCACGACGTCGCGCTGACCGGCACCTTCCATCGGCACGGCCGACTCGATGTCGAACAGGTCGCCACCCTGCACGCACAACTCGAGCAGGCTCCCCAGCGCGTGGAAATACGGATGGATCGTGAAATGGCCCGGCGTCAGGTCGCGCTCGAAGCCGGCGACGCTGTGATCTGGCAGGCGGACGAAGACGCGCCCATCGTCGGCGACGAGCCGCCGCAGTTTCGCGAGCGCCGCCAGCGGGTCGTACATGTGCTCGAACACGTGGACCATCGTGATCAGTGCGAAGCGCTCGGTCGCGGTCCATTCGCGGATCTGAGCATCGGTGATGGCCTCGAAATCGGCCATCAGCATCGGCACGCCGAGCGCCCGCGAGTAATCGGGCACGACCTCGATGTTGTCCATGCCGAACGCTTCGCACCCGAGCGCGCGCAGACAATGCGCGAGGTACGGATACTTGGAGCCGACGTCGAGCGTGCGCGCCGGTGCCCCGCGCAGCACCGTCGCGAACAGGTGTTCCGCGAGCGCGCGGTTGACCGCCTGGTCGTGCGCGGACATCAGGTGTCCGGCGAATCCGCCCGCGGCGTCCTTTTCGTGTGCAGCCTCGTACACCTTCGGCGGCAGCGGCGACTGGAACCACGCGTCGCAGTTCGGGCACGTCCAGTACGGCGTGTCGCGGAAACGCTGATGCGCGGGCGTCGCGCAGATCGGGCAGTCGGGCATCGCGTCGCTACGTGCGTGGCGCGCGGCGCCGGCGTCGCTTTGCGAAGGAGACCGTCATTGGCATCGTTACTTGCGGGCGATAGTGCGATTCCGACCGACAAGTATAATCGTGCACTATCGAGGAGGCCATTCGATGATCCGCGCCAAGACATGCTTTCTTGCCGAGGGTGTGACAACCGATCGCGACACCGGACAAGTCTCGGCGTTTCGCCTCATCCAGAACCTGCGCACTGCAGTCTATCCCGCAGCAATGCCGAAGATCGCCTTCTTCTGTCTGTGGGAGCGTGACGGTGCCGACCCTTCGCGCTCTCGTGCCGACTTCTCGATCACGCTCGATGGCCGGGATATCACGCGGCAACCCGTCGACATCGATTTCGGCCAACAGTTGATGAACTCTTGCACGATCTGGATCGCCGATCTGGAGATCGGCGCGCCCGGCCATCTTGTCTTCCAGGCGGCGATTCCCGGACATGGGGCAGCCGAGTGGTCGCTGGCTGCGGGCATCGTCGCGGGCGCACCGCCCCCGGCCCCTGCTACGTCGCGGCAAGTCTACGATTTCGATTTCGGCTCAATCAGCAAAGCCAACGCTTAGCGTCATCCGGCAGTGGGGTGAAGCCGAAGGGGCGCACTAGGATCGTGCAACGACGGGAGTTCGCCGCGCGCCGCGCGCGCGCGCATGTCCTCCTGGAACTCGGGCACCCCGAAGGCGCGGTAATACCCGTCGATCGAGTACAGGAACGGGCTGCCGCTTGCCGTGCTGAATTCGCGCATCCAATTAAGTAGGTTCTCGTCGGGATCGCGACCCGCCGAAATAAGCTCGTAGCCCAGCCTATCGCGCCATTGCCTGGCGACGATGATCACGCCCAGCCGGTCCGGCCGAAAGAACTCCGGGAACGGATTGCCTTCCAGTCGCCAGGCGCAGAAGAAGCTGCGGCACGGATTCGCGGGCCGCTCGTCGTAGATCGTGCAGCAGCCAGCGCCGCGGAAATGACAGGGAATCCCCGGTTTCATTTCGTGACCGCGTACGGTACCGGTCATCCAGCCGTCGCAGCAGGCCGTGCACGTGCCGCAACTGCGCTTCGCGTCCAACGAAACCGCGCGTCCCAGGTGCACAGTTTCGGCTGCTGCATGCACGGTGTAGTCGGGTGATCTCGCTCTGGCGGCTCTGAGCGGTGGCTCCGGATCGGCATGAACCGGGATCACCGCGCCGCAGCAGTGCTTGAACTTTCGCCCACTGCCGCAGGAGCAGGGTTCGTTTCGGGCCGGACCCTTCGATGTCGGAGATGGAATCATCGACCGGCTAGGTCATGTTCGAAAGGCTCGTGGGCGCATGCGTCACGGTCTGCGCAACGAGAAGCTTGCGGCCCGCGCTGTCGCCCATCGTCGGGTTGCTCCTCTCGACCGCTCAGTAGAGGAATATGGCCCTCCAAGTTGTGTTGGGCGCGGCTTTGGAGTCGGCGGTGACCCGGACCTGCAAGTAGACGTCGCCTGGAACGGAGGCCGAGCTCGCATCGGAGCACGTGTTCCCGGTGATGGTGCTGTTGACTTGGCAGGAGAGGAGCACCGTGGTCACACTCGAACTGTTCGTGCTGATCACATCGACAGTGTAGGTGTTGGTAAGGCCGGGGGAGAGGGCTCTCGCGAATAGACCAGAGATGGTGATGCCGCCGCTCGGGGTCGGCCCGAAACTGGTGGACGTGCTGTCGTTCATGAAGGCAGTAAACAGCACTTCGCACGGACTGGGTTGGTCGACGTTGTGCATCGACATGCAGTTGTTGGCGGTGCTCACGTTCTTGTTGTGAGTGCCCCAATCCAGGACGACCTTCACCGGTCCGGTTGCGCCTGTTGCGCCCGTCGTACCCGTTGCGCCCGTGATGCCCGCAACGCCCGTCGCGCCGGTGGTCCCCACGCCGGTCGCACCGGTCGCTCCCGTCACGCCCATCGCGCCCGCTGTCCCAGCTGTTCCCGTTGCGCCGGTAGCGCCCGCGATACCGGTCGCGCCCGTCGTTCCGGCACCGGTCGCGCCCGTCGCTCCCGTTGCACCGTTCGTGCCGGCGACACCGGTCGCACCGGTGGCTCCGACGCCGGTCGCGCCTGTCGCACCCGCTGTGCCGGATGTTCCCGTCGCGCCGGTCGCGCCCGCGATACCGGTCGCTCCGGTGGTTCCAATGCCGGTTGCTCCCGTTGCACCGTTCGTGCCGGCGACACCGGTCGCACCGGTGGCTCCGACGCCTGTCGCGCCGGTTGTACCTCCGGCGCCTGCAACCCCAGTCGATCCGGTGGCGCCGGTTGTACCTGCAGCACCAGCAACGCCGGTTGACCCGGTGGCGCCGGTTGTACCCGCAGCGCCCGCAACGCCGGTCGATCCGGTGGCGCCCGTTTGACCTACAGCACCGGCAACGCCGGTCGATCCGGTGGCGCCGGTTGTGCCCGCAGCGCCCGCAACGCCGGTTGACCCGGTCGCGCCGGTTGTACCTGCAGCACCTGCAACGCCGGTCGACCCGGTCGCGCCTGTTGTACCTGCAGCACCCGCCACGCCGGTCGATCCGGTGGCGCCGGCGACTCCGGTCGAGCCCGCCACCCCCGTCGTGCCGGCTAGCCCGGTTGCGCCTGTCGCGCCAGCAGCACCGGTCGAACCGGTCGTCCCGGCAGCACCGACGCTACCGGTCGAGCCGGTCGTCCCCGCGACACCGGTGGCCCCGGTTGTTCCTGCGGCACCCGTCGCGCCGACGATTCCTGTTGCGCCCGTTGTTCCGGCGACGCCAGTTGCACCGGTCGTCCCCGCGATGCCCGTCGTCCCAGTTGTTCCCGCGACACCGGTTGCACCCGTGGTTCCGGCGATACCGGTCGCGCCAGTCGCGCCAGTGGTTCCGGCAATCCCAGTCGTGCCCGCAGCGCCCGTGGTACCCGCGACGCCTGTCGCACCCGTTGCACCCGTCGTTCCGATCCCCGTCGCACCGGCAACGCCCGTGGCCCCTGTGACTCCCGAGTTGCCGGTCGCGCCAGCCGCACCGACTAGCGACGTGGGCAAGCCCCAGGCACCCGAGGCCTTAGGCCCATAAATTGTGTCGGCGGAGGTATCGATGTAGAAATCGCCATCGACTCCCAAGGCCGGCGCCGGAACACCGCTACCGCTCAGCACGCTGAGGCCGTCCGTCCCTGTTGCCCCGGTGGCACCAGTGGCACCTGCCGCGCCGGCCACGCCAGTCGCTCCCGTCGTGCCCGCAGCGCCAGGCAAGCCGGCGGAGCCAGTCGCGCCGGTGACGCCAGCAAGACCTGTCGCGCCGGTCGTCCCCGCAATCCCCGCGACTCCGGTGGCGCCGGTCGTTCCTGCGGCACCCGTCGCGCCGATGAAACCTGTTGCACCCGTTGTTCCGGCGACACCAGTTGCACCGGCGGACCCCGTTGCCCCCGTACTCCCCGCTGCTCCGGTTGAACCGGTGGCTCCAGTGGTCCCCGCCGCGCCCGCGGAGCCGGTCACTCCGGCGGAACCGGTTGCGCCAGCCGGACCGACTACCGATGTGGGCGAGCCCCAGCCACCGGAGGTCTTGGGCCCGTAAATCGTGTTGGCCGAGGTATCGATGTAGAAATCGCCCTCGACTCCCAAAGCCGGGGCCGGAACACCGCTACCGCTTAGGACGCTGAGCCCATCGACGCCCGTTGCCCCGGTCGCCCCATTGGCTCCCGCCGCGCCGCCCGCCCCAGTGGCACCCACCGCACCCGGCGTACCGGGCAAACCGGCCGAGCCGGTCGCTCCGGTGCTTCCCGCTATACCGGCCGAACCGGTTGCACCGGTTGCACCGGTAAAACCGGCTGTCCCAGCCGAACCTGTTGCTCCGGTAACACCGGCTACCCCAGCCCCGCCCGTCGACCCTGTCGCACCAGTAGCTCCCGTCGTGCCCGTCGCCCCAGTCCCACCGCCACTCCCGACCCCGGTAGCGCCCGTCGCGCCCGCGGCCCCGGTTGCCCCCGTTGCCCCCGTTGCCCCGGCGAAAGAGCCGGTGACGCACTGACCGAGTAGCCCGGTTCCCGTCTGAAAACAGACGGCACTCGGCTGCGTGGCAGCCGTTACGAGAAACGGAATAGTGACTGCGCCCGAAGAGCCGTCGACCAAAAGACGCACCAGCGCGCCTCCGTTGTCGCGAACCGAGAACCCGCCGCCTGCCGGCGTGCGAATCTCGACGTCGGCTGCGCTCACGCGCTGGGAGCTCGCGGCCATGACCGCCATCAGCGCGATCGCCAGGGGCCGCCTTTTGAATCGTCTCGTATTCATGGTCTGTCCTCATCGCGCGCTGTGTCGGCGCGCACGGCTACCGCCTCTTTGCGACGCGCGGTCGCGCGTCTCACGAACCACAACCCACTCCCAGCGAGCAGCAGCGCCAGTGCGATGAGCGCTGCCGTGTCCATCGTCGGAACCGGTGTCACGGCGCCGCCACCACCACCCCCGCCGCCACCCCCGCCGCCGGTGCCGAACCAGCGACGCGCATTGCCGCCGCCGCCCTCGTTCGTCAGGGAGGGCGCCAGATGCTGCCCCGTGGCCCAGACGTCGGTCACGCCGACGTGTTGAATCAGCTGCGTACCGCTGTTGACGAGGTTGATGAACGCAACCTGTCCGGGAGTCGCACTCCTGAACTGGATTGGGTTGATGGCCGTGCCCGAGATCTCGAGCACGGAGAGCATCGTCTGCGTCGAGGCGACCGCGAATACGTAGTTCTTCGAGGTCGTCGACACGAAGCTCGCGCGGAAGAACGTCGTG
>Ga0068860_100008499_pt1 | contig 10228 bp, 17 predicted proteins | sample KBSSwiS32_FD_66597 | JGI IMG/M metagenome (GOLD analysis project Ga0068860, IMG submission 66597) | Switchgrass rhizosphere microbial communities from Kellogg Biological Station, Michigan, USA - KBS Switchgrass S3-2 | ecosystem: Host-associated > Plants > Roots > Rhizosphere > Soil ...
TGCATGAGTAACGTTACACCGCCCGCCGCCACTCACTCTTACTTTGCTTAACAGCTTACCTGTTTTCTCAACAATAATTACTTCCAGTCCCGGGCTTTGTGACGCAGCATTTACAGCACAGAAAAATCCTGCTGCTCCACCACCAATTACAATAAGTTTATTTTTCACTGGATGCAAGGTATTGAAGGGGGAATTTACATTTAATATTTTGCATCACTGCTTGTTTGATTCGTACATTGCTATTGATTAAAAGTAAAATTGCGGTTTCAATTTATATTATTGAAAATAACGGATTCTGTAATCATCAAAATACAATCTATTAGAAATTAAAAATGATTAAAAAACTTTTTGGATATACTATAGCCGGGATAGCATTTATTGCCATTATATTTTTCCGCCATTATAAAGGTTACCTGATATCATATCCAATGCTTTGGGCTATTTTAAGCATTATTGCTTTAGGTTTAGGGCTTTATGTTGTTTTTACGAGTAAGACAAAAAAAGAAATAGTTACTGCAGCCAAATCCTTAAATCATCGCAATCAATTGATAGCAACCGGGGAGCAGATAAAGCTTGATATAGACAGCTGCGAAATAAAGGAAAACAATTATTATGAGGAAATTCCAAATCACGTACCGCTGGACGCTCAATTAATTGACACAATATTTGATCCGAACGAAAATTACCGGGAGAAATATGTTGCTCAATCTGCCATAGTATACTTCCATAAAACCGGGGAAAAAATGGAAAAATATATAAGCCAGGTATTTCCATTTGGTACCGAAGCGCTTACCCTTTATATTCTTAATAATGATATTATTTTGTATGTTGATCGATTTGACCGAAACAATTATTTATTTGATCTCAACGAAATGCTTACCTGATTCATTTAATAATAATCCGAACACAAATTTCCATTAGCTTTTTCAGCGGCTTCTATAGCATCAAAGGAAGAAAGTATATCTGCTTTTTCTTTTCTTACACAAACAGTATGTTCATAATGTGCCGACGGCTTACCATCTTTCGTACGCACGGTCCAGCCATCTTTATCATGAAAAACAAACTTTTTCCCCATGTTTATCATGGGTTCAATAGCTATCACAAGCCCTTCGTTTAGTTTAGGGCCACTGCCGCGTTTACCATAATTAGGCACTTGCGGATCTTCGTGAAGGTCTTTCCCTAATCCATGGCCAACTAATTCCCGCACTACACCGTACCCGTTCTTACGCTCCGTATACTCCTGAATTGCAAAAGCAATATCACCTATCCTGTTGCCTGTCACCGCTTTTTCTATTCCTTTATAAAGAGATTCTTTAGTGACACGCATGAGCTTTTTTATTTCACCGCTAACGGCTACTAACGCAAACGTGTAAGCGCTGTCACCATGAAATCCCATTTTATATGCACCCACATCAACAGAAAGGATGTCGCCTTCCTTAAGTTCATTAATAGTGGGAAATCCATGTACAACTGCATCGTTCACTGACATACAGCATGCATAGGGAAAACCGTGATAGTTTTTGAATGATGGTGTGGCTCCATGATCTTTAATAAATTCATCAGCAATATTATTTAAATACATGGTCGAAACTCCCGGCTTTATGAATTTTCCTATTTCTGCAATTGTGTTATTTACCAGCAGACAACTTTGCCTTATCAATTCTGTTTCTTCCTGTGTTTTATAAATAATCATGACTGCCTTTTAAGAAAAACCCTGACAGTATGGCCAGGGTCGTAAATTAAACAGTATAAAAAATAATTATAAATTTCCTGTTACACCGGGTGCAACTGTTTGCCTTCCCTGTATCCGGCCTGAACTCATTAAGCCATCATACTGGCGCATGAGTAATTGGGTTTCTATCTGCTGAAGGGTATCAAGAACAACAGCTACCATGATAAGTAAAGATGTTCCTCCATAAAAGGAAGCAAATCCCTGGGTGATACCCATAAGTTGGGCTATACCTGGCAAAATACCTACAAAAGCAAGTAAAACCGCGCCCGGCAAAGTTATACGATCCATAATAGTTCCGATATAATCTGTTGTTGGCTGCCCGGGCTTTACTCCCGGTATGAAACCATTACTTCGCTTAAGATCATCCGCCATTTGCTTCGGGTTAAAAATAAGAGCGGTATATAAAAAGGTAAAGCCGATAACCATCACAGAATAAATAACCATATAGATTACATTAGTATGGTCAGTAAAATATAATGCCCAGCTTTTGCCGGAAGTTTGAAATCCTGCAAAAATGGTAGGCAAAAACATAATGGCCTGCGCAAATATAATTGGCATAACACCTGCAGCATTTACTTTCAGCGGCAAGAACTGCCTGGCTCCACCAAACTGCCGGTTACCTACAATTTGCTTTGCATAATTTACGGGAACTTTTCGCACGCCCTGAACAAGAACTATTAACCCAAGAATTACTGCAATGAGTGCAGCGATTTCCACAAGGAAAATTAATAATCCACCACCGCCCCGGGTTTGTTTTGCATAAAATTCCTGCATAAAATTTTGTGGAAGTCTTGCCAAAATTCCAACCATGATGATTATGGATGTTCCGTTCCCCAAACCCTTATCTGTGATTTTTTCCCCAAGCCACATTACGAATAAGGTACCAACCGTTAATATTATAACAGTTGAAACCCAGAAGAATCCGGTATATGCTTCTAATAAAGCTTCCCTGTTAGAACTTTTTAGAAACCCGATATACGCTGCAGCCTGGAATGCTGTTACAATAACCGTCAGATAACGGGTCCATTGGTTTATTTTCTTTCTCCCGCTTTCACCTTCCTTTTGAATTTTGGCAATTTGTGGAACCAGGATGGTCATTAATTGCATGAATATGGAGGCAGAGATGTAGGGCATAATTCCCAATGCAAAAATGGACGCCTTGGAAAAAGCACCTCCAACAAATGCATCAAGAAGGCCAAGCATACCACCTTTCGCGCTGTTGCTTAAATTAGTAAGTTTATTGGGATCAAGGCCGGGAAGAACTATATGAGAACCTACCCTGTAAACAAGTATGAGCAATAAAGTAGTGAGAATCTTATTTCTCAACTCTTCTATTGTCCAGATATTTTTTAATGTTTTGATGAACTTCTTCACAGAATTATCAGAATTTAAATATTTGCACCCCGGTTAAGAAAGCAAATATCAATTAATTATTTCACTATTTCGACACTTCCTCCTGCAGATTCAATTGCACCTTTTGCTTTTTGACTGATGGCATTCACTTTAAAAGGTATGTTTGCTTTCAGCACCCCATTTCCTAAAATTTTCACCCGATCATTCTGGCTGATAAGATTATTAATGTAGAGGCTTTCTGGGTTGAATTCTTTTATACCATGTTTTTCAATCAATTGATCTATCTGGCCCAGGTTGAAAACTTTGTATTCGATGCGGTTAATATTTTTGAATCCCCGCTTTGGAAGCCTGCGCTGAATGGGCATCTGGCCACCTTCATGTGCCATCTTAATTTTATAACCAGCCCGGCTTTGCCCGCCTTTATTACCTTTTGTAGAGGTACCACCTTTACCGGAAGCTTCTCCACGGCCAATCCTCTTTTGTTTATGTGTAGCACCTGTTGCAGGTTGTAAATTGTGTAATTGCATTGTACTTTTTTTGAACTTGACTCCCAGTTAAGCCGGGATCGATTTTATAATATTTAAACCCCTAAAATATTTCAGGCCATTTCCTCAACCGTCACCAGGTGATTTACCTTTTTAACCATGCCCAAAATCTGGGGCGTTGCCTCCACCTCCCTGGTGGCATTCATTTTATTAAGACCCAGCGCCTTTAACGTAAGCTTTTGACGCTCCGAACGGTCAATGCCGCTCTTAACCTGTGTTATTTTGATCTTTGCCATTTTTAAAGTCATTGGGTCATTGGTCATTCGTCGTCGTCATTACTTTTTAATGACTTATTGACGATTGACTAATTGACTGGTTCTACTATCCGTTGAATACTTTTTTTAAAGATATATTTCTTGTTTTGGCCACAGCTATTGGCTCTCTCAAAGCTGCTAAAGCTTTTACGGTTGCCTTAACCACATTATGAGGATTGGCCGAGCCAAGGGATTTTGCAAGCACATCTGTAATGCCCGCACTTTCCAATACTGCACGCATACTGCCTCCGGCAATTACACCTGTTCCATGCGCAGCAGGCTTTATCAAAATTTTTGCTGCACCTTCTTTACTCCATTGCTCATGAGGTATTGTGCCATGCATTATCGGAACTCTTATTAAATTCTTTTTAGCATCGTCAATCCCTTTCAAAATAGCCTCCTGAACTTCTTTAGCCTTCCCCAGGCCTTGCCCCACTACTCCGTTTTCATTACCTACGACTACCAATGCAGAAAAACTGAAGGCTCTTCCCCCTTTGGTTGTCTTAACAACCCGGTTGATGGATACCACTTTTTCTTTTAGTTCAAGATCAGAACCTTTTATTCTTTGTGTAGTTGATTTCAACATTATAACTGTATATTATTTTATTTCTGATTCAATAGGGCTCACTTTGCCGGCGCTAAAATTTTAATCCGCCTTCTCTTGCCCCTTCTGCTACAGCTTTAACACGACCATGGTATATATAACCACTGCGGTCAAATACAACATCTTTAATTCCCAGTTCTTCCGATTTTTTCGCAATGGCGCTGCCTACCATCTTGCTTACTTCTACTTTATTCGTTTTTTGAGCAGCAATATCTGCCTGCCGGGAAGAAGCGGAAGCAAGTGTTATTCCATTTACATCATCTATCAATTGAACATAGATGTCGCGGTTGCTTCTATAAACACTAAGCCTGGGCTTTACCGCGCTACCGCTGATTTTTTTTCGGATGCGGTACCTGATTTTTTGCCTTGCACTAACTTTTGAATTCATTGTCATTCTTTTTTATTCCCCCGATCCTGCCTGTCGTCAGGCAGGTCTGCCGGAGATCTGGATGCCAGTGTTAATTATTTACCTGCAGATTTACCTGCCTTCCTGCGTAATACCTCACCTTCAAACTTCACACCTTTTCCTTTGTATGGTTCGGGCTTACGCAGACTGCGAATTTTAGCAGCTACCTGGCCAATCAATTGTTTATCAATACTTTCAAGCGTTATAATTGGGTTTTTACCCTTTTCCTGCGCTGTAGTTACCTTAAGTTCTTTTGGAATCTCAAATACAATGTTATGAGAATAACCCAATGAAAGGTCAAGAAGATTTCCCTGGTGGGATGCTTTATAACCCACACCTACCAGCTCAAGCTTCTTTACAAAGCCTTCGGTAACACCCTGCACCATATTGTTTACCAGTGAACGATATAATCCATGCATTGCTTTATGCCTGATCTGGTCGGTAGGACGCACGAATTCAACCTTATCGTCTTTAACCTCGACTTTAATATCGCGGTCAATAGCCTGTTTTAATTCCCCTTTAGGTCCTTTAACCGTTATCACATTATCTGCTCCAACATTCACGTTGACGCCTTTAGTGATAGTAACAGGGTTTTTTCCAATTCTCGACATAACCGGTCTTTTATTTTGTTATAGTGGCAGGTTACAATCCTTATCGGCCTGGTAATCCCGCCAAAAAAATTAATAAATATTACATAACACTTCACCGCCCACTTTTTGGCTCTTTGCTTCTTTATCAGTCATCACGCCTTTGGAAGTAGATACGATGGCAATCCCTAGTCCATTCTTTACACGCTTGAATTCATCAGGTTTTGAATACGTACGCAGTCCGGGGCGGCTCACCCTTTCCAGGCTTTGAATAGCAGGAAGCTTCGTTTGTGGATCATATTTCAAGGCTATTTTAATTAAGCCCTGCTTTGAATCATCTTCAAATTTATACTTCAGTATATATCCCTTATCGTATAAAATTTCCGTGATGCGCTTTTTTAAATTGCTCGCAGGAATTTCAACCAGCCTGTGACTCGCCATTTGTGCATTACGTATTCTCGTTAAGTAATCTGCAATAGGATCAGTAACCATTTTTTCTATATTATTTTTTTATTCTTTATACTTGACACTTGATACCCGATACTTAATACCAGAATCCAGTTCACCAGCTTGCTTTTTTGACTCCCGGAATTTTTCCCTGCAATGCCATATCGCGGAAAATGTTCCTGGAAACTCCAAAATGCCTCAAATAACCGCGTGGCCTGCCTGTAAGCTGGCACCTGTTTTTTAAACGAACAGGAGATGCATTTTTCGGAAGAAGATCGAGCCCCTTATAATCTCCGGCTTCTTTCAAAGCTTTTCTTTTTTCTGCATAACGGGCTACTATCTTTTCACGCTTCTTCTGCCTTGCCTTTACTGATTCTTTTGCCATAACTTATCTAAATTTGAAAATTTGAAAATTTGAAAATATAAAAATTGACCAGGCTTTTCATTTGCATATTTCCAAATTTGCTAATTATTTCTTTACATTTTTAAACGGCATCCCTAATTCTTTTAGCAATTCAAACGCCTCTTCATTAGTACCTGCCGTGGTGACAAATGTTATATCAAACCCTGTAATTCTATTCACTTTATCGATATCTATCTCAGGAAAAATGATTTGTTCTGTTATACCAAGTGTGTAATTTCCACGCCCGTCAAAAGATTTATCGCTGACACCTTTAAAATCACGTACCCGGGGAAGGCCAACAGAAACCAACCTGTCTACAAACTCATACATGTTAACACCCCGCAAAGTTACTCTTGCGCCGATAGGCATGTTCTTACGAAGCTTGAAGTTCGAAATGTCTTTTTTAGACATGGTAGCCACCGCTTTTTGACCGGTAATTGTTGTTAACTCTTCGATAGCAACATCCACCAGTTTTTTATCAGCAACAGCCCCGTTTACACCGCGGTTGATACAAACTTTCGTGAGCCTGGGTGCCTGCATTACGGTTTTGTATGCAAATTTTTTCATTAAAGCGGGTACAACTTCTTTCCTGTATTTTTCTACCAGTCTCGGAGTATATTTTTCAGTGCTCATTATTTGATTACCTCCCCTGATTTTTTTGAAGTTCTTATTAATTTTCCATCTTCTCTTGTTCTTGTGATTTTTGATGGCGATGATGATTTGGCATCCCAAAGCATCACATTCGAAAAAGCTATGGGTGCTTCCACTTTCAGGATTCCACCTTTGGTATTTTGCGCAGAGGGCTTTGTGTGCTTTGTTACAATATTCACACCTTCTACTAATATGCGGTTCTTTTCTGTAATCACTTCCAAAACTTTACGTGGCTTTTTAAGATCCTTGTCATCACCGGTTATTACCACCACTGAATCGCCTTTTTTTATGTTGAACTTCGGTTTAAATCTTGTCTTCATATTTGACAAATATTTTGTCTTGATTTATTGCTAATAACTAACCCATTTTTGGGGGCGCAAAGATACAATTATAATACTTCCGGAGCAAGGGAAATTATCTTCATATACCCTTTGTCCCTTAATTCACGGGCCACGGGGCCAAAAATCCTTGTTCCTCTTGGTTCGTCAGCTGCATTTAAAAGAACTACCGCGTTATCATCGAATCTTATATAAGAACCATCTTTACGACGCAGTTTGTTTTTGGTCCGTACTATTACTGCCTTGCTAACTGTCCCCTTTTTGATCCCACCCTGCGGAAGGGCATCTTTTACAGATACCACTATCTTGTCGCCCACGTGCGCATAATCCTGGCCAGAGTTACCAAGAACCCTGATGCACAGCACTTCCTTTGCTCCGCTGTTGTCTGCTACATTTAGCCTGCTTTCTTGCTGAATCATTTTATTAAGCTTTGAGCTCTCAGCTTTCAGCCTTGAGCAGTTAAACCATTTTATTCCACAAATATTTCTATCCGGCTCCGGTCTTTCAATTATTTCACTTTTTCAATTACTTCAACCAGTCTCCAACGCTTCAACTTGCTCATGGGCCTTGTTTCCATTATTTTGACCAGGTCGCCTATGCTACATTCGTTTTTTTCATCATGCGCATGAAATCCCGTTGTTTTTTTCACAAACTTGCCATAGATGGGATGCTTTACCTTTCTTTCCACTTTTACAGTAATAGTTTTATCCATCTTATTACTGGAGACCACCCCTGTTCTTATTTTTCTTAAATTTCTATCTGGCATATATATAAATTGATAATTTGCCAATCGGCTAATAGCTAATTGGTTGTTTTTTTTCTTAATTCAGTTTTTAAACGGGCAAGATCCTTCCTTACTCCACGAATACTCATTGGATTTTCGAGAGGAGAAACTGCATGAGCAAATTTTAATTTTTTTATCCGCAGCTCATCTTCCCCGATCTTTGATTTAAGATCAGCTTCACTCATCTCTTTCAGGCTTTTTACAAAATCGTTTTTATTAGACATCTTTTTTAATTTAATCTGCTTCGTAATCTCTTCTTATTACAAACTTTGTAGGAATAGGTAACTTTTGCGCAGCCAGTAAAAAGGCTTCTTTCGCAACTTCCATTGTAACACCATCTGCCTCAAACAGGATTCTGCCTGGCTGAACAACTGCTGCCCAATATTCAGGGTTACCTTTACCTTTACCCATCCTCACTTCTGCGGGCTTTTTTGTAATGGGTTTATCAGGAAAAATCCGGATCCACACATTTCCCTCACGTTTCATATGCCGGGTAAGAGCCTGCCTTGCCGATTCTATCTGCCTGTTAGTTAACCAAACTGAATCCAGCGCCTTTAAGCCAAAGGTTCCAAATGCAAGCGTAGCACCACGCTTAGTATCACCCTTCATACGGCCCTTCTGCATCTTCCTGTGCTTCGATCTTTTTGGCTGTAACATATCTTAATTGTTGAATTGCTAAAATGTTGATTGTTGTCCCGATAGCTATCGGGATGTCTGTTGCGAAAATTTTATCTCCTTCCTCCACCACCGCCTCTTCTGTCGCCACCACCACCACCTCTCCTGTCTCCGCCACCGCCACCTCTTCTATCTCCACCACCCCTGTCACCACCACCGCGCCTGTCTCCAAATCCGCCTCTTCTATCTCCCTGCTGCATGTCATTATCACTTTTACCTCCACCCGCAATTATATTAGGATTCAAATCCCTTTTTGCAAGGACTTCGCCTTTACAAATCCAGACCTTCACTCCAATTTTTCCATAAACTGTCTGGGCAAATACATTAGCATAATCTATGTCCATGCGTAAAGTATGCAAAGGAGTACGGCCTTGCTTTATTTCTTCACTCCGGGCGATTTCTGCGCCACCCAGGCGCCCTCCTACCCTAACTTTAATCCCTTCTGCACCCATTCTCAAAGCAGAAGCAATTGACATTTTAATAGCCCTTTTATAATTGATACGATTTTCAATTTGTCTTGCAATAGTATCTGCCACAATATTTGCATCCAGCTCCGGGCGACGTATCTCAAGAATATTTATCTGCACATCCTCTTTGCCGGTAAGCTTCTTTAATTCCTCTTTTATACGGTCAACTTCCCCACCGCCTTTACCTATTATTATACCAGGCTTGGATGTATGAATAGTTACAATAAGCTTATTAAGTGTACGTTCAATAACAATCTTTGCGATACCTCCTTTATTGATACGGGCGTTTAAATATGTCCTGATTCTATCATCCTCGATTAATTTTTTAGCATAATCTTTCGGGTGAGCAAACCAGTTGCTATCCCATCCACGGATGATTCCTAACCTGGCACCAATCGGATTTGTTTTTTGACCCATATTCGGTTTTTATTTTTTAGTATTTTTTGCTGAAGATTTCTTTTCGGTTTTTTCCTCAGTAGCTTTTTCCTTTTTTTTGGTTGTTTTAACTGCCGCTTCCTTTTTTACAGGTACTTTTTTTACAGCTGCTTTTTTAGTAACAGGTTTTGTTTCGGCAGCTTTTGTTTCTACAGGAACAGGCTCCGCTTTCGCAACTGATTTCTTTATGGAAGGTATTCCGTTATGGTTATTGCTGTCAACAATAATGGTAACATGATTACTACGCTTGCGCACCCGGTAGCCACGGCCCTGTGGGGCAGGCCTCATCCGCTTGATCACTCTTCCACAATCCACCATGATCGTTTTTACAATAAGGCCGGCGTTTTCAACCTTCTCATCGGTATTTTTCTGCTCCCAGTTATTGATAGCGCTCTTTAATAATTTATACATTGGCACTGCCGGGTGTTTAGGATTGAATTGCAAAATTCCTAATGCCTTTTCGACCTCAAGTCCGCGAATCAAATCTGCCAGCAAACGCATTTTGCGGGGTGAAGTGGGATAATTATTTAATTTAGCTATAGCTTCC
>Ga0068860_100008502_pt1 | contig 10228 bp, 10 predicted proteins | sample KBSSwiS32_FD_66597 | JGI IMG/M metagenome (GOLD analysis project Ga0068860, IMG submission 66597) | Switchgrass rhizosphere microbial communities from Kellogg Biological Station, Michigan, USA - KBS Switchgrass S3-2 | ecosystem: Host-associated > Plants > Roots > Rhizosphere > Soil ...
GCGAGGCTTGTCGTGAACCCAGCGCCCGACGAGGGTCTGTCGAGCTCGTTGAAAGTCGGGATCGGAGCGCTGTCCGACGACGCCGATGCCGCCCTGATCGCGCTCGGCGACCAGCCGTTGCTGCCGCCACGCGCCGTCCGAGCGCTCCTTGAGGCTGACGCGCAGCCCGGTCGACCCATCGTCGTCCCCGTCTACGGCGACGGCATGGGGCGAAACCCGGTCTTGCTGCGCCGGGAAGCGTTCGCGCTCATCGATCAGACGAGCGGCGATCGTGGACTCGGACCGCTCATCGATGCCCACCCCGAGCTCGTTCACGAGATCCCGATCCGCGTCGAGGGCGGCAACCCGGATGTGGACACTCGCGACGACCACATCGCGCTGCTCGAGAAGGCGTGGGCTGCGCGCGTCGTCGCGAACGCGGAGCAGGTGGAACGGTTCCGCGAAGTCCCCGACGGGACCGATTTCTACGCACCCGTCACGGGTCTGTTCCGTGCGGACCCCCGACGGACGGACGAACCGGTCCTCGAAGCGTTGCTCGAGCTCGTCGAGCCTGGTGAGACGTGGCTCGACATCGGTGCGGGCGCCGGCCGCTACGCGCTCCCGGTCGCCCTGGCGCTGGCGCCATCCGGCGGCCGGGTCATCGCGGTCGACGCATCGCCGGGCATGCTCGACGCGCTCATGGAGCTGCAGACCGAGCACGGGATCACCGATGTCGAGGTCGTCGAGACACGCTGGCCGCCGCCACGCCGCGACTCGCTGGACCGGTTCGCGACCGATGTCGCCTTGATCGCGCATGTGGGCTACGACATCGAGGCGATCGGTCCGTTCGTCCGTACCATGGAGTCGGTCGCACGGCGACTGTGCGTCGCGGTCCTGATGGAGCGACAGCCAGCGTCGGTCGCCGATCCGTTCTGGCCACCCGTCCACGGCGAGGAGCGCGTGCCGTTGCCGGCGTTGCCCGAGTTCGTCGAGTGGTTGCGGGCGCGCGGCTTCGAGCCCGACGTCGAGCCGATGTCGCGTGAGCCGCGCCGGTTCGCCTCGCGTGACGAGCTCGCCGGCTTCCTGCGGCGGCAGCTCTGGATCGAGCCGGATGGGGAGGCCGAGCGCCGGTTCCAGGCCACGCTCGATGACCTGGTCGTCGCCGACGAGGATGGTGTCGGGCTGCGAACGCAGCTGCCGCTGCCGATCGGCGTCGTGACGTGGGATCCACGTCAGGCCGCCGGGTGACGGACACGCTCGCACCCGACGGCAAGCCGATGGTCGGCCCGTTCGACCGGGCTGGCTGGCGCGAGTGGCTCATCGCGAACCACGGGTCGTCGAAGGGCGTGTACCTCGTCTCGTGGCGACGCGCGACCGGCAGGTCGAGCGTCCCTTACGAGGAGGCCGTCGAGGAGGCCCTATGCGTCGGCTGGGTCGACGCGACCGGCCGCACGCTCGACGACGAACGCGGACTCCAGTGGTTTGCGCCACGGCGACCGAAGAGCGGCTGGGCACGATCGAACAAGGAGCGCGTCGCACGTCTGGAGGCCGCCGGCCTGATGCTCCCGGCCGGTCTCGCCGCGATCGAGGAGGCGAAACAGAACGGGATGTGGACCCTGCTCGATGACGTCGAGGATCTCGTCGTCCCGGATGACCTCGCGGCCGCACTTGCTGCCACTCCGCCGGCACGCGAGAACTGGGAGGCATTCTCCAAGAGTGCGCGACGGGCCATGCTCGAATGGATCGTCCAGGCGCGCCGTCCCGAGACGCGCGAGAAGCGGATCGCCGCCATCGCCGATGGCGCGACACGCGGTGAGAAGGCGTACCCACCTCCATCCGACTAGGCGCGGTCGCCTTCACCGTCCATCGACTGCAGCTCCCGTTCGCCGCGCGTCATCGCCGCGACGCGCGCCGCCTCACGGACAAGCTCGACGCAGCGCTCGGCATCGATCTCGTCGCCCGCGACGAACGTGAGCCAGCGGACGCGCTTCGTGATCCCGGCGCCGTGGAGCATCCGATGCGGGTCGCGCATCGCCCATCCGTGCCCGAAGCCGAGATGGACGTGGACGTCCTCAGGTAGGACGAACGCGAAATAGACGAGCCTCTTGCCGATCGGCAGGTCGTAGCCGATCAGGCGCCAGCCCGGCCTGACGCGCTCGAGAGCCTCCGGGATCGCCTGCGTGACGACGTCGCGCAGGCGCTGGGCGATCGCCTGCATCGGGGCAGGGAAGTCCTCGAGGAGCGCTTCGGGCGGGATCACGTCCACGGGGCCATCATCCTGGATGCTGTCAGGTGCTGGTCAGTCGCGAGGTTCGAGCAGGATGACCGGGATCGACCGCGACGTCCGCTGGCGATACGTGCGGTACTGGCTCAACGCCTCTTCGAACCGGGCATACAGTCGACAGCCGGACGCAATCGCTAGGAACCGTTGACGCGGAAACGACCCGGGTCGATACTCGAAACCTCCATCGCAGCATCACGGACTCCGGCGCGTCGGAGGAGCACGCGCAGACGTCCGCCGTCACCGTCATCGGACACGCTAAGGCCTGTCCGCGCCGGACAAGGACAGGCCGCCATACCCGTGTGAGCGGGAGGAGGCAGGCAGCGCGATGATCCCCGGTCAGTTCGACTATGTGCGCCCCGGGAACCTGGATGAGGCGTTCGCGATCCTCAAGGCCCGCGAGGGCGACGCCAAGATCCTGTCCGGTGGTTACAGCCTCATCCCCCTGATCAAGCTCCGACTCGCGCAGCCGGCTCTTCTCGTCGACCTGCGCGACGTGACCGGGATAGATCAGATCGTGGAGACAGACGACTACCTCTCGATCGGCGCCAAGGCCACCCACCGGCAGATCCATGACGCGCCCGTGATCCGCGACACCTACCTGCTCCTCCATGACGTGACGGGCACGATCGGTGACCCACAAGTCCGCAATTGGGGCACGATCGGCGGCTCGGTCGCCCATGCCGATCCCGCATCCGATTGGCCCGCCGTGCTGCTGGCCGGAAACGCCTCCGTCGTCCTACGAGGCCTGTCCGGTGACCCACACCGCCTCCGCGTCGGCGATAACCCGGCGGCCGCGGGGGATGCGGTCCGCGAGCGCGTACTGCCGGCTCGCGGGTTCTTCCTCGACGCCTTCACGACGGCGATCGAGCCGCTCGAGGTCCTGACGGAGATCCGCTTCCCGCGCCGTCCGCGCGGCCAGGGCGGCGGTTGGCAGAAGCTGGAGCGGAAAGTCGGGGACTTCGCCACGGTCGGTGTCGCTGCGGTGATCCGTCTCGGTGCCGACGGCCGTATCGAAGGCTCCGGCATCGGTGTCACCGGCGTATCCGATGCGCCATACGCAGCAACGGACGCGGAGGCGGTCCTCAACGGCATCACGCCGTCCGAGGATCTATTCCGCCACGCCGGCGCGGCTGCTGGTGCGCAGAGCCGGCCCGTCGCCGATGTCCGCGGACCCGTCGACTACAAGCGCGCGATGGTCGCCGAGATGACCGTCCGGGCGCTCAACACGGCGCTCGAGCGCGCCCGCGCGAACGCGTAGGAGACGACGATGACGACCCAGCACATCACGGTCGAGGTCAATGGCACCTCGGAGGATGCCGACGTCGAGCCGCGCCTCCTGCTCGTCCACTTCCTGCGGGACACGCTCGGCCTGACCGGCACGCACGTCGGGTGCGACACGAGCAATTGCGGGGCGTGCACGATCCACGTCGATGGCATCAGCGCCAAGTCCTGCACGATGCTCGCGGTCCAGGCTGACGGCCGATCCATCAAGACCATCGAGGGCATGGCGGATGGCGCCACGCTGCATCCGCTCCAGCAGGCGTTCTGGGATCAGCACGGCCTGCAGTGCGGCTTTTGCACGCCGGGGATGATCATGCAGGCGGCCTGGCTGCTCGACCAGAACCCCGACCCGAGCGAACAGGAGATCCGCTGGGGGATCAGCGGAAACCTCTGCCGCTGCACGGGCTACGTGAACATCGTCAAGGCGATCGAGCAGGCCGCGGCCGAGATGGCTGCGGCTGCCGAGGTGCAGACCGGTGCGCCGGTCGGCGCGGCAAGCTGAGGAGGTTCTCTGATGGCATCGACCTTCGAAGCTCAGGCGCCGACGACGACTCCCGAAGTCGGCGGGATGGGTCATTCCCGCAAGCGCGTCGAAGACGCCCGGTTCATCCGGGGCAAGGGCACCTACATCGAGGACATCAACCTGCCCGGCCAGCTGTGGCTCGACATCGTCCGCAGCCCATACGCGCATGCCCGGATCAAGGGCATCGACGCATCCGAGGCCCTCAAGGTCCCGGGTGTCGCTGCGGTCGTGACCGGCAAGGATCTCGAGGGCTACGGGCTCCACTGGATGCCGACGCTCGCGGGCGACAAGCAGGCCGTGCTGCCGGTCGACACCGTCCTCTTCCAGAGCCAGGAGGTCGCCGCGGTCGTCGCGACGTCGCGTTACGCGGCCGCCGACGGCGTGGCCGCGGTCCTCGTCGATTACGAGCCGCTGCCGGTGATCGTGGATCCGTACAAGGCGCTGGAACCGGGCGCCCCGGTCCTTCGCGAGGATCGTGAGCAGAAGGACAACCACATCTGGCACTGGGAGTCCGGCGACAGCTCCGCGACCGATGCGGCGCTCGAGGGCTCCGCGCTGCGCGTCAAGGAGCACATCTATCTGCCGCGCATCCACGTCGCCAGCATCGAGACGTGCGGCATGGTCGCCGACTGGGATGCCGTCAACGGCCACCTGACCCTGCACATGACCAGCCAGGCGCCGCACGTCATCCGGACCGTCGTCGCGATCATCGCGGGCGCTGCCGGCCTCCCGATCCCGGAGCACAAGATCCGGGTCAAGACTCACGACATCGGTGGCGGCTTCGGCGGGAAAGTCCCCGCATATCCGGGCTACATCCTCGCTGCCGCGGCCTCGTTCCTCACCGGCAAACCGGTCAAGTGGATCGAGGACCGGTCGGAGAACCTGCAGGCCGATTCGTTCGCACGCGACTACCACATCGACGCCGAGCTTGGCGTGTCGGCTGACGGCCGGATCACCGCGCTCAAGGCCAAGACGATCGCCGACCACGGCGCCTACGACGCCCAGGCGGCCCCGCTCAAGTTTCATGCCGGCCTGTTCAACGTCATCACCGGCTCGTACGACTATCCGAGCGCGTTCGTCGAGGTCGACGGGGCCTATACGAACAAGGCGCCCGGTGGCGTCGCCTACCGCTGTTCGTTCCGCGTGACGGAGGCGGTCCACGCGATCGAACGTCTGGTGGACATCGCCGCGCACGAGCGGGGCGAGGATCCCGCTGAGTTCCGGCTCCGCAATTTCATCCCGCCCGAGAAGTTCCCGTACACGTCACCGACGGGCTGGGAGTACGACTCGGGCGACTACGGCACCGCGCTGCGCAAGGCGATGGACCTGATCGGCTATGACGAACTCCGCCGCGAGCAGGCCGCGAAGCGCGAGCGCGGCGAGCTCATGGGCATCGGCATCTGCAGCTTCACCGAGATCGTCGGTGCCGGGCCATCGCCCGACTTCGACATCGTCGGGCTCAAGATGAACGACGGCGCCGAGCTCCGGGTCCATCCGACCGGGAAGGCGCTGCTCCGCATCGGGAGCCAGACGCAGGGCCAGGGCCATGAGACCACGTACGCCCAGATCGTGGCCGAAGAGCTCGGGATCCCGGCCTCCGACGTAGCGGTCGAGTACGGCGACACCGACACGGCGCCCTATGGCCTTGGCACCTACGGCTCGCGGTCCACACCGGTATCCGGAGCGGCCACCGCGATGGCCTCCCGGAAGGTCCGCGACAAGGCCCGCAAGCTGGCCGCCCACCTGCTCGAGGCGTCCGAGGACGACCTCGAATGGACGAATGGCAAGTTCAACGTCAAGGGCAGCCCGGACCGGGCCGTGACGATCCAGGACATCGCCTTCGCTGCCTACACGAATTTCCCGGTCGGGATGGAGATGGGGCTCGAGGCGGTCGATTACTACGACCCGCCCAACTTCACGTACCCGTTCGGCAGCTACATCTGCGTCGTCGACATCGATAAGGGCACCGGGCAGGTCAAGATCCGGCGGTTCGTGGCGGTCGACGACTGCGGCAACATCATCAACCCGATGATCGTGGACGGCCAGATCCATGGCGGTCTGACGATGGGGCTCGCACCGGCGTTGTACGAGGAGATCCCGTACGACGAGAACGGCAACAACCTGGCCGGCACGTTCATGGATTACCTCCTCCCGACGGCCGTCGAGACGCCGGCCTGGGAGACGGGCAAGACGATCACGCCGTCACCGCATCATCCGCTCGGGGCGAAGGGTGTGGGCGAGTCCGCGACCGTCGGCGCCCCGCCGGCGATCGCCAACGCCGTCGTCGATGCCTTGTGGCATCTCGGCGTGCGCCACATCGATATCCCGCTCACGCCCCAGAAGGTCTGGGCCATCCTCCATGAGAAAGGCGTGAGCTGACGTCCACGTTCACTCGCGCAGCCGAGCTCGAGGCGGCCGGGCAGCCGTTCGCGGTCGCCACGGTCGTCGCGGTCCGTCGTCCGACGTCCGCCCGGCCCGGGGCGAGCGGGATCGTCCATCCGGACGGCAGCATCGAGGGCTGGGTCGGCGGGAGCTGCGCCCAGCCGGTCGTGGTCCGCGAGGCGCTCCGCGCCCTCGGCGACGGACAGCCGCGGCTCCTGCGGCTGTCACGTGACGGGCCCGGCGAGGGCCGCCGCGCCGATGGTGTGATCGAGCTCGTCATGACCTGTCATTCGGGAGGGACGCTGGAGATCTACGTGGAACCGCATCTGCCGACCTCGCAACTCTGGGTCGTGGGCACGACACCGATCGCGGGCGCACTAGCCTCGGTCGGAGCGGCCGCGGGCTGGAAGGTGACGGTCATCGACCCCATCGCCGAGGAGGATGCGTTCCCAGGCGCTCGCGTCCACCGGTCTGCCGACATCCGCGGCCTCGATCCGGAGGCCGCACCGTACGTCGTGGTGGCGAGCCAGGGCATCTGGGACGAGGAGGCCGTGGGACTCGCCTTGACGAGGGAAGCGGCGTACGTCGGGCTGGTCGCGTCGCCGACGCGCTCATCCGTCGTGCGCGAATGGCTGCGCGAGGAGACGACGGTCGGGGAGGAACGGATCGCGGCACTCCGCGCGCCTGCCGGGATGGACATCGGGGCGGAGACCGCGGAGGAGGTCGCGCTGTCGATCCTCGCGGAGCTCGTCCAGGTCCGCCGCGGTCGCGCCGATTTCGTCGCATCACCCGGTCCGGCTACGGTCGCAGGCGGGATCCCGGAATCGATCACGCTGGAGCCGGTCGTCGACGACATCGTCCTGACCGACCCCGTCTGCGGCATGACCGTGGACCCCGCCCACGCCCGGCACCTTGCCGAGCACGACGGTATCGTCTACGCGTTCTGCTCGATCGGCTGTCGCACGCGGTTCATCAAGGAGCCGGCGACGTATCTGAACGCGACCGAGTACTCGCCGATGCAGGACTGACCCGAGGCTCGAGCACCGGAGGCATCGGATGCATTTCGAAGGGACCGTCCAGATCAACGCCCCACGCGACCGAGTGTGGGCGTTCGTCATCGACCCGAACCAGGTCGGTCAGTGCGGCCCCGGCGTCGAATCGATCGAGGTCATCGACGACACTCATTTCAAGGCGACGGCCAAGGTCGGTGTCGGCTTCATCAGCGCGCGGTTCGTGGTGAACCTCGAGTTCGTCGATCTCGACGCCCCGAACGCGGCGACCATCAAGGCACACGGCCAGGCGCCGGGGAGTGCCGTCGACGCCGACGCACGCATGGAGCTGTCCGACGCCGATGGCGGTGGAACGACGATGGACTGGTCGGCCGAGGTGATCATCGCCGGGACGATCGCCAGTGTCGGAGCGCGGCTCATCGAGGGGACGGCCAACAAGATGATCGGCCAGACCTTCGATTGCATGCGGACCAAGCTCGAGGCTGCCTGAACGACTCGCGCAAAGCGCGATGGAGCGCCTGCAGCGGGTCGTCGGTCCGCTCGCGACCAACGTCCACGTCCTCGTCGACCCACACTCGCGGGAGGCGATCGCGATCGACACCGCCACGCCGTGTCTCGCTTGGATCACGGGTGAGCTGGCGGCTCGCGACTGGACGCTCAAGCTGATCGTCTCGAGCCACGGCCACTGGGACCACATCGGCGACAACGCCGCGGTCGCCAAGCACACCGGCGCCGATGTCGGTGCCCATCCGCTCGATCACGACCGCCTGATCCATCCGAGCACCAACGCACCGTTCGACATCCCGCCGTCGGTCCCGGCCGTCGACCTGGCTGAAGGCGGCGAGGTCCGGTTCGGGTCGATCCGCCTGCGTGTGCTCCATACCCCGGGCCACACGGAAGGGTCCGTTTGCCTGTACGAGCCCGACGAGGGCCTGCTGTTCAGCGGTGACACGCTGTTCGCGGGCGGCTGGGGCCGCGTGGACCTACCCGGCGGCGACCCTGACGCGATGGTCGCCTCGCTCGGGCGGTTCCTCGACCTCGAGGATGGCGTGCACGTGTTCCCTGGCCACGGCCCGGAGACGACGATCGGGCGGGAGCGTGCCTGGCTCGAGCTCGTCCGCGATCAGCGGCGGCTGCTGGCCTGAACCGTGGCCCCCTGGGTCACGACCGTCACCGGGACAGGGCACGCGGCGCGTAGCCGGCTCGGGACATCCTCGCCGAGCCACCGCGACAAGCCGCGCGGCAGCGTCGACACGATCACCTCGTCCGCCTCCTGACGCCGGAGGGCGTCACGCACCGCGTTCACGGGGTCGCGGTCGCCGACTTCGCCGTCGGCCTCGACGCCCATCTCCTTCAGGCGATCCAGCATCTCGTCGAGTCGCGCTGTGGCTGTCGCCCGCGACTCACCTTCATCCCAGCTGAGCCGACCGCCCCCGACACTCATGGGGACGACGACGTGGACCCGCAATGGTCCATCGGCGAGCCGCGCGGTGATCGCCTCGCGCAGGGACTCGCTCGTCAGCGTCTGGTTGGCCACGATCAGGTAGGAACGCATGATCGGATCCTCCAACGCGTCATGGCCATCATGCCACTACCGTTGGATACGTCCGATCAGCGCTCCAGGGTTCGCCCGTACGCCGATGTCCGCTGGTCGACCTCGAAGCCGAGTCCCTCGTACAGACCCAGCGCTCCGGTCGGGTTCTCGGTGTCGACGCCCAGCATCGCGTCATCCATCCCTGCGGCGCGCAGACGGCGCAAGGACGCAGCGGTGATCGCGCGGGCCAGGCCGCGACGGCGCCATGGACGCCGGACACTGATCTTCTCGAGCCAGCCTCGCTTGACGCCGAGCCGCTCGTTCTCGTCAGACCAGATCCAGTTCTGGACGACGCCGGCGACCTCGTCGCCATCCCACGCCACGACCCACAGATCGGTATCGAGATCGGTCTTCTTGAACAGCGTCGCGAATTGCCGCTCGTCGTAGTCGTCCGGTTTCCAGTGGTCCTGGAACGCTTCGAACTCCGCATCGAAGATCGCCCGATGGTCGGCCGGTCGGACGGGTCGCAGCTCGATGCCGTGGGGCAGTGGCAGCTCCGGGATGTCGTCGAGCGTCGGGCGCCGCATGAGGAAGAACCAGCGGTCGACCGTGAAGCCTTCCGAGGTCAGCAGCGCCTGATGGCCGGTCTCACGCTCGGCGGTCCACGTGCGGATCGTCAGGGGATACGGGTCGCCCTGCGCCTCGGCGATCTCCCGGACGCGTCGCAGGTTCTCGTACAGGAGCGCGCGGCCGAGCCCGCGTCGACGGTGTTCGGGCACGAGGTGGCCGTGCACGTCGTACATCGGCTGGCCAGCGCGAAGCGCTCGCTCCGCGGAGGTGACCGCGACGACCGTGCCGTCGATCTCGGTGAGGACGACGTCGGTCCTCGGATCCAGGCCCGATGCGCTTTCCATCTCCTCGCGCAGATTCGTGGCCGTCGGGAACCATGGGACGACGTCCTCGACGTTGGCCGCGTTCATGACGCGGGCCATCAGCTCATAGTCCGCGTCGGTGCCACGCGGGCGTCGGAATCGGAGGCCGTCGATCTGCGGGGCGTCGCCGATGTCGAGCCAGGCGTCGGCCGCGGCCACGTGTTCTCGCGTCGTCATCAGAGGGCTTCTCCGTATTTCTCGCGCATGTGCCGCGAGACCTGCTTGTGCACGTTCCGCCAGCGCTTCCGGTACTCGGCGTCGGCTCGGGCGTCACCCTTGCGTTCCGAGTACGCCAGCTCGCGC
>Ga0068860_100008504_pt1 | contig 10225 bp, 10 predicted proteins | sample KBSSwiS32_FD_66597 | JGI IMG/M metagenome (GOLD analysis project Ga0068860, IMG submission 66597) | Switchgrass rhizosphere microbial communities from Kellogg Biological Station, Michigan, USA - KBS Switchgrass S3-2 | ecosystem: Host-associated > Plants > Roots > Rhizosphere > Soil ...
CTAGACGACGGGGCTCCGCGCGAGGAACGCTTCGCGAATCGCATCACCCACCGTTTTCCGTGCGGCGCCGACGAGGTCCGCAGTCCGATCCTCGATGGTCATCCCCAGTATCTGCACGAAGGCGCTTTCCAGCGATGCATCGAGCCTTGCCGCGCGCCGTTGCGGGTCGCTTTCCGAGATCGCGGCGAGAAGCCCGGCGAGCAGCGCCTGCTCGTGCCCGAGTACTTGTCCGAGCAATCGGTACAGCAGGTCGGTCAACACCACCCGGTCCTTTTCCAGCTTCGCTACGCGAGCTTCCAATTCTTCGATCAAGGCAGTTTCCTCGACTTGTCGTGGAGAGCCGGTATTTTCGCACCACGCGAGCACCCTTGCCGCTCAAAGAGCCGAATCATCCTCGAGGTCCTTGAGGTATTGGCTGATATCGCCGCGCGCGGTCTCGAGGGCCGGAAGCCATTCATCCCGGATCGGGTGAGTGTGGGCAGGCGGCGTGAGATGTACCGTCACTGCGAAGATGGCGGGCCCGAGGTAATCGTCCTCGTACGAATTTCGCGGCGGCTTCTCGGCCGCCGCCGCCAACTCGGCCTTGAGCGCCTGGTATCGCACGCGAACCCCCGACAGCTCTTCAGCCGTTAACGTGTCGCGATCGGCGATGGAGGCAATGATCGCGCCGACATCGCGTGCGAGCTTGCGCAGCTCGCGCAGCGTATCGAGCGCGTCCGGGTCGGTGGTCATGGCGCCGGCCCCTTGCTAGCGTCGCTCCCGCAGCGGGACCACTGCCGGCATCTGCTTCGCGTGGACGTCGATCGCGGTCTCGAAGCACGCGGTATCGGTTGAAATCGGCACATTGATCGCGTTGGGGAAATCGATGCTGCCGGCCGCGCGCGATCCTTCGAGCCGTTTCACGCCCTGCGCGTCGATGATCAGATCGAGCGCGAGACGCTCCTCGAGCGCGAAGTCGCCGCCGACTTGGTAGAGCCCTGCGCCGGTCACCGGGAAGCCGGTGCGCATCGGCGCGCCCTGAGCATAGGCGCTCCATCGAATGTCGAGCACAGCGAACTGGTCGTACCACTGGCTGCGCTCGAGCGGCAGCAGCGAGAACGACCCGCTGATCGGGCGGTGCATCTCGAGCAGGCAGGCGCAAGGATCGACGCATCCTTCCTGGAGCGAGCTGGGCTCGACCAGTTGATAGCGGAGCATCGCATCGCGCACCACCGGTGCCGCATCGACGACGATCACGGTGTCGTGACAGAACATGCCGTTCCTCGATATGGTGACGTCGATCGACGGGCGCTCGACGCCGTCGGCCGCGACGAGGCCGCTGTCGAAATGCTGGGGATCGTCACCGTCGATGACGAGGTCGAGGTCGAGCTGCTGCGTGAGCTCAGCCTCGCCGCCGATACGGTACGTGCCCGAGCCGCTGATCGGAAGTCCGGGTCCGCCGACGTCGGCGCTCCAGTTCACCTGGGTCACGTCGTAGGTGTCGAACGCGCCGTCGGATCCCGTCGGTGTCAGGCGAAAGATCCCGCGCACCGGAACCTCCCGGAGGACAGGACAAAGGCAAGGCGGAAAGCATCCCGTCTGATAGCTCGCGAGCTTGCCGAGAACGTAATAGGGCTCGGCGCGATAGGTGGCGTCGGAGGGTGACGGCGTGGCGGCAAGCGCGATCGCGATCGAGGCCGCCACCAAACTGGGAATCCGATGTTTCATGGCTTGCTCCGGGCCCGATTGGGCGCCCGTCGATTCGGAGGACGAATTGTCGCGCATTTTGCGCGGCGTCGCCTAAGCCGCGCAGCGGCTGAATGTCGCGGCGGTCAACCGCGGGCGCGTGTCGATTGTCCCGACGGTCGAGTGGTTGTGCGCAAGACCCTGAGCGCGTTTGTTACGCAGGGGCGCAGCTGTTACGGCGAAAACGCTGCTCGCCCGTCAAGCCGCTTCATGCTCCTGCCCGTGAAATCGACGGGGCGATGCGATTCAGCCCTCAGACCGGCACGCAACCTGCGTTGAAAGCCACGGCAACCAGCGATTCCGCCGTTTGGGACCTGGCCTTCCTTTCACTCAAGTAGGGCGCGATTCGAACCGACCGTTGGTAGTGCCCCGAAACGCGCTCGAAACCGAACTGGTCGCGATCTGGGAAGAAGTCCTCGGCGTCGACCAACTGGGAATCGACGACGATTTCCTGAGCCTCGGAGGCGATTCGCTCGACGCCGCGCGGATTGCGGCGCGCGTGGCCGCCCGGTTCAATGTCGAAGTGCCGACCAGCGCCCCGTTGCTGCTGGAAACCGTGGCAGGAATGGCGGATGCGGTGGCTGCGGCAAAGGCCGCGCGCGGCGGCGGCGCTGCTGCGGCTCCCTAGCGCACCGAGGGCTCGATCAGGCCCTCACCTGGAATAGCGTCTCGATCTCGACCACGCTGCCGTCGGGCAGCGAATTCATGCCGACGGCGCAACGCACGCCCTTGCCGGCGCGCTCTCCGAAGACCTCCGTCATCAGGTCGTTGAAGCCGTTCATCACCTGCGGCGTGTCGATGAAATCCGGCATGCAATTCAGCATGCCGAAGGTCCTGACCAGACGGACCACCTTGTCGAGGCTTCCCAGTTCGGCGCGGACCACGCTCAGCACGATCAGCGCAATCTGCCGTGCGGCCTGGTAACCCTGGTTCGCGTCGAAATCTCGCCCCAGCTTGCCGGCCAGCGGCGTGCCGTCGGGCTTCTTCGGCTCGAACCCCGAGAGATAGAGCATGTTATCGACACGCACCGCAGGTTGGTATGCCTTGAACCTGTCGAAGTTTGGCAACTCCAGCTTCAACTTGCGCAGCTGCTGCTCGGCCATGGGCGCCGCCTTGCCCTGGGCCAGAGCCACTTCCGTGAAGGAAAACCACCGAGGTACAACTACGCCACAGGCGGCGCCGGCGGCTAGAAACGCACAGTTCTTCAGCATTCCGCGACGATTCATGGCAGGCATGGAAGTGTCCTCCGTTGGAAAGTGTTCTCTCTGCAACGCGGACCATTCTAAATGCAAGTGAGTCGATCGACGCTCGAATCCGGCCGTTCCGGCGGCAGTGACGCGTTACGCGCGCGGTCGTAGACTGACGCATCCGGGGTTCGCTTCAGGAGGCTGCAATGACAACGCTCCGCCGCACCTTCCTCGCGCTCGCCGCGTCCGTCCTTGCGCTGAATGCGAGCGCCGAAGTCTTCCGGTGCACGGATGCCGCGGGCAAGGTCGAATACCGCGATGCGCAGTGCGATCGGGCGAGTGCAAGCAGGAGGCTCGACGTCGTTCCGCCGGGGCCGGGGATCGAAGCCGAGGCCAATCGTGCGCAGGTCGCGCGCGAAGCGGCCGAGTTCAACGCGCGCTTCTACGAGGCGCGGCGGCAACCCGCGACGGTCTACTACTATTCGGAGGCGTTCGTCGAGCGCGAGCTGGCCGAGCCGATGTACTACGGTTGGGCAGGGCCGGTCTGCAATGGCAGCAAGGGATGCGGGGCGAAAGATCGTCCGCTACGTCAAGTGCGAAGAAACGATCGCCCGCGCGCGGCACCCACGCCGAGACCGCTGCCGGTGCGATAGCGCTCGCCCCGGGTTTCGCTTTCGCTCAACCCGGGCTGCGAGCCTCGCCCGGAAGTCGGCCGGCGACCGGCGCTGCGGCGTTCGCCTTGCCCAGATACATCCGCATCGCGAGGCGCGGGACGATGCCGCCATACGGCGGATAGAACAACCCGACAGGGAAGAAGCGGTGGCGGCGGTACACGGCCTTCGCGTGCGAGAGCTCGCGAAATCCTTCCACGCCGTGATAGCTGCCCATGCCCGAATTGCCGACGCCGCCGAAGGGCAGGTCGTGGTTGAACGCGTGCCAGCCCCAGTCGTTGATCGACATGCCGCCGGCGTGCGTGCGCCGCTTCAGGCTCGCGAGCGCGCGGTCGTTCAAACCGAATACGTAGAACCCGAGGGGGCGCGGGCGTGAATTGACGTACTCGATCGCGTCGTCGAGCGAGTCGTAGGTCATGATCGGAAGGATGGGACCGAAGATCTCCTCTTGCGCGATCCGCATGTCGTCGCGCACGCCGGTCACGATCCTGAGCGCAATGCGCCGTCCCGCGCCATCGCCGGCGGCGATCACGCGCCCGCCCTTCGCCTCGGCGTCGGCGATGAGCTCGCCCATGCGTTGCGCGTGGCGGTCGCTGGCCATGGCCGTGTAATCCACGTTGCCTGCGGTGGTCGGATACATGCGCCTGAACGCATTGGCGACGGCTTCCGCGAAGCGCATCTCGCTGCCGCGCGGGACGAGCGCGTAATCCGGCGCAAGACACACCTGACCGCTGTTCAGCGCCTTGCCGTGCGCGATCCGCTTGGCGGCGTCGGCAAAATCGGCATCCGGCCCGACGAGCGCCGGCGATTTGCCGCCCAGCTCGAGCGTGACGGGGACCAGATGCTCGGACGCCGCCTTCATCACATGACGGCCTACCGCCGGCGAGCCGGTGAACACGATGTGATCGAAATGCAGCTTGGAAAAGGCTTGCGCTTCCTCCACCTCACCGCCGAAAACCGCGACCTCGTCCTCCGGAAAGATTTCACCGAGCATTCTCGCGAGAAGCTCCGTCGTGCGAGGCGAGAGCTCGGACATCTTGATCATCGCGCGATTGCCGGCCGCCAGCGCGGCGACCAGCGGACCCAGCGCGAGAAACAGCGGAAAATTCCATGGCGCGATGATCCCCACCACGCCCTTCGGCTGATACTCGACGTGCGCGCTGTTGGTGAGGAACAGGAGCTCGGTGTGACGCCGCTGCGGCCTCATCCAGCGCCGCAGGGAGGACAGCGCGTGGTTGGCTTCCAGGATCGGGCCCATCACCTCGACCAGCTTCGTCTCGGTGGCCGAGCGGCCGCCGAAATCGGCGTCCACGGCGACGACGATCTGTTCCTGATACCGGCGCAACAGCACCTTGAGCGCGCGGAGCTTTTTCTTGCGCTCGGCGAGGCTCGGGTAGGGATGATCGAGAAACGCCTTGCGTTGCGCGGCGAGCGTTCGACGCATGCGGTCGATGATGGGATTCATGGGGTCACCGGATGGTTGCGGGTGCTGCGTTGAGTTGGGGGGCGGGACGCGCTTGCGCATTGGCACGCGGAATCGCGGCCATTGCGCGCTCGGTCATCGCCGTGATGGTGAGCGACGGGTTCACTCCCGGGTTCGCCGGAAGGGCCGAGCCGTCGCACACGAGAAGGTTCCTGTAGCCGAACACCTGGTGGTTCCGATCGATCACGCCGGTGCTCGCATCGCGTCCGATCACCGCACCGCCGAGCAGGTGCGCGGTCGTGGGGATGTTCGCCGCGGCCTCGAGCACGACGCTTTGCGCAATGCCCCCGGTCTTTTTCGCGAGCCATTCCGCGGCCTTGTTGCCGACGTCGATGTACGTCGGATTGGGCTTTTCCGGATCCTGCTCGGTCGTGAGGCTCACGCCGCGGCCGAACCGGCGCCGCTTCGCGCGAAAGCCGATCGCGTTGTCGAGGCTCTGCATGACCAGGAACACCACCGTCCGGCGCCCCCAGCCCCAGGGCCACAGGCATTTCAGGAACTTGATCGGATGCAGCACGACGTTGCCGAGCAGCTTCAGCGGACGCACGAGGCGCGATCCATCGCCGACGATCAGCGTGAACAGGAACGACATGAAGTCGCCCTTCGGACCATACGTGACGAACTCGATGTGCGTGTCCTCGCGCGGATGAATGCTGGAGCTGATCGCGACGTCGCGCGAGGGCTCGAGCTTCGAGCTCTTCGGCAGCGTGACCGCGAGGATCGATTCGCTGTTGGTGCGCACGAGCTGGCCGAGCCGATCGCTGATGTTCGGCAGCGCGCCCGTGTGCTTGCACGTCGCGAGCAGGCGATTGGTGCCGAGCGCACCCGCGGCGAGGATCACGCCGCGCGCGGTGAACGTTCGCCGGCGTTTCCTGAACCACGCACCGGGATGCTCCGTTTCGATCTCGTAGCCGTCCGCGCCGTCCGGTGAGCCGAGTGGACGGATGTCGACGACCTGCCGCTCCGGCATGACCTGCGCACCCTTGCGCTCGGCGAACCACAGGTAGTTCTTCAGCAACGTGTTCTTGGCGCCGGTGCGGCAACCGACCATGCACGCGCCGCAGCGCGTGCACCCCGTGCGATCCGGGCCCTCGCCGCCGAAGTACGGATCGGGCACCGTCACGTTCGGCTCGCCGAAATAGATGCCGACGGGCGTGCGTGTGAACGTGTGCGCGGCGCCGAACGCGGCGCCGACTTCCTTCAGCAGCGCCTGGTTGTCGCTGTCGAACGGCACCTTGTTCACCCCGAGCATGCGCTCCGCGGTGGCGTAGTGCGGCGCGAGCGCGGCCGACCAGTCGTCGAGACCCTTCCACTGGGGGTTCGCAAAGAATGCGGGCGCGGCGCGGTACAGCGTGCACGCGTAGACGATGCTGCCACCGCCTACACCCGCGCCGCTCGCGACGAACACATCCTTGAACGGCGTCAGCCGGAGAATGCCCCGCAACCCGAAGAACGGCGCCCACAGGAACTTGCGCAACTGCCAGGTGCTTTTGGCGTAGTCCGCGTCGGGGTAGCGCCTGCCGCATTCGAGCACGCCGACCTTGTAGCCCTTCTCGGAGAGTCGCAACGCGGAGACGCTGCCGCCGAAGCCGGAGCCGACGATCAGCCAGTCATAGTCGAATCTTGTCGCGGTCATGGCGGAGCTCAATGGCTTATCGGGCGGCGCGGTTCGGCGTGACGATGTCGAACAGCGGATTGAATTCGTCGAGCATGCCGAGCAACTCCTGGAGCTTTGCGCCGTTGCCGGAGATCTTGAGGCTGCCGTCGGCCGCGGCCTGCGCGAAGGTCTTCTGCCGCAGCGTGATCGCGTCGAGCGTCGAGCGATTCAGCGTGATCGTGGCGTCGGCGTCGGCGGCCTGCTTGCCCATCGTGTGCGTGAGCACCGAGTTCTCGAGGTTCATCCTCGCTTGCTGCTGCGTATCCGGCAGCACCCAATTGATCACCGTCCTCTTGCCTTCGGCCTTTGCCGCGTCGAGGCGAACCGCGAGGTAACCGAAGAAGAGATCGAGCGGGATCGAGCGGATCACGTCGGGGCTCGCCGTAGTGATCGGCATGACCTTCGGCTTGCCGGTGCGAAGCTCCTGAGCGCCGGTAAGGTAGGCGTTGCGCCAGGTGGCGGCTTCGCTCTGGTAGCCGAGCTGCTCCATCGCGTCCGCGGCGAGCGCGCGCGCTTCCTCGTTGGTCGGGTCGGCGAACACGACCTGGTTCATCACCTCGGACACCCAGCGAAAATTGCCTTTGGCGAAGTCGGCACGCGCGCGCTCCATGACCGCGCGGGCGCCGCCCATGTACTCGACATAGCGCTGCGCCGACTCCGCGGGCGGCAGAGGATTGAGGTTCGCGGGATTGGCGTCGTACCAGCCGAGATACTTCTGATAGACGGCCTTGGTGTTGTGCGAGACGGTGCCGTAGTAACCGCGCGTCGACCATTCGCTGTCGAGGCTCGCCGGCAGCTTGACGCGCTCGGCGATCTCGCGCGGCGTGTACCCCTGGTTCATCAGCCGCACCGACTGGTCGTGGATGTACTTGTACAGGTCGCGCTGCTTGCGCAGCATTTCGTCGATGTTCGTCGAGCCCCACTTCGGCCAGTGGTGCTGCGCGATCATCACGTCGCTCTTCGCGGCGAAGAGATCGCGCGACTCCTCGATGTATGCCGACCACGCGACCGCATCGCGGATTTCCGCGCCGCGAATCGTGTACAGGTTGTGCATGTTGTGGGTGACGTTCTCGGCAACGTTCAGCGTCCGGAACTGCGGGTAGTACATGTTCATCTCGGACGGGGCTTCGGTGCCCGGCGTCAGCTGGAACACGATCTCGACGCCATCGACGACGCGGCGGTCGGCCTTCTTGTCGATTGAATCGGTGGGCGGGATCAGCGTGACGTTGCCGACCGAGACTCCCTTGCCCAGTCCCGCGTCGACGATGCCTTTTTCATTCACCGGCAAGGTCGGGCCGTACATGTACAGCGCGCGCCGGCTCATCGCGGTTCCGGCGATCACGTTCTCGGCGACGGCGTGCTCCATGAATCCCGCCGGCGCAATGACCGTCACCTTGCCCGACTTCACGTCGGCTTCGTCGATGACGCCGCGCACGCCGCCGAAATGATCGGCGTGGCTGTGCGAGTAGATCACGGCGACGACCGGCTTGTTGGGGCGATGCTGGCGATACAGATCGAGCGCGGCCCTGGCGGTCTGTTCGGAGATCAGCGGATCTATGACGATCAGGCCGGTGTCGCCTTCGATGATCGTCATGTTCGACATGTCGAAGCCGCGCACCTGGTAGACGCGATCGGTGACCTTGAAGAGACCGTGGATCTGGTTCAGCTGCGCCTGGCGCCACAGGCTCGGGTTCACCGTGTCGGGCGCGCGATCGCTTTCGAGGAACCTGTATCCCGCGAGATCCCAGACGACGCGGCCGTCCGCCGCCTTCACCTCGGCGTTCGGGATTGTCCCGACGAAGCCGCGCTTCGCATCGTCGAAATCCTGGCGATTGGCGAACGGCAGGGTCGACAGCATCATTTGCTGCGCGGCGACCGTGGCCGGTGCTGCGTCCTTGCGCGCAAGATTCGGCTGCGCGATTGCTGCGTTGGCGATTGCCATCGTGGCGAGAAGTCCTATGAGCGTCGGGCTCTTGATCCGGTGCATGATCGTTTCCTGGGCGGGTGTGATGGGGTTGGCGTTCGAAGGTCGTCAATCGCTGGACGTCGGCATAGCCATCGTCGTTTCAAAATGCTGGCGGTGCGTCACGATGTCGGGCAGGCTGTGCTCGGCCGCGCCGGGAAACACGAGCTGCATCGCGTCGTCCGGGTTCGAGCCGGCGAACGTGCGGGCCGAGGCATCGGCGGCGGCTACTTCGGCGTAGGGCCGGACACCGCGCGCCTGCAGTTGCGCCGGCGTGCTCCTGCCTTGTTCGGTGCAAATGCCCACGACCCAGCGCAGCGTGTAGATGCGTTCGCGCACGACGGCGACCGGCAATAGCGCGTAGTCGGGGGCAATGACGCCTTTGCACCCGCAGGCCTGCAGCGTATGCGCAAGCTCGGTGGCGTCGACTCGCGGATCGAGCGATACGAATACGGCACCGATCACCGAACAAGCGACCATCGCGTCCGCAAGCTCGAGCTCGCCGGCGAGCATCAGCGCGATGCGATCGCCGGCAACGATCCCGAGCTTCGAAAGCCCCGCGGCGAGGCGTCGTCCCTTGTCCCACAGCAAGCCGTAGGTCCGGGGCTCGCGGCCGACGGCGCCGTCGACAGACCCGGCCGGCGCCTCGGGTGTTCGCCGTGCCTCTCGGGCGACGAAGCCCGCCAATGTCAGTTCGTTGTATTCGCTCATTCTCGTCAGTGCCGTGGGTCGTGCTTTATACGGGTGATTGCAGTGACGGCACTATCGAGGATTCGGGCGGCGGGGTCCCTCTATCAAAAGTTGGGTTTTGGCCGGCAGGGGGCCAAACCTACCCTGCGCCAGCCGGAAAAGCGTTCGATCAGGTTAGGTTTCGCACCCAACCCCCGCAAATCCCAACTTTTGTTAGAGGGCGCCAACCCGGGTTGGCCGGCAAAGTTCGGTCCTGTCACAAACCCATTCCAGGAGGACCACGATCATGTTTCGCAAAACCCTGACTGCGCTGGCGATCGCCGCGCTCTTCGCGCAAGGCGCGGTTGCGGCGGTGTCGGCCGACGAAGCCAAGCAACTCGGTAGCACCCTCACCGCCGTCGGCGCGGAAAAAGCCGGCAACAAGGACGGCACGATTCCCGAGTACACCGGCGGCCTGACCAGCATTCCCGCGGGCTTTCAGAAGGGCAGCGGCATTCGCCCCGATCCGTACGCCGGCGAAAAGCCGCGGATGACGATCACCGGCAAGGACGCCGCGGCCAACGCCGACAAGCTGACCGAAGGCACCAAGGAGCTCTTGAAGCGCTATCCGAACATGCGCATGGACGTCTACCCGACTCATCGCGTGGTGACGCTGCCGGCGAAGGTGCTCGCCAACACCGCGAAGAATGCCACCGGAGCGAAGAGCATCAACGGCGGGATCGGCGTCGAGGGGATGCTCCCCGGCGTGCCGTTCCCCATCCCGAAGAGCGGTTACGAGGCGATGTGGAACCACCTATCGCGCTACACCGGCGTGGCTTACAACGCCAAATATGAAACGTGGAACGTCGA
>Ga0068860_100008508_pt1 | contig 10222 bp, 8 predicted proteins | sample KBSSwiS32_FD_66597 | JGI IMG/M metagenome (GOLD analysis project Ga0068860, IMG submission 66597) | Switchgrass rhizosphere microbial communities from Kellogg Biological Station, Michigan, USA - KBS Switchgrass S3-2 | ecosystem: Host-associated > Plants > Roots > Rhizosphere > Soil ...
CGGGTACTCCCACGAAAAGCCCTTGTCGATGCGCACGGCGCTGCCGTCGGCCTCGATGAAGAGATCGTCGGGCGACGCCGGCCAGCCGAGCGGCAGGCCGGCGAGCGGCTTCCCCGGCCGGATCGCGTCGGGGCTGTTCGGTGTCTTCGCGGACGGCGGAATCGCGCGCGGAAACGGCGCCTTGTGGCGAAAGCCGCCGGGACGGTCGATCGTGCCGAGCAGCGTCATCAGGATCGCAAGCGCGCGCGCGGTGTGAAAGCCGTTGGAATGCGCGGCGATCCCGCGCATCGCGTGGAACGCCACCGGATTGCCCGTGACGGTCTCGTGCTCGACACCCCACGCATCGGTCCAGGGAATGGGCAACTCGATCTTCTGGTCGCGCGCGGTGACGCCCATTTCGTGCGCGAGCCGGCGAATCGTCGCGGCCGGAATGCCGGTGATCGCCGCCGCCCACTCCGGCGTGCAATCGTGAACGCGCTCGGCAAGGAGCTGGAACGCGGGCTTCACCCGCAGGCCGTTGTCGAGCGCGAATTCGCCGAGCAGATACGGATCGGCGTCGGGCGTGTGCGTCGGCACCGCGCAATTCGAGTGGCGATCCCACCACAACTTGTTCTGCGGGTACTGCGGATTCACGACCGGGCTGTCGGGATCGGGAACCAGCATTCCGAACGTTGCGCTCTCCGCGGTGGCGTCCACCAACTGGCCCGCGTTGGTGTAGCGCACGAGGAAATCGCGATCGTAGAGACCGGTCACCAGGATCTCGTTGATCAGCGCCATCAGCAGCGCGCCGTCCGTGCCCGGCTTGATCGGCACCCATTCGTCGGCGATCGCCGAATAGCCGGTGCGGATCGGATTGATCGACACGAAGCGCCCGCCGCTCCTCTTGAACTTCGAGATCGCGACCTTCAGCGGGTTCGAATGGTGATCCTCCGCCGTGCCCATCATGAAGAACAGCCGCGCGCGGTCGAGATCGGGCCCGCCGAATTCCCAGAACGAGCCGCCGATCGTGTAGATCATCCCGGCGGCCATGTTGACCGAGCAGAAGCCGCCGTGCGCCGCGTAGTTCGGCGTGCCGTACTGCCGCGCGAACAATCCGGTCAGCGCCTGCATCTGGTCGCGACCGGTGAAGAGCGCGAACTTCTTCGGATCGGTGTCGCGGATTTTCGCGAGGCGCTCTTCGAGGATCGCGTAGGCGCGCTCCCAGCTGATCGGCTCGAAATCGCCGTCGCCGCGCGCCGCGTTGGCCTTGCGCAGCAGCGGCCTGGTGAGCCGCGCCGGCGAGTACTGCTTCATGATCCCCGACGCGCCCTTCGCGCAGATCACCCCTTTGTTCAGCGGATGATCGGGGTTGCCGTCGATGTAGCGGATCTCGCCGTCGCGCAGGTGCACGCGGATGCCGCAGCGGCACGCGCACATGTAGCACGTCGTCTTCTTGACCTCGAACTCGGGGACGGACGCCGTATTGGCTTTCGACGCCTCCACGATGGGGACTGTCCCCCGTTTCCGGTCATCCGCCATACTTGGCTCGATAGCGACCGAAGAGATCGTCGATCGTGGGTTCGTTCGGTGGAATCACGCGCGAGATGCGCGTGATGTTCAGGTAGTGCCGGTAATTCAGGTTCTCGGAAATGCTGTTGCGCCCCCAGGTGCCGCAACCCATCGACAGCGAAAACGGCAACCCATTGTCGAAGCTGCCGCCGGTGGCGAAGCAGTGCACCTGGTTGACGATTACGCGACACACCGGCAACTCCAGGCCGAGCGCCATCGGCTGCGCGTCGTCGCGCGTGTGAATCCCGATCGAGTGGCCGGCGCCCTCGTATGCATAGATCGCGCCGACGATCCGCATCGCGTCGGCGAAATCGCTGGCGCGGTACACGGTAAGCACCGGCGAGAGCTTTTCGCCGGAGAACGGATAGTCGGGCCCGGCGCCGGTCTCGGTGACCATCAGGAATGCAGCGTGCTCGCCGCGCGGCAATCCGGCAAGGCGCGCAATCGCAGGAGCCGACTGCGCCGTGATCGCGGGCGAGAGCTTGCCGTCCGGCCACATCGCGGCTTGCAGCTTCGCCTTTTCTGCGGCGTCGAGCAGCACGCCGCCTTGCTCCTCGAGCGCCGCGATTGTCGCGTCGTAGACCGCATCGAGAATCACGACCGAATTCTCCGACGAGCAGCTCGTCGCGTTGTCGAAGGTCTTCGACAGCCTGATCTTTTGCGCCGCATCGGCGATGTCGGCGCTCGCATCGACAATGACGGCGACGTTGCCGGCTCCGACGCCAATGGCCGGCGTGCCGCTCGAATACGCGGCGCGCACGTTGTTCTGCGAACCGGTGACGACCACGAGATCCACTTGCCGCATCAGCTCCGTCGTCGTCGCCTTGGTCACGGGCGCGTCGAGCTGCTGCACCAGGTCGCGCGGCGCGCCCACGCGGTCGAGCTCGGCGTGGATGTAGCGCAGCAGCAGCGCGCAGGTCTCGACGCCCTTGGGCGACGGCGCGAGGATGATGGCGTTACGGCCCTTCAACGCGTTGATGATCTTGTTCGCCGGCGTCGCCGCCGGATTGGTCGACGGCACGACCGCGCCCACCACGCCGACCGGCCGCGCAATTTCGATCACGCCACGCGCGGGATCCTCGCTGATGACGCCCACCGATCGCACGCCTTGCAGGTCGCGCAACAGCCCCATCGTCTTGCGCCGATTCTTGACGAGCTTGTCGGCGACGTTGCCGAGCCCGGTGCTGCGTACGGCGAGCTCAGCCAGCGCGCTGTTGTTTTCCGGATTGACGATCGCCCAGCCCGCGGCCGTAACGACGTCGTCGACCTGCGCTTGCGTATAGCGCTCGAACCGGCGTTGCGCGCGGCGCGCCCGTTCGACCAGCGCCGCGATTTTCGTCGCGGTGTCGGTGGCGTTCGCCGGAAGCGATTCGCGCGAGCCCACGTCGTCGCCTTTGGAGGGCCTACTTGCCCCAGCTGAGGGCAAGCGGATTCAGTTCGGCGGCGAGCTCGAGCAAGCCCGCCTTCGTCGCCGCATCCATCGGCGCCAGCGGATGGCGCACGTGGTCGCTCTTGATGACGCCGCCTCCCGCCATCACCGTTTTCGTCGCGCGCAGTCCGCACTGCCGATTCTCGTAGTTGATCAGCGGCAGGATGCGCGCATACGCTGCCGCCGCTTCCTTTCGCCGGCCGGCGCGGTGGTGCCCGACCACCGGCCGGATCAGGTCGGGGAGCAACGCGCTCGACATCGTGCCGGTCGCGCCGGCGTCGAGGTCGGCCATCAGCGTGATCGATTCCTCGCCGTCGAACGGGCCCTCGATCAGCTTGCCGCCGGCGGCAATCAGCCCGCGCAGCTTGGCGGCCGCGCCCGCCACCTCGATCTTGAAATAGCGGACCTGCGGCACTTCGCGCGCAAGCCGCGCGAGCAGCGGCACCGACAGCGCAACGCCCGACAGCGGCGCGTCCTGCACCATGATCGGCAGCGACGACGCCTCGGCGATGCGCGCGAAGTGCTCGACGATGCCGTTTTCGTCGGCGCGCAGCGTAGCGCCGTGGTACGGCGGCATCAGCATCAGCATCTGCGCGCCGGCGGCCTTCGCCTTGCGCGCGCGCGCAATCGCGATCTGCGTGCTGAAGTGGCTGCACGTGACGATCACCGGGACGCGGCCCGCGACGTGCTTCAGCGAAACCTCGAGGACGGTGTCACGCTCGTCGTCGGACAACAGGAACTGCTCGGAATAGTTGGCGAGGATGCAGATGCCGTCCACGCGCTGGTCGACCATGCAATCGAGCACGCGGCGCACGCCTTCGACGTCGAGCTCGCCGCTCGCGGTGAACGGCGTCGGGGCAACCGGAGCAACACCGACGAGTGGTGCCGACGACGTGATGGCCAAGGGGACGTCTCCTCGCGGGCGCTGACCGCGCAGGTTGAGGTTTGCACACAGTTTACGGCACCCCGCGGCACCAAGCGAAATTTCCGTTAATCTACGAAGCTTCCCCGTCCCCTCCCATCGCGATGAAATACCGAACGCTTCCCGGCACCGACCTCAACGTCTCGACGATCTGCCTCGGCACGATGACCTGGGGCGAGCAGAACAACGAAGCCGAAGCCCATGCGCAACTCGACTTCGCGGTGGCGAACGGCGTGAATTTCATCGACACGGCCGAGATGTATCCGGCGCCGGCGAGCGCCGCGACGCAAGGGCGCACGGAAATGTACATGGGCAACTGGCTCGCCCGCCGGCCGCGCGGCAACCTGGTGATCGCCACGAAGGTTGCCGGCCCCGGCCGGCGCGACTGGATTCGCGGGGGCCGCACCGATCTCACGCGCGACGTGATCGCCGAAGCGGTCGACACGAGCCTCGCTCGGCTGAAGATCGACTGCATCGACCTGTATCAGATCCATTGGGCACAGCGCAACGTTCCCGCGTTCGGCGCGGTCGAGTTCGACCCGAAGCACGAACGCGACGGACCGTCGATCCGTGACCAGGTCGAAAGCATGAGCGCGCTGGTCAAGGCGGGCAAGATTCGCTACTGGGGGCTGTCGAACGAAACCGCATGGGGCGTGGCGAGCTTCGGCCATGCGGCGCGCGATCTCGGCGTGCCCGGGCCGGTGACGATCCAGAACAGCTACAGCCTCGTGTCGCGCGGCACCGATGCCCACCTCGACGAGGCGCTCTTTCGCGAGAAGGTGTCGTTGTTCGCGTATAGTCCGCTCGCCGGCGGCGTGCTCACCGGCAAATATCGCGGCGGCCGCACGCCCGCGGGCGCGCGTTTCACGCTGTACGACAATTTCAGCACACGATTTCGCAAGCCGCTCGTCGTCGAAGCGGTCGAGGCCTACGCGGCGCTGGCGAGCCGCCGCGGCCTTTCGCTCATCGAGCTCGCGCTCGGCTACGTCCAGAGTCGCTGGTACCTGGGTGCGGCGATCGTCGGCGCCACGTCGGTGGCGCAGCTCGGCGAGAACCTGAAAGCGGCGGAGGTCGAGCTCGATGACGCCACGCTCGCCGAGATCGCCGAAATCCAGCTGCGTTATCCGAATCCGGCGGCCTGACCGCGGACGTGCCCGCGGATGCTGAGCTACCGGCACGGCTTTCACGCGGGCATGCACGCCGATGTGCTCAAGCACGTCGTGCTGGTGCTGCTGATACGTCACCTGACAAAAAAGGAAAAGCCGCTGTGGGTGATCGACACGCACGCAGGCGCGGGCGTCTATTCGCTGGAACGCGGGTTCGCCATCAAGAATGCGGAGCACGCGACGGGGATCGGTCGCCTGTGGTCGCAGAAGCGGTTGCCGGCACCGGTCGCCGACTACCTCGCGCAGGTGCGCGCCGTCAATCCCGACGGCGAGCTGCGCAATTACCCGGGCTCGCCGCAGATCGCGTTCCAATTGCTGCGGCCGCAGGATCGGCTTCGGCTCTTCGAGCTGCACGGCAACGAGGCGAAGCTGTTGCACGAGCACTTCGCTTCAGCGGGCCGCGCAGTGGCCGTCGTTGCGGGCGACGGTTTCGCCGGCCTGAAGGCGCTGCTGCCGCCGCCTTCGCGCCGGGGGCTCGTGCTGATCGATCCTTCGTACGAGCTCTCGAACGACTACAAGGCGGTGCGCGTTGCGATCCGCGACGCGCTCGAACGATTCGCGACGGGCACTTTCGTCGTCTGGTATCCACAACTGCCGCAGCGTGACGCGGAAGCACTGCCCGACGCGCTGCAGCGCCTCGCCGCCGGCGATTGGCTCCACGTCTCCCTGCGCGTACGCGCACCCGCCGCCGACGGCTTCGGGCTGCACGGCAGCGGTCTTTTCGTGTTCAACCCGCCGTGGAACCTGGAGAAGGACGTGCGCGCGATGATGCCCGCGCTCGTCGCGGCGCTCGCGCAGGACGAGCATGCGGACTACAGTCTGGCTTTTCGTCAAACCTGACCCGATGCCCGAAACCCCTGCCCCCCAAACGCTGCGCACGCTCGCCGAATTGCGCGAGCACCTGCGCCGCTTTGCGCAGGCGCGCGACTGGGACCAGTTCCATTCGCCGAAGAACCTGGCGATGGCGCTGATCGCCGAAGCGGCCGAGCTGGTCGAGCATTTCCAATGGTTGACCGAGGCGCAGAGCGCGGAGCTTTCGGCCGACAAGAAAGCCGAGGTCGCCGAGGAGCTCGCCGACGTGCTCGTCTACCTGGTACGGATAGCCGACAAGCTCGACATCGACCTTCTCGCGGCGGCGAGCGCGAAGATGGCGCACAACGAAGCGAAGTATCCCGCCGAGCACGTCAAGGGCAGCGCGAAGAAGTACACCGAATACTAAAGCCGCGCGGATCTCGGCGTTACTTCGCGGGCTTGGGCACCACCGGCAAGGCCCATTGGCGCGTCGACTCGTAGGCGCGCGCGGCGCGCAACACCAGCGCGTCGGCGTGCATCGGACCGACGATCTGAACCGCCACGGGCAGCCCAGAGCGCGTCAACCCGCAGGGAACGACCGCCGCCGGCTGCTGCGTCAGGTTGAACGGGTACGAAAACGGCGTCCAGCCCAGGAATTTTTCGAGCGTGAGCTCCCACTGTTCCGGCGTCCTCGCCTCGAACGCCGGAACGGCTACTCCCGGCGTCAGCAGCAGATCGTAGCGCTGATGAAACTCGCGCATCAACTTGCCGAGCTCACTGCGCCGCGCGACGAGCTTCTGCAACTCGAGTACCGAGACCTTGCGTCCCTCGTCGGCCTGCCAGCGCAACGCCGGGTCGGTCAGCGCGACTTGTTCCGGCGTCATGCTGCTCATCAATGTCAGCGATCCAACGAACCAGAGCTTGGTCAGGATTTCTTCGGGGTTCGCGAAGCCCGGCGCCACTTCGTCGACGTGCGCGCCCAGCGCCGCGAACGACGCTGCGGCCGAGCGCACCGCCGCAGCCACCTCCGCGTCTACGTTTCTCACGTAGCCGAGGTCGGGACTGAACGCGACGCGCAATCCGCGCACGCCGTCGTCGAGGCCGACGCGGTAATCGCGCGGGTCAAAGGGCAGTGACGTCCAGTCGCGGGCATCGGGCCGGCTCATCACCGTCAGCATCAGCGCGAGATCCTCGACGCTGCGCGCGTGCGGGCCGAGGTGCGCGAGCGTCCCCATCGGCGACAGCGGAAACGCGGGCACGCGGCCAAACGAAGGCTTGATCCCGGGGATGCCGCAGAACGTCGACGGAATGCGCACCGAGCCGGCGCCGTCGGTGCCCACGGCCACCGGTCCCATCCCGGACGCCACGGCCGCCGACGCTCCACCGGAAGATCCGCCCGTGGTCATCCCGACGTTCCACGGATTGCGGGTGATCCCGGTCAGGAAGCTGTCGGTCGTGCCCTTGATGCCGAACTCCGGCGTCGTCGTCTTCCCGAGCAGCACGCCGCCTGCTTCGCGCAGCCGCGCGGTGACCGGCGCGTCGACGTCCCACGCTTGCTCGCGCGCGATCGTGCGCGACCCGCGCAACGTCGGCCAGCCCCGCGCCAGGATCAGGTCCTTGATCGACACCGGGACGCCATCGACGATGTCGATCGGCGCGTGTTTTTGCCAGCGCGCTTCCGACGCCCGCGCGCTTGCCAGCGCGCTGTCCGCATCGACGTGGCAAAACGCGTTCAGCTGCGGATCGATTTCGGCAATGCGCGCGAGCACGGCCTGCGTCGCGTCGACCGGCGAAGCCGTGCCGTTGCGATAGAGCCGCACGAGCTCGGTCGCGGTGCAGTCGGCCAGGTTGCTCGCACTCGATTGCATGTTGCCTCCGCTCTTCACACCCAACCGAACGCGCCGAGGACCGCCGCCACACCCAGGCCCCATAGCGGATGGAGGCGCGTGGTCATCGCCAACGCCAGCATCGCCGCCGTGACGGCGTACGAGGCGACGCTGTCGTCGATCGTACGCGTCAGGACGTAGCCCGACGCCAGCACGAGGCCGACGGTCACCGGCGCGAGGCCGCGCTGGATCGCGATGCGCAGCGGCGCCTCACGAAAGCGATCCCAGGTGTGCGTAAACCAGTACGTGAACACCGACGCCGGCCCGCACATCGCGACGATCGACACGAGCGCGCCCGCAATGCCCGCGACCTTCCAGCCGACGAGGCTCACGATCAGCACGTTGGGGCCCGGCGCGGCCTGCGCGAGCGCGAAGAGCTGGCTGAAATCCGCGTCGGTCATCCAGTGCTTGACCTCGACGACGCGCAGATGGATTTCCGGAATGACCGCGTTGGCGCCGCCGATCGACAACATCGACAGCGTCAGGAATTGCAGCGCAAGCTCGAAGAGCACCGGCGAGAACGTCACCGCGTCCTCCCCGCGATCGCGACCGAGATCGGCACCAGCACCGCGAGCGTCCACAGCAACGGAAAGCGCAGCAAGCCGATCGCGATGAACACGACGGCGGCGATCCCGATCTGCCACGGCGTGCGCTCGATCGCGCGTCCCATCTTGAGGCCCATGGAAAGCATCAGGCCCGCCGCCGCCGCCGAGACGGCGTTACAGGCGCCGCGCACCGCGTCCACGTGCGCGAACTGCGCGTGGATCGTCGCCAGCGCGAGCACGATCACGAGCGGCATCAGCATCAGTCCCGCGGTCGCGGCGAGGGCGCCGAGCTTGCCGTGAAAGCGTCGACCGACGATCACCGACACGTTGACGATGTTCGGCCCCGGCAGGAACTGCGCGAGCGACAGCACCTCGTTGAACTCCGGCCCGGTGAGCCACCTTCGCTGCTCGACCAGCATCCGTCGCGCGAACGGCAGCACGCCGCCGAAGCCCGTCAACCCGACCTTGAGGAACCCCACGAAGAGCGCACCGGTCGAAACGTGCGCCGCGGACGATGCGATCGGGACCGTGTCCATCCCCCGAATGATAGTGGGTCCGGCCCGGATACAGCGATCCGCCGCACGTTCGGCGCCCGCTCGCGCCCCCGAACCGTTAAAATCGCGCCTCACCCTGCAGGGCCCGTGAACTGGCTCTAGTCCGAGAATGCCGGCGTCTGTCGCGTCCACCATCAAGTGCGTCGCCTGCGGCACCGAGTTGCCGCCGACGGCGAAGTTCTGCCACGAATGCGCGCATCCGGTGGCCGCTGCGCACGGTGGTCCTAAGGATGTCGTCGAACGGCTGCTGTCGGCCACCGCCACGATCGAAGGCGAGCGCAAGCTCGTCACCGTGCTGTTCGCCGATCTGAAGGGCTCGATGGAGCTGATCGCCGACCGCGATCCCGAAGAAGCGCGCAAGCTGCTCGATCCCGCACTCGAGCACATGTCCGACGCGGTCGAGAAGTTCGGCGGAACCGTGAGCCAGGTGATGGGCGACGGCATCATGGCGCTCTTCGGCGCGCCGGTCTCGTACGAGGACCACGCGATTCGCGCGTGCCACGCCGCGCTGTCGATGCTCGACCTCGTGCGCCACTACGGCGACGACGTGCAGCGCGAATACGGCGTGCCGATCCAGATCCGCATCGGTCTCAATTCCGGCGAGGTCGCGCTGAACGTCAGCGGCCACGGCCTGCACATGAGCTACACGGCTACCGGCCAGCCGGTGCACATCGCGGCGCGAATGGAACAGATGGCGAAGCCCGGGTCGGTCCTCGCGACGGCCGAAACGGTGCGGCTTGCCGAAGGTTACGTCGAGGCGCGATCGATCGGTCCGGTCCGCGTCAAAGGTCTGGAGCGGCCCGTCGACGTCGCGGAAATCCGCCGGCTGACGACGCGCCACTCGCGCTTCGACCGCGCGCCGGTTCGCGCGATGACACCCTTCATCGGCCGCGACGGCGAGCTCGCCAAGCTTCTGGCCGCGCTCGACGCGGTCACCGCCGATCGCGCCGGCCGCGTCGCGATCGTCGTCGGCGAGCCGGGGATCGGCAAGTCGCGGCTGGTGCACGAATTCCTGCGGATCGTCGGGCGGCGCAACGTGTTGACGCTCGACGGCGGCGGCGCGCCGTACACCGGCGGCGGCATGTATCGGCCGGGCGTGCATCTGCTGCGCCAGTACTTCAACCTGAACGAAAGCGACAGCGACACCGTCGTCCAGGAGAAGATCGCCGGCCGGATCGTCGCGCTCGACGGCGACGCGAACGCGGTGGTCGCGCCGATCCTCGCGCTGTTCCGCGCGCTGCCGAGCAATCATCGCTTCTTCGGACTGCCGGCGAACGAGCGGCGCCAGACGATGTTCTCGGCGCTGATGTGGCTCGGGCGGAGAATGGCCGCGGACCGCCCGCTGGTGCTGGTCTACGAGGACCTGCAATGGGTCACCGC
>Ga0068860_100008510_pt1 | contig 10221 bp, 12 predicted proteins | sample KBSSwiS32_FD_66597 | JGI IMG/M metagenome (GOLD analysis project Ga0068860, IMG submission 66597) | Switchgrass rhizosphere microbial communities from Kellogg Biological Station, Michigan, USA - KBS Switchgrass S3-2 | ecosystem: Host-associated > Plants > Roots > Rhizosphere > Soil ...
AGGCGGCCTGGTTCAGCGACACTGATGTGCGAGAACCCGAGCGATGCCATGTCCCACATTGTTGGAGGATTGCGGCGGCTTACGGACATATCGTGCGGCTCATGCCGTGTCGCTTCGAATTGACGCAGTCGGTCCTTGATTTCTGCTAATTCCCGCTCGAGAAAAGCTATCCGGTCCAGGCTGTAGTCGAAGCCTGAATAATGCGGTGTTCCTGACCAAGTCACCATTTTGTTCATCAGACGACGAAAGGCCCCGGGCCCCTCGCTCATGTCAGTTGTCATGATCGTTTCCTCAACGAATTGTTTCCGATAACTCGTGAGTCGCACCGCGGCAGGAGCACCAAGTCGGCCGCTTCTTCGGCATCCCTGAGGAGCGTCTTGCGAGGCGTGCCTAACTGCGCACGCAGAGTCAGGCCACGACCCAAATCCATTACTTGGCCCGCGCGAATGGATACGGGAAAGTCAGACGGGATTTCTCCTGCGCGGATCCCGTCCCGGAAACGACCTTCCACCAGCGCCACGGCAGCAGCGGCAGCGTTCTGAAGGAATTTCCGGACCTCAGCGTCGTTCACAAGCGGCGCAACGCACACGATAAGGCAGCCTGGGGCACAACCTTTCTCGGTCGCAGTTTCTACGGCCTGCCTCAAGAAGCTGGCGAGCGAGTCGCGAAGAGTCTCCGGCGAGAGGAGTGCTTTGGCTGCGAGAGCGCCCGTCCTCTCTGCATACGCCATAAGGGCACGCAAGAATATCGCCCGCTTGTCCCCAAAAGCGACATACAGGGTCGGACGTACCACACCCATCCCAGCGACGAGATCGTCGATCGTAGTTCCGTCGTAGCCCTTCGACCGAAACACCTGGGTCGCCTTTTCCAGCGCCACAGTCTCGTCGAAGCTGCGCGGTCGGCCCCGCGGCCTAGCGGTATTTTTAATCATTTGGTTCAAAACTCGTTGACAGTGGTCATGGGCTCAATATATATTAACTAACTAGTTAGTAATTAGCAAGCCGACTCCAGCCTTGCGGGGCCCACGATCGACTTTGCCCCTTCCGCCATGGAGCCTCCCATGCAACATTCGACCGCGCTTGTCACCGGCACCACGTCCGGGCTTGGTCATGCGGCAGCCCGCTTGCTCGCCATCGAGGGCTACGGCCAAGTTTTCGTCACCGGCCGCAGCCTGGCCCGGGTTCAAGAGACGGCCGCTCAACTCGCTTCTGAGACCAAGACTCAGGTTTTCATGTCGCTCGAGCTGGATCTTGACGTGCCGAGCAGCGTTGAATCGGCCCTCGCCAAATTGGTCAAGCTTGGTCGGCCGATCGATTTCCTACTGCTAAACGCAGGGTGGATCGGCGGTAAGGAGCGCGTGCTGACGGCGGCGGGCATCGAGGCGACTCAGGCTCCGCTCATCGGCCATCATCAACTGACTCTCGGTTTGCTCCGCGCCAACCTGCTGAGCACCAACGCGCGGATTGTTATCGCCGGCTCGGAATCTGCCCGAGGGGACGTACCCTTGTTCGGCTACACCGACGTGGCGGCCCTTGCAGCCACGCAACACCAGGGCGACCGAAGCGCTGCGGTGGAAGCTCTGTTGCGCAGCGGGCCAAGCGTGAACTACGAGCCCCGCAGGGCGCACTCCGACGTGAAGCTCATCGCCGCTTGGTGGGCGGCGGCACTATCGCGCCGGCTACCGCCCGGCATGGCCGTATACGCCGTCTCGCCTGGTAGCACGCCTGACACCAAGGGGCTACGAAACGCTGGCCCGGCCTTGAAGTGGCTGATGGTTCCGCTGATGAAGCTTATCCCCGGCATGTCTCACACGCCTCAGACCGCCGCTCGGCGATACCTCCAGGCATCGGAGTTCGGAACCGACGTCTCAGGGCAATTCTTCGCTTCGGCGCCCAAGAAGTTCACCGGCCCAATTGAGGCGATGCGCCAACCACACTTTCTCGATCGCGCCAACCAGGAGGCCGCGTGGCAGGCCATCGTCAAGGTCTCGGGCGTCGACATGTCCTGGCGATAGTCAATTCAGAAAGATCGCCACAACAAATCAACAGGAGAAGGTGAAGACCATGAACGCAGAGAAAGCCATTTATATCGCCATGGTTTTAAACACATGCGCAGCTATTGCTTTGGCGCTGTGGTACGTCGTGCCGCGCCTAAGAGAACTTAGCCTCGGCAGAGCTCTGATGGCATTGACCGCCGTCCATCTGGGACGAACCTTGTGTCTCCAGGTCTATTCCTCGCAAGACGCGGGCATGAAAATGGCCGATGCTGTTCGTGATCACATCGTCATCGGCGACCTTGCCGGGTGGGCGTTGGCGCTGGTTACCCTCTTATGCCTCCATTCGCGTCTGCGCTTGTCGATAGTCCTTATATGGCTGCTCGTCATCGAGACAGTTCTAGACTTTGGGTCAGGCACGATTGGTTATGTCCGTGACGGCACAATGGGCGACATAAACGGAACGTCTTGGCTGATCGTTGCCTTTTATCTACCGATCGTCGAGGTTGCCGTTGGCCTCACTATTTGGCAACTCCTTACAAGGCGCGGCGAGTCGCTGTTCGAGACCGAAGGGCCATGGGCGAGGGTAACCCCAAAAATGAGCGGAGCGTAACGATGAGCCTGAGCGACGCGCATTTCGCCAAGAAGAAGTTTATGACCGTCAATGGTCAGCGAATGGCCTATATCGACGAGGGCGAAGGCGATGCCATTGTCTTTTCGCATGGTAATCCGACCTCGTCCTATCTTTGGCGCAACATCATGCCGGCCTGCCGAGGGCTCGGTCGACTGGTTGCCTGCGATCTGATCGGTCAAGGCGATTCGGATAAGCTCCCCAAATCCGGTCCTGACAGATACGACTACTTCGAACAGCGCAGCTTCATTCATGCGCTTTGGGATCAGCTTGATCTCGGTGGCAAGATCATATTCGTCGTCCACGACTGGGGTTCGGCGCTCGGCTTCGACTATGCAAGCAAGCATGCCGATCGGGTGCAGGGCATCGCCTACATGGAATCGATCGTGATGCCGCTCGAATGGAGTGACATAAGCGAATCGCTGCGTCCTGCCTTCCAGGCGCTGCGTTCCCCCGCCGGTGACGCGATGGTCCTGCAAGAGAATTTCTTCGTTGAGAACATCCTCTTCGGAAGCATTGAACGACCCATCTCCGACGTATTTAAAGCGGAATATCGCAGACCCTTTCTGAACTCGGGGGAGGATCGGCGGCCGACCTTGGACTGGCCACGTCAGCTCCCAATTGCGGGCGAACCGGGCGATGTGGTCGAGGCGGTCAAGGACTATTCGCGATGGTTGGCGACGAGCCGTGTGCCCAAACTCTATTTCCACGCGACTCCAGGCGTCCTGGACCAAAGTCCGAACCAGGTCGCTTTCTGCCGGGCCTTCTCCAATCAGGAAGAAATTCAGGTGGAAGGCAGCCATTACATTCCTGAGGAAGCCCCCGAGGTTGTCGCTCCGGCCCTAGCCGCCTTTGTCCGCCGACTTCGCGGCATCGCATAAATTCATCGGCGCCATGACGCAGGTTGGAACAACGACCGATGCAAACAATAGAGGAATACAGTGATGACGACATTTCCGTATAAGACCGCCCTCATCGTCGGTGCCGGGCCAGGCATCAGTGCCTCACTCGCGCGTCGTCTTTCGGCGCTTGGTGTGGGAGTAGGCCTGGCTGCTCGCGATGTCGAAAAGCTCAAAGGACTGGCCGATGAGACCGGCGCAAAGACGTTCGCCGTAGATGCCACCGACCCTTCGGCCGTCGCGAGGCTTTTTTTAGATGCAGAGCGCCTACTCGCTGAGCCCGACGTCGTCATCTACAACGCCGGCGCTCGCGTGACCGGACGGCTGGCTGATCTGGACCCCGCGGCCGTAGAGAAGTGCGTCGCTATAAATGCTGTCGGGGCATTTCTCGTTGCACAGCAGGCGGCAAAGCGGATGGAGCCGCGGGGACACGGTGCGATCGTATTCACGGGCGCGACGGCCGGCGTGAAGGGGTTTGCTAAGTCTGCCCCTTTTGCGATGGGTAAGTTCGCGCTACGAGGCCTTGCCCAAAGCACAGCAAGGGAACTGGGTCCGAAAGGCATTCACGTGGCCCATATCAACATTGATGGAAGTGTCCGTTCTGCCGACCGCCCGGATCGTCCCGACCACCCGGACGGCACACTGGACCCTGATGCGATTGCACAAACGTACATTGACGTGCTGTCACAACCAAGAAGCGCTTGGTCGTTCGATGTCGATCTGCGCCCGTGGACGGAGTCGTTCTAAAGATCGGTGCGAATGCTGTTTGTAGTACAACGCGGACGTGAACTAGATAGGCGCGAGAGCGCTTAAGAGGAGGCCATTGATCATGAGCACACAGTCAAACCCCATTGAAACACTCCCGCCTGGGGACGTGGCGCGGCTCCTCAAAACGGGACAACTATTGCTGATTGACGTGCGCGAGCCCGCGGAATACGCCGCTGAGCGAATTCCTGGCGCGCTGCTGTACCCGCTATCGACCTTTGATGTAGCGGCACTTCCCACAGACGGTTCGCGGCGTGTGGTATTTCACTGCGGGAGCGGCAAACGATCCCTTGCCGCTGCTGAAAAACGCGTCGCAGCAGGTCAAAGCCCCGCCGCACACATGGGTGGGGGGATTGCGGCCTGGAAGGCTGCGGGCCTACCCCTCGTTGCACAGCGTGCTACATGAGTTCTAACGAATTGGCGGGAAAGCCAGTGATGATTCGACAGCTATTCGATCCCGATTCCAGCACTTACACCTATCTCCTCGCCGATGGTCGGACACGCGATGCGGTGGTTATCGACTCTGTCTACGAGCGGCACGCGCGTGATGCCGCGCTGATCCGCGAGTTAGGCCTTAGGCTTCGATATACGCTCGACACGCACTGCCGCGCGGACCACGTTACCGGCGCTTGGCTGATGAAGGAAGAATTCGGTAGCAAGATCGGTCTTTCGCCCGCGTACCGCGCCAAGAACATCGACCAGCCGTTGGTGCCTGGTAGTGCAATCCGGCTTGGCGCGGAGACGCTTGACATCTGTGCTACGCCGGGCCACACCGACGGCTGCCTGTCCTTCATAACCGGCGACCGAAAAATGGTGTTCACTGGCGACGCGCTGCTCGTGCGCAGCGCGGGACGCACGGCCTTTCAAGAAGGGAGTCCGCACAAGCTGTTCTGGTCGATTCACGAGCAACTCTTCACGCTTCTCGACGACTGCGTCGTATATCCGTGAGGCGGCGGGTTCGATGGTTATCATGCTCGACAACACAGCTATCTGGCCGGCGAATCGCTGCTGAGCGTGCACGCGTGCGTCTTCGGTGCGCACCGCTGGAGGAACGAACTAGTCGACCCGCATCTCTCCCTGAGAGCCACGCGAGCAGGAGGCGCACGAGCACCGCTCAGGAGATGCGGGCTTCGGCACACATCTCATGCAAGGCGGATAACCCCCACAAAAAGGCCTTCGATCGCGAACTCGTCGACGCCGGGATCAACCTCGATCGATGCGAAGTCCCGATTGTCCGGAAGCAGAACGATGCGCTTCCCGATGCGCTGAAATCGTTTGACCGTAATCTCGCCATCAACGCGGGCAACGACAATCTGGCCATTGGTAGCCTCGGACGTCCGGTGCACTGCGATAAGGTCGCGGTCCAGAATTCCCGCGTTCCGCATGCTCATCCCACAGACTCGGAGAAGGAAATCTGGTCGCGGCCTGAAGAGGTTGCGATCTACCGCAATCTCTCGCTCGAGGTTCGCGTCGGCACCGATCGGCTGGCCCGCTGCGACTCGGCCTACGAGCGGGAGAACCAAGACCTCATCGTGAGGCAACGGTGGCTTGGCGCTGCCGATCCGGCACTCGTTGAGATACGTCCGCACTATGGCCGCCCGACTCTGGGGAATTCGCATCGGGACAGTCGCTTCGCCATACGGGCCATATCCGGCCTTCCGACCAGCTCCAGGCCGACGCCCGCCGTGAGTTTGACGCTTCACAACTGCGAACTTGATTTGTGTGCCATAATCAAGTCTAGCACCGGCACTTGCTGGCTGGCCACTCAGTCGAGCGATGATTCTGCCAAAGACCGCTCGCGAACCGCGCAACGGCGTACTCATCCCATGGACACCGAGGTCAGATGTTGTCTCGCTCCATCCACCACAGTAGACCCCGGCGCGCACATGCCTTGAGCGTCGAACAGAACGGTTCTGTTCGCCAACTCATCCGGTGCATAGTAGTGTCATTTCGCAGCTATTCGTCGGCAATCAAAAAATACGCCACAACAATCAGAAAGACGCGTCATCGCAGAGGGTGAAATGAAACGCCAGTCAAAAAAACTTCTCATGAATAGACCGCAAAGATCTACTCTGAGATTGCGCGCCACGAGCGAAACCCGAGCATCAAAGGTACTGGTGAAAATGCGCGCACCCACCCCGACAGTGGTCTTTGATACCTACTGGCGGTTCGCATCAGAAAGGCAAGAGGTGCTCTTTCGGCGTGTGCGAGGCGACACAGCGCCATGGACAACCGACCCCATTCTTGCCGCGTATAAATTTACAAACGTTTATCGAGCGACGGACCGCGTAAGTCAATACCTGATTCAACGCGTCATCTATGGGAACAACTGCGACGCGCGCGATAGCGTCTTTCGTGTTTTGCTGTTTAAACTCTTCAACAAAATTGAAACGTGGGAATTGCTAGAGCAGCAGCATGGCGACCTTGTTTCCCGAAACTTCGACGTTTGCCGTTTCGATCACACACTCAACGCGGCGCTAAGCGCCGGCAGGGCGATCTACTCGGCGGCGTATATAATGCCGAGCGGACCCGCGATTGTGCGCCGGCCTAGAAAACATCGAATGCACCTTGAGATGCTATCCCGCATCTTGCGGGATAGCGTTCCGGATCGACTGCTTGCGGCCCGTTCAATGGCCGAAGTGTACGAGCGTCTGCGAGAGCTCCCAAGTATCGGACCTTTCCTGGCATACCAGTTTTCTACTGATCTGAACTACACATCGCATGTCGACTTCTCCGAAATGGAGTTTGTAGTACCTGGTCCTGGGGCGCGCGACGGTCTTCGCAAGTGTTTCAAGGATCTCGGTGACTATTCCGAAGCGGACGCCATCCGATGGATTGCTGATCGTCAAAACGACGAGTTTGCTGCGCGAGGGCTTACGTTCCAGTCGCTTTGGGGGCGTTCGCTGCAGTTGATCGATTGCCAAAACGTGTTATGCGAGGTCGACAAATATTCGCGCGTTCTACATCCGGACATTTCTGGACGCAGCGGGCGAAAACGAATCAAGCAGAAGTTTTCGCCAAGTTGCTCTCCTCTTCGCCTTTGGTTTCCTCCGAAATGGGGGATCAATCAGAAGGCGAAGCTCAAGATTCACCCGTTGTTAGCGCCGTCATCTGCATCTCTGTAGGACAGAGTTCGGGTCTCAGCGTCAAGAATCAACGAACCGCCGCGATTGCGCTTCAGTGCACGAAATGCCTCAAAGCCGACGAAGATCGCTCGTTGCCATTCATGCAATGCACATTTCCTGACTTCGAGGCCATGAACCATTCTTTGAATGAGTTTCAAGATGCCGTTATCGATACGATCCAAGCGGTTTAGCATTGAATGGCTGCGTGCATAGTCAAAAACTGTCTGAGCTATTGCCTCCTCGACAATCGCTGCGCGAGCCCCATCCTGCACTTCATCGACACCAGGGTCGCTTTTTCTCTTGCACCGCAACATTGAGCGCACAACAGGGGACCATCCAAGTACGGCGGCATATGCAAGGTGGAATGCATCGTGGAATCGATAGCCATCGTCTTTTCTCGCATTGTCAGTCAGTCGATCTCCCATATTCATGCCGTTAACACGCAAGACTACCTCGACACGCCCCGCTCCACGTGCGCGCTCCAAAAACTGTACTGCGATGCTTCGTGGAAGCCTCTCGTAGACAGGAAAATTCGTATCGAAGCAACGTGCCGGCCGTATCTCTTCGGAGCCAAACACGCCGGTGACCTTTTGTAGGCTCTTTGACAAGACGGAGGTAAGATTCAGCCCCTCCCGACGAATGGCGAAAAGAACGGCGTGCAAGGCCGGGCCTAAGGCTTTTGCGATACGACGCCTCGTTCCCGGTGCCACGTCCTTTCCTGATTCCGCAGTTGAGGCAACCAGTGCCGCAATGGCGCTCACCATTCCATACACGTGTGCAAGATTCCCTCGCGACGGAGCGCTCGAATGAGTTTCTGCGACCAGCCCCTCGAGGCTTAACTGATATCGCGAGGCAATAGCGCTGATGTACCAAAGCAGGTCTCCGAACTCCTCGATGAGGTTGCGGTGAACATGGTTATATGATTGCCCGTCGCGCAATTGCTTCTTTAGTTCTGATGCTAGCGAACCCAATTCGCCTACGACCCCAAGAACGGGAATGTGGCACTTCCGTGCGTCCTGCCAATCAATGCGCGCAGTTAAAAAAGCCTTCCGTTGATACTCGTCAAGCTTCATGCGGCCCTTCCTGCAACGGTCCTGCCGCGGATCGAATCACATTCCTTAATCAACTTAATTAGGTCGAGCCGTTTCCAGGTTGCTCCGACCTTGTCATCATCGAGGACTGCCAACGTGGCATGACAAACCAGCGGACCGATAGGTATGCCCACTTCGTTGGCGATGCAGGCCTGCAATCGCGCAAGCCCCTTAAAATTCCCGAGCGCTTTCTGAATGAAAAACTGATACCGGTACAGAGCCGTGAGATACAGCTCGTGGGACGGGCCGAGCTTCAAACTCACATGACTCAGACATTGACCCCCTACTGCATTGTTGTGGTCCTGTTCCGGGTCATAGAACTTGAGGTCGAGTGCTTCCATGCTGAGATCAAGTTCGTATACGGCGCGCTTCGTGCTTTTCGCTTTGAGTTGCCTCCTCAGCTTCTCGATGGCAAGTTCCAGCGGGTTGAGCCGTTCTCCTTCAGAGGTAAGCCGCTTTACGAGTCTCAATGCGTACGTGCCCTTGGTGTTCCCCGCCACTGACTTGATCTCTGGGTAGATCGATTCTGCGTACGCGAAAACGCCCGCCAAGCCCTTTGTTCGGTATTCCGTTGCCGGGAAAATCGTTTCCGCAACGGTGTGAATCGGATGCTTATCATGCTGCCTCAGAAAGTCATCGACGCGCGCTTCGATCGCGCGCGAAGCCGGCGTCGCAGAGTCCGGTTTCTCAATTTCGACGACCAGGTTGTAAATGCGATCCTCCCGATCGAGAAGTAGGTGGGCGGCCTTGAGCCACGCTTCAGAGCGGGTAGCCTCGCTGAAAGATTCCATAGGTGTCTTCCCTTTTCTTAGCTTGATTGCGAAATGCTCTGCACGACTCGATATCCGATAAGCTTGTCCTCGAGGTACTTCGCACATAACCACGCATACCCGAAATCACCCCACCTTGAACCCCAGCTGTTTCGAAACAGAATGAGCGGCCCATGAGCAGCATGGTCCCCTAGCCCGACTGCGAGCACCGCATGTCCACCGATACCCGTGCCTGCAGCTGGAACGATATAGGGCGCGGGCAAGGGGCCGACGAATTGTGGCGTGAGTTTCACGCCGAGTACGACCGGGCGCCCACTCTCCAGCTTGTGAGTAATCGAAGACACGTCGTTTGTCGTTGCATTCAGGCGTCCGTACCATCGTTGAGACACCGCAGGCGGGATCCATGGGTTCGGCTGTACTTTCGAGTAGGGCCAGTCGGTCTCGTCGGGTTGCCCTTCCGTTGAAAGCGCTGTGTCGACCGCTTCAAACGTGAGGCCTTGTACGAAGGATTTGCTTGGCATCCGCTTTGCGCCGTGGAAAAAAAGAAACTCGGCCGACAACGCCTCTCTGTTCCGACTGTGCGCATGGGCATCACTGGTCGCGCAAGCCAAACAAGAGCTTCGACGACCTTGGTCTCGAACAGATGACCATGCACTTCGCAGGTCCGCGCGAATATTTATTGCGTCGGCGTCAACCGGCTTCATGTATACGGCTTTACCTTGCGACCCGTGGAAGACCCGCCGTTTCTGGCCCTAGCATCGAGAGATCTACCTCAAACGTATTCAAGGAAGAGCCCTCGTCGTCCCAGTTCCTCTTCTCTTCGAGTCGCAGATGACCCTTCGCACGCCCTTGCGCAACTAGGCGACGAGTAATCGGCCCACCCATGATTTCCGCCTCAGTTTCTCGCCTCTCGTCCTTCTCAATTGTGAGGCCGACTGCTTCGACGG
>Ga0068860_100008511_pt1 | contig 10220 bp, 5 predicted proteins | sample KBSSwiS32_FD_66597 | JGI IMG/M metagenome (GOLD analysis project Ga0068860, IMG submission 66597) | Switchgrass rhizosphere microbial communities from Kellogg Biological Station, Michigan, USA - KBS Switchgrass S3-2 | ecosystem: Host-associated > Plants > Roots > Rhizosphere > Soil ...
GAGGTGGTGCACCACGACGACTTCATCTACTACTAGGACACGACGGCCCTATCCGGCCGCGAAGGGCGGGCAGCAATGCCCGCCCTTTCGATTCGAGCCGTCCCATCGCCTCTCGCGCAAACGCGTACGCGCTTTCTGTCCAAGCAGCGCGCAGCGGCAGCTCGCCTGCGGGCAGAGCGTCGAACCCCGACATCTACGCGGCACACATGACGGCGGACATTTCAGTCGCGCGCGCGACTGGGTCTTGCAGGCCGAACTCTGGGGCGATCTCGCACACGTAACGCGCGGTTCGCGACAACGATCGCGTCCGGTTAGCAGGGGTCCATGATGCAGGAAGCAGGTTGGCAGGGCTTCAGCACTCTTTGCCGCTACGCGCTCTGCCGAAAAAAGAGCAGGCGCGCCCAGGGATGCCGGCTGCGCCTATCGGCTACAGCCGTGCACAGAGCCGAGTCGTCGCTTCGCGGGTCGACTTCCCCCTGCGGGGCAAGTGAAGAGATCATCCCGCCAGAGCTACGGGTGTCGGGGCTGTCATTTCGCCGCTGCTGACCAGCTACGGGTGCCGCCGAGCGTCCTCATCATCGCGAGATGGCCCGCCGTCCAATCCTCGCTAACGCTGCGCGCTGGCGCTGCCGCCAAGGTCGACGGGTGTGCAGGAAATCTTGCGCGCCTCCAGCTGCCGGCAACCGCGCGCCGCTGCCTCCTCATCGCCCGCGACCAGGCGCGCGCGATAGAGCACCCGATTGTTCACGGTGATCCGCTCCACGGAGGATGTCGTGCTCTGCCGCAGAGCAGGCGCTGCTGCGAGCGCCTGCTTGAGCGCGGTTTGTGCCGCAGCGGCGTCGGCGAAGGCGCCGATCTGCAGCGCCCATTGCGAGAGCCCCGATTTGCTCGACTGGGCAGGTGGCGGCAGGCGGCTTGACGCTGCGGCGAGGGCAATCCTGGGAACCTCGACCGGCGGTGCAGTGAATTGCGTCGCCTGGTATCGCGCCGTTGGCGGGATTGCTGATGAACGCCAGGGCGGAAGCTGCTGTCGAGCTGCCTCGGCGAAGCCGGTATCGAGAACCGCCGCCATGATGGCATCGCGCTCGCCGGCGCTGTCGCCGCCGAGCACCACACCGATCAGTCGACGGCCGCCGTGCACGGCCGAGGTCACGAGATTGAAGCCGGAGCTGTTGATATAGCCCGTCTTGAGGCCGTCGGCGCCGGGATAGGTCTTGAGCACACGATTGTGGGTCTGGACGTCCCGGCCGCGGAAGCTCCAGCTCAAGGTTGCGAACAGGGGGTAGTAGTGCGGGAAGTCGTTCAGCAAGGCCCGGGCGAGAATGGCCAGATCGCGCGCCGTGGTCACCTGCATGGGGTTTGGCAGACCGGAGGCGTTGCGAAACACGCTGTTGCGCATTCCGAGCTGACGCGCCGTCTGCGTCATCAAGTCGGCGAAGGCGCTTTCATCACCGCCCAACGCCTCGGCAACGACAACGGCCGCATCGTTTGCGGAATGAACGATCATTCCCAGAGCCGCCTCACGGACGGTCAATGTGCCGCCGGCGGCTATGCCGAGGCGCGTCGGCTGCATCGAGACAGCGTGTCGGGATACCGGCAGCGCATCGTCCAGCCTCAGACGACCGGCGTCGAGCGCCTGAAACAGGAGGTAGAGCGTCATCAACTTGGTGAGCGACGCGGGATGGCGCAAATCATCGGCGTTGGAGCCATCGAGCTCCTGACCGGTCGCGGCATCGATCACCAGGACGGCATCACGTCCGGTGACGGCCGGGTTGCGCACGGCGGCCGCTGGTGCTGCGCTGGTGCGCGGCAACGTTCCACGGATGATAGTCGTTTCTCGTGCCGCAAGCTCGGGCACGCAGTACAGGCCGATCAGCATCAGGGACATCAATCCCAGTGCCGACCGCCTGACCAGGGCAGAGAGGGGATGAGCCATGGTCCTAGCGTCACCGGGCCAACGTCGTGCTCGCTTCGCGTGGCCGGCTCGACAACGTGTTGTAACAGCGAGGCCCTTGAAGATACGTCAAACCGTATCATCTTTCAATTGCAGCAGCGCAGGCACACGAAGCTGCGACGTGCCGCCGCATGCAGCAACAGATACCGGTTTTCGCCGCATTGCTGCCGATGATCGGCAATCGAGGGCTGCAAGACGGAGAATGGAATGTTCGTGGCGGTGATTCGGAGTTGCACGGGCGCGCTTGCGGCGCTTCTGCTGGCAGCGGCACTTCCTTCATCGGCAGCCCAGGCGCAGGCGCGGCACGAGGAGAACACCGATCCGCCAGTGCTGCGCAGCTTCTACTGGTTCCGCTACGTCGCCGGCAGCGACCTGCGCGAAGCCTGCCAGGCCGGCGCGACGCTTCGCATCCGGGCCGTCTACAATGCCCTCTACAATGATCAGGTCCGTACCTACGACATCGAGCGTCGCGCCGACGGCACATATCGCTTCGCTGCACGCGTCTTTGCCGATCTCGGCGCCATTGGCAGCGTCACGATCTCGCAACCGGCCGATATCGTCTCGCCGTGGAATCCGCACCGAAGCGAACGCAGTCTTGCGCCGGGCGATTTTCAGCGCCTGTTGTCTGCGTTGAACGATAGTGCAGCGTTTGGTCCGCCGCCGAAGGGCCTCGAGTTGCCCTCGAATGATTTCTGGTGGACGGTAGCGTCCTGTCGCGAAGGGCGTTGGGGATTCCAAGCCTATCATTTCCCGACCGACCATTTCGCGCGTGTGCGCTTTGCCGACGTGCTGTTCGCGCTGGATGGCACGGGGGTTGCTCCAAATCTGCCGCGGGCCTTGCCGCCGGCGGAGTTTCGTGGCGAACGAACCCGGAATTGGCGTCTTGCCGTCGGCGCCAACGGCCTGCGCGACTATTGAGCGGAGGCTTTGTCTTGCGCCCGGCAGTGAGTAAGATTGCGCCATGATGGGAGCAGCATCGACAGGCAGCAGATTGCGCGACGGTGACCGCGCGCCGTTGCGCATGGCCGACCAGCCGCCGCGCCGCCCGGATGACGACGGCAAGAGCGGCACGGCCACACTGACGCGGCCGAAGACGAAGAAGCCGTCGATGTACAAGGTGTTGATGCTGAACGACGATTACACGCCGATGGAGTTCGTCGTGCATGTCCTCGAGGTCTTCTTCAGCAAGAACCGCGAGGAAGCGACGCGCATCATGCTGCACGTCCATCAGCGTGGCGTGGGCGTTTGTGGCGTCTACACCTACGAGGTGGCGGAGACCAAGGTGCAACAGACGATGGATCTGGCGCGCAAGAACCAGCATCCGCTGCAGTGCACCCTGGAGAAAGAATAGGACAGGGGACGGGCGAGGCGAGAAAGTAGAAAGGCATGCCGATGTTGTCCAAGACACTCGAGAAGACGCTCCACCGCGCACTGGAGCTGGCGGCCGAGCGCCAGCACGAATATGCGACCATGGAGCACCTGCTGCTGTCCTTGACCGAGGACGAGGACGCCAAGGCGGTGCTGGAAGCGTGCTCGGTCGACGTCAATCGCCTGCGTCGCGAGCTCGCCGGTTATCTCGACGGCGAGCTCGACAGCCTGGTGACCCAGAGCGTGCGCGACCCACAGCCGACCGCGGGCTTCCAGCGCGTCGTGCAGCGGGCGGCGATTCACGTGCAATCGTCGGGCCGCCAGGAGGTCACCGGTGCCAATGTGCTGGTGGCGATCTTCTCCGAGCGCGAGAGCCATGCCGTCTATTTCCTCCAGCAGCAGGGCATGCAGCGGCTCGACGCCGTCAACTTCATCAGCCACGGAACCGCGAAGCAGCCGGGCAAGTCGGCGCCCAAGCGTGTCAGCGGTGCGGACGAGGACGCCCAGGCCGACAACATGGTCAAGCAGGGTGACGAGGCGCTTTCGGCCTACTGCGTCAATCTCAACGAGAAAGCGAAGGAAGGCCGCATCGACCCGCTGATCGGCCGCGAGCTCGAGCTGGAGCGCACGATGCAGATCCTCTGCCGGCGCACCAAGAACAACCCGCTCTATGTCGGCGATGCCGGTGTCGGCAAGACGGCGATCGCCGAGGGGCTCGCCAAGCGCATCGTCGAGGCCGAGGTGCCCGAGGTGCTGCGCAACGCCGTCATCTATGCGCTCGACATGGGCGCGCTGCTCGCCGGTACGCGCTATCGCGGCGATTTCGAGGAGCGCCTGAAGGCCGTGGTGAGCGAGCTCAAGCAGCGGCCAGGCTCGATCCTGTTCATCGATGAGATCCACACCGTCATCGGTGCGGGTGCGACGTCGGGCGGCTCGATGGATGCCTCCAATCTTCTCAAGCCGGCGCTGGCCGGCGGCGAGATCCGTTGCATCGGCTCGACGACCTACAAGGAGTTCCGCAACTACTTCGAGAAGGACCGGGCACTGGTGCGCCGGTTCCAGAAGATCGACGTGCCGGAGCCCAGCATCGACGACGCGATCAAGATCATGCAAGGGCTGAAGCCGACCTACGAGAAGCATCACAAGGTCAGCTACACCGATGAGGCGCTGAAGGCCGCCGTCGAGCTTTCGGCGCGCTATGTCAACGACCGCAAGCTGCCCGACAAGGCCATCGACGTGATCGACGAGGTGGGCGCGGCACAGATGCTGGTGACCGAGGACAAGCGCCGCTCGCTGATCGATGTGCCGGATATCGAGGCGATTGTCGCCAAAATCGCCCGCATTCCACCGAAAAGCGTGTCGACCGACGACACCGAGCAGCTTCGCAATCTGGACAAGACGCTGAAAACCGTCGTGTTCGGTCAGGACAGCGCGATCGACCAGCTTTCGACCGCGATGAAGCTCGCCCGCGCCGGCCTGCGCTCGCCGGAAAAGCCGATCGGCTCCTTCCTCCTCGCCGGGCCCACCGGCGTCGGCAAGACCGAGATCGCCAAGCAGCTCGCGCGCGTGCTCGGCATCGAGTTCATCCGCTTCGACATGTCGGAGTACATGGAGCGGCACAGCGTGTCGCGCCTGATCGGTGCGCCGCCGGGCTATGTCGGCTTCGATCAGGGCGGCCTGCTCACCGATCAGATCAACCAGCACCCGCATTGCGTGCTGCTGCTGGACGAGATCGAGAAGGCGCATCCCGACCTGTTCAACATCCTGCTGCAGGTCATGGATCACGGCTCGCTGACCGACCACAACGGCCGCAAGGTGGATTTCCGCAACGTGATCCTCTGCATGACCACGAATGCCGGTGCGGCCGACCTGGCGCGTGCGGCGCTGGGCTTCAACCGCGAGACGCGCAGCGACGAGGACGACGATGCGATCAAGAATTTGTTCGCCCCGGAGTTCCGCAACCGTCTGGATGCCGTGATCAAGTTCTCCAATCTGTCGCCGGAGACGATGTATCGCGTGGTCGACAAGTTCGTGGCCGAGCTCGAGGGCCAGCTTGCCGATCGCAACGTCATCATCTCGCTGTCGGACGCGGCCCGTCAGTGGCTGGCGGAGCGCGGATACGACAAGACCTTCGGGGCGCGGCCGCTGGCGCGGGTCATCCAGGAGAACGTCAAGAAGCCGCTGTCGGAAGAGTTGCTGTTCGGCAAGCTGGCAAAAGGTGGCGTGGTGCGAGTCGATGCCGCCGACGGCAAGCTGACCTTCGACGTGCAGCCGCCCGAGGCGCCAACCGAGACCAAACCGGCCGAGCCGGTGCTGACGGAGTAGCGGTCGGCAGGCTCAGCTCTCGCCGTCCTTCCGGAACGGCGAGAGCTGCATGAGAGCGACGGCTTCCTGCTGCATGGCGGCCCGCTCCTGTCGCAGGAAGCGGTCCACCGGCTCGCGCAGACCGTCGTCGCGGATCCAGTGCATGGAGTGTGTCACCACCGGCAGGTAGCCACGCTGGATCTTGTGCTCGCCCTGGGCGCCGGCTTCCACCCGCTTCAGACCGTTGCGGATGGCGAAGTCGATGGCCTGATAGTAGCAGGCCTCGAAATGCAGAAAGCTGTAGCTCTCGTTGCAACCCCAGTTGCGGCCGAAGAGCGCATCATCGCTGCGCAGGTTCAGGGCGCCGCCGACCATCTTGTTCTCGCTGCTGGCGATGATCAGGACCACCCGATCGGCCATGGTGGCGCCGAGCAGATCGAAAAACGACCGCGTCAGGTAAGGCGAGCCCCATTTGCGGCTGCCTGTGTCCATGTAGAAGGCGAAGAAGGCGTCCCAGTGTCGCGATTTGATGTCGGCTCCGGTCAGCGCTTCGAGCACCAGCCCGTCGCGCTGCACGCTCTGGCGCTCCTTGCGGATCGCCTTGCGCTTGCGCGAGCTGAGCGCGGCAAGGAATTCGTCGAACGTCTTGTAGTCGTGATTATGCCAATGATACTGCATCCCCAGCCGATGCAGGAAGCCATGACGTTCCAGCAGAGCGCACTCGCGCTCGCCGCAGAAGGTCACATGCACCGACGAGAGGCGGTTGCGGCTGCAAACCTCGATCAGAGCCTCGGCCAAGCCGTCAGCGACAGCGTCTGCGTGCTCACCGCTCTGCACGAGAAGGCGAGGACCTGGTGCCGGCGTGAATGGCACCGACACCTGCAGCTTGGGATAGTAGCGCCCGCCGGCGTGCTCGTAGGCGCGCGCCCAGCCGTGATCGAACACGTATTCGCCTTGAGAATGGGATTTGACGTAGAGCGGCAGTGCGCCAAGCAGCGTGCCGTCCGAGGCCTCGGCGACGAGGTGATGCGGCTGCCAACCGGAGCGATGGCCGACCGAGCGGCTTTCTTCCAGCGCGTGGAGGAACGCATGTTGCACGAATGGATTGCCCGTGCCATCGGCGGCGAGTGCGCAGGCGTCCCATTGCTCGGCAGAGATCTGCGAGATCCTGTCGATCGCACGAATGCTGATCTGGCCCGAATCATCCGGCATGACGACATCATGTGCCGCGCTCCGGCGCAGTGTCCAGCGCAGCCAATGCGTGGCTCCCGTACCTCAGCGCGATGGATGATGCGCCCGGCGGTTTTGTGTGACCACGGGTCGGCCAAGCCCGGCGGACGCCGGGTGCCGCAGTGCTCGACGAGGCGCAAGCACGGCGCACTGACGAGCGGCGCGGCGGTTTTGCTCGATTGAAATTAACGTCCGCCCGTGGGCGCTTCACGCTGCGGCTTTCGCCGGAGGTTACTCAACGCACCCGTTGCAGCTCTTCTCGGCACGGGGCCGGGGAAGGAGCAGGAAACCGGAAGGTCCCGTACGGGCGGACGTCTCGAAGGGAACACCCCTCAGGGGGTGCCGGCTTCCGGCGGGCAAACAAACACGCCCGCACGGAAGCACTTTGGCGTCAGGTTAGAGGGGCCGATTTGTTTCGGCCTTCACGCCGTTGTTAGATCTTCTTCTTCGCGGCCTTCTTCTTCGCGGCCTTCTTTGCGGCTTTCTTCTTCGCAGCCATGATAGTCTCCTATTGTTGACGATGGGAAGGCAACCGCCGCTTTCCCGGTTTGTTACTCAACACGTACGCAACGCTTACTACTCGCTTCAACGCTCACGACTACACACTCAACTGCACCCTGTCGTGCCGCCGCAGGTGTCGCACTTGAGGCACGTCCCGTTGCGGATCAGGGTGAAGTTTCCGCACTCCGGACAGGCGTCCCCGACATAGCCCCGCAGCCGCGCCGATTGGACGCGCTGCAGGTGTTCGGAGGCCACCGCCCCGGGTGCGGCACCGAGGACGGCCGCTGCGGACGCCGAGGCGGACGCAACGACGGCTGTGCCGTCCATCAGACCGATTTGTCGCTCCGCCGCCCCGCCGGCCGTCTCGGCCATGGCAAGAGCGGCATTGCGACCGTTCAAGACGTAGAGATTGCTGCGCACGTAGCCGACGCTGGCGAGCTTGCCGGCATCCGCTTGCGGACTGATCCCGAGCCGCGCCTGCTGGTCGCCGCGGCCGAGATCGTCGGGTTGCAGATCACCAGGCTCGACATGCGCGAGGTCGGTGCGACCGAGATACGAGATCGCCAGCTCACGGAAAATGTAGTCGAGGACCGAGGTGGCCATGCGGATCGCATCGTTGCCCTCGACGATGCCGGAGGGCTCGAACCGCGTGAATGTGTAAGCCTCGACGAACTCCTCCATCGGCACGCCGTATTGCAGGCCGATCGAGATGGCGATCGCGAAGTTGTTCATCAGGCTGCGGAAGGCGGCTCCTTCCTTGTGCATGTCGATGAAGATCTCGCCGACGCGACCGTCCTCATACTCGCCGGTACGAAGATAGACCTTGTGGCCACCGACGATCGCCTTCTGTGTGTAACCCTTGCGCCGCTGCGGCAGGCGCTCGCGACGGCTGCGCACCTCGCGTTCGACAATTCTCTCGACGATGCGTTCGGCGATGATCTGCGCCCGCTCGACGACCGGGCGTACCGATGGTTCCGCGGCGCCGCTCGCCTCCTCGCCGAGGACCATGGCGGCAAGCGGCTGCGACAGCTTGGAGCCGTCCCGATAGAGTGCGTTGGCCTTCAATCCGAGTTTCCAGGACAGCTCGAATGCCTGCCGGCAATCCTCGACGGTTGCCGTACTGGGCATGTTGATCGTCTTGGAGATGGCGCCGCTGATGAACGGCTGTGCCGCCGCCATCATATGGATGTGGCTCTCCGCCGAGAGACAGCGCGTGCCGTCGCGTCCACAGGGCGCGGCGCAATCGAAGACGGCGAGATGTTCCGGCTTCAATCCGGGCGCGCGCTCCAGCGACATTGCGCCGCAGACAAAGAGGTTGGCCATCTCGATCTCGGCCCGGCTGAAGCCGAGCGCTGCGGGCAGGTCGAGCCTCGGATCGGCGAGGGTTGCTGCATCGAGGCCGAGCCGTTCCCGGCAATAGTCGAGGCCGAGCGTACCGGTGTTCAGGATGAAGCGTATGTCGAAGGCGGATTTCGCTCCCGCCTCGAGGCGCTCGATGCCCGCGGTGTCGAAGCCGCGACTGCGCAGAGAGGCGTGATTGATCGCGGGGGCCCCGGCAAAGGTGCCGCTGCCGACCGCATGGTCGACGATGCGGGCGATCGCCTGATCCGAATATCCAAGGCTCGCCAGTGCGACCGGAACCGTCTGGTTGATGATCTTGAAATAGCCACCGCCGGCAAGCTTCTTGTATTTCACCAGCGCGAAGTCCGGCTCGATGCCGGTGGTGTCACAATCCATCACCAGGCCGATGGTGCCGGTCGGCGCGATCACCGAGACCTGGGCATTGCGATAGCCGTGCTTCTCGCCGAGCGACAGCGCCCGATCCCAGGCGCGCGCCGCCGCCTCGGCGAGGCGAGGATCGCGGCAATTGGCAATATCGAGCGGCGTCGGTGTGGTGTGCAGTGCCTCATAACCGCCACCCAGGCCATGCGCGGCGCGGCGATGATTGCGGATGACCCGCAGCATGGCGGCCCGATTGGCAGCGAAACCGGCAAAAGCGCCGAGCAGGCCGGCCATTTCTGCCGATGTCGCATAGGCGACCCCGCTCATCAGGGCCGACACGGCGCCGCACAAGGCACGACCTTCGACACTGTCGTACGACATACCCCCGGCCATCAGCAAGGCGCCGAGGTTGGCGTAGCCCAGGCCCAAGGTGCGATAGGCGTAGCTGAGTTCAGCGATACGGCGCGATGGATACTGCGCCATCATCACCGAGATCTCGAGCACGACCGTCCAGAGCCGAACCGCATGCTCGAAACCGGTCGCATCGAAGCTGCCGTCGGCCTGGCGGAAGCGCATCAGGTTCAACGACGCAAGATTGCAGGCGGTATCGTCGAGGAACATGTACTCCGAGCAGGGATTCGACGCATTGATACGGCCCGACTCGGGGCACGTGTGCCAATCATTGATCGTCGTATCGAATTGCAGACCGGGGTCGGCGGAAGCCCAGGCGGCCTGGGCGATCCGCTGCCACAGATCGGCAGCGCGCAACGTTCGCGCGACCGCGCCGGTGGTGCGCCAATTCAGCGCCCAGTCGCGATCCTGCTGGACGGCCCGCATGAACTCGTCGGTCACGCGCACCGAATTGTTGGCATTCTGGCCGGCCACGGTGGCGTACGCTTCCGATTCCCAATCCGTGTCGTAGATCGGGATCTCGATATGGCGATAACCCTGACGCGCGAACTGGATGACGCGCTGGATATAGGCCTCCGGCAGCATCGCCTCGCGGGCGGCAACGATCTCGCGCCGAAGCTGCGGGTTGCGCCGTGGGTCGAAGGCAGCCTCGCCTTCGGCATCATTTGCGAAGCAGGCGGCGAGCACGGCGGAGAGATGCTTGTCGGCGAGCCTCGAGCCTGCGACCAAA
>Ga0068860_100008515_pt1 | contig 10218 bp, 7 predicted proteins | sample KBSSwiS32_FD_66597 | JGI IMG/M metagenome (GOLD analysis project Ga0068860, IMG submission 66597) | Switchgrass rhizosphere microbial communities from Kellogg Biological Station, Michigan, USA - KBS Switchgrass S3-2 | ecosystem: Host-associated > Plants > Roots > Rhizosphere > Soil ...
TATTGTATGCTGTTTGCAATAAGCCATTACAGCCATTGCAACCCCGGAACGATAACAGTTGCATCAACCAGCAGGTAAGCACTGCACTGGCCAATGCGCACAGTGACTATTTAGAATATATAGAAAAGATCAAGCGCGATTACAGAAACGCTTACCATACCAAATGCCTGAGCATAACGCCCCGTTTGATGATTGAAGCGGCGTACAACCAGCCTCAGGAATATCACTATACTTTGTTCTATTACGATCAATCCGGCAACCTGGTGAAAACCATACCACCTGCCGGTGTTCAGCCCTTGGATGAAGGTTCCGGTTCTGCAACAAAAATGCAGCGGGTAAAAAATTACAGGCTGGCTGATAAGGACTATTGTTATGAGTATGGTGACGCGCCTGCTATGAATGGGAATGCAAGTATCACCGTTGCGGATAATCCGCTGATTCAACAAAATGCATTGCCTTTTACACTCGAAGCATTTGTAAACTTCAACAGCCTTTCCGGCAATCAGATTTTGCTCACGAAGCAATCGGTTAACCCGGCAGACAACAGGATTGACGGTTATAAAGTCTATCTCAACAGTGGACGGTTGATGGTAGACTATGCTGCTCATGGGGCAGAGCAGTGGATACAAACGTTGAGCAAAATTGTACCCTATAGGCGTCCCGCGCCTTTTAACACGCTGCCGACGGTAAACGTGCACACAAAGGTAGAGGTAGCGGTACCACGCAACCTATACCGCTCCTGCACCGCGCAAATCACCAGCGATATCAACGGACTATTAAATAGTGGCCAATGGGTTTACATTGCTATGCAAAACACCGGCGATCGTGATAATCCTGTAAGTATTTATATCAATGGCAACCTGGTCAGCAGCCGTCTTATAACTGATAATTTTAATTATACACCAGACACTTCACCTGCATTGAGTGCCGCGGATACCGCAGCCGGCACCATGGAATACAGTTTTAAGTATAAGGCCGTCACCGTTCCGTTAAACGTAAGCAATAACAGCCCCGCCAACCTGGTAATAGGAGCCGCCGCCGGCGGACTTAATGGCAGCAGCAAACAAGTAAGATTGTATAATCGGAGACTTCCTTTAACAGAAATACGCAGTAATGCTTTTAATACCTGCCTGGTGCCGCAGAGTGAAGCAGGTTTGGTGCTCTGGTTGCCATTGAACAAAGAAGAAATTGCCGGCATCAGCACAGAACGTATCAATCAGTTGAATACGGTTAACAGTAACACCATTTTCAGTGGAGATTTTCAACCGGTATATCCCAAGCACCAATTGGCGGCACATTATTATTACAACTCGCTGAACATGGTTACTCGGCAATCGAATCCAGATGCTGGGGAAACTAATTTTTTCTATGATTTGGCCGGAAGACTGCTGGTATCGCAAAATGCGGAACAAAAGACCTCCACGCGGGGTGAAGCCAATAACAGGTATAGCTATACGAAATATGATTTGCTGGGCCGCATTACGGAAGTGGGAGAGAAAATTGGCGCTGCTACCATGACTGCAGATTTGGCTAAGACGGATCCGTTGGTAACCGGGAGTGCCATTAATAACTGGTTGGCAAGCGGAACGAACCAACAGCTTACGCAAACCATCTACGATCAGCCCAATACCACTATTGTAACCGATCAATCTATCACCGGCAACCAGAACACTTACAACACTTCCCGTAAAAGAGTGCTGGCCGTTCTTTATCGCAATACCGGCAACAGTCCAGCCGACTATGACAATGCTACCCATTACCAGTACGATATCAGTGGTAACATTAAACGGCTGTGGCAGGAACAAAAAAAATCGGTTTCCGGCGCTCCCATTAACCTGTTAAAAGATTTTCAGTACGACTATGACCTTGCCAGCGGAAAAGTAAATCGTATTATTTACCAGAAGGGTAGAGGCGATCAGTTTGTATATAAATATGAATATGATCCCGATAATCGATTGTTGCGGGCCTACAGCGGGCGCGAGTTTAACACTTTACAGCAGGACGCCGGATACCGTTATTATCTTCACGGCCCGCTGGCCCGTATGGAACTGGGTGATGCACTGACCAGCCGCCTGGTACAGGGCTGCGATTATGCTTATACGTTACAGGGTTGGTTGAAAGGCGTGAACGGCGTTCAGCTCGCTGGTGTCAATGCCCCGGCCGTTGTAACAGATATGGGCGCGGATGGCAGTCCGCTAGCCAATACTGGCAACCACGCGGAATCGGGACAGGATGCGCTAGCCTATACATTGGATTATTGCCAGGATGATTATATACCCATTGCCGGGGCCTTGCCGCCATTTAATATTAACTACCGTCATGCCCCCACCTTGGAAAATGATGTCAGCGGTAAAGAACTATTCAATGGAAATATCAGCAGCACCACCTATAGCATTGCGCATATAGATAATGGGAACGCCCGGGGATATAGTTATGGGTACGATCAATTGAGCAGGCTGCGTGAGATGCGGGCACATGATCTGTCTGCCGTAACAAGTGGTACCAACTGGAACAATGCTTCTATACTGGAAGACTACAAAGAAAGCTTCTCCTATGATGCCAACGGGAATATTGTACAGCTTTTCAGGAATGGAACAGGCAATGGCAACCGGAGTTTATCAATGGATGATCTCGGTTATCATTATTACTATTACACGCTAAGCAATACCCGGAAAACCTATGCACCCGGGCAGCCACTGCCCGCGGATGCATGGGTTCTAACCAACCAGCTTTCGCATATAACCGATGCAGTACCAGCGGCTGCCTATCCCGCAACTGCTTACCCTGCTGAAAAGGATATCGACGACCAGGCAGTCAATAATTATACTTATGATGGAATCGGTAACTTAGTAAAAGATAATGCAGAAGGCATTACTAAAATAGGATGGACGGTCTATGGCAAGATACGCAGTATTGAGAAATCGGATGGGACAAGTATCTTGTACGACTATGATGCTGCCGGCAACCGGATACAGAAGCAGGTAGTATCCGGTGGCAGCAAAAACATTACCAGTTATATCCGCGATGCGCAGGGGAATACTTTTAGCGTGTACGGATGGCAGGGACAAGCCAGTGCAATACCTGTGGCTATAACAGCAGGTAATGGCTTATCGGGTCAAACATGGGATGAACAGCATCTGTATGGTAGTAGTCGCCTTGGCATGTGGAAGCCTGGTATAACGGTGTCCAACAACCTAAATGGAACAACGGACGCCGTACAGGTTGGCAGCAAGTTCTTTGAATTAACCAATCACCTGGGTAATGTGCTGGCCGTTATTTCGGACAGGAAGATTGCAGTTCCTTCTGCCGCGGATCCATCGGTAACCGATCACTATGCAGCAGATTTGGTCAGTGCGAACGACTATACGCCGTTTGGTATGCGAATGGTTGGAAGAACCTACCATGTTTCGTCATCATTATACCGGTATGGGTTTAATGGAAAAGAAAACGATAATGAATCAAAGGGTGATGGCAATGAGCAGGATTACGGCATGCGGGTATATGATGGAAGGGTAGGGAGGTTTTTGAGCGTTGATCCGATTGCGATGCAGTATCCGATGTTAACGCCTTATCAGTTTGGATCAAATGATCCTGTTTCGGGCATTGATCAGGATGGATTGGAGTATTCCCCGGCAGGTAAAGTAGGAGTCTTTGCAATCGATCAGACGGCTGTGCAGCTGTATCACAATAATCCGAAGGTGATCATTCAGCAGCAGGAAGATGCGCCCGCCCGGCATTTAATGCGGGAAATGGCACGCATCAATTCCCGTCCGCCCACCAGTATTTCTCCACAGTGGCAACCTACCCCATTTGAAAAATGGAGACATGAAATAAATAAACGCACTTGGTACGATAATGATGGGTACAATGAAGACGGCACGCCCAAGCCCGGTACCCGGCTGATGAATAATAAGACCTGGAATTCTTTTGCGAATAATCTTGCGCTGCCAACAATTGAAGTGCTGAGTTATGTGGGTGGAGGGGAAGCAAAGGCGTTGTTGAAAGGGACAATTGCGTTTCTAGAAAAAAAGGAGTTTCAAGCATTAACAACAGAAGGAGTTATAAACGCCAAAATGATTAGGTTTAGCCAAGATGATATTGGACAGGATTTTAAAGATGGACGAAGCGTCGATAACTTGATTGAGTTGTTAAAAAACGGTAGAGAAGTAAAAATGCAGCCCATACGAATTGTGGAAAAAAATGATATGATTTTTACATTAGATAATAGAAGACTGTATGCTTATCAAATGGCAGACAAAGAAATACCATATGTCAAACTTGAAAAGATACCCAGAAAAGAATTAAAAAAATTTACTACCCAAAATAATGGTACTTCCGTAATCGTTCGGAAAGCTATTTCTAAAAAATAAAATCAAACAATATGGATATAACCGATCTTGCGGAGAATTTGAAAAGCAAGGAAGATTTCATATTTTTTCTGCAAGAATTACAAAAGCATTTTTTGACTCATCAAGATGAATGGGAAAATCCTCAATTAGAGCGATACCTCGAAGCAATGGAAGCTTTTCTAAATAGCTCTACCGAGAAGTCATTAAATAAAATTGATTTTACACCCTCGTGGAGCTTGTTTGCCCAAATTATGCTGGCAGCATCTGTTTACGAATAATTAATTACAATCTTGTGTTGCATATAATTTTCATGCTCAAGCCTCTTTGCCCGTTATCATGCTATTGAAAACGCCCAGCACCTGAGTCAAATCACACCCCCTCTCCCTTGGAGAGGGCTGGGGTGAGGTCGAGTCCGCACTTGTATGTATAACCACGGAAGTACTTAAAACTTGAACGGCCTGCATCGAAGCTGAGCTCATTCATTCTTCAAACTTTTTACCGGGCTGGCAATCGCCGCCCTGATGGCCTGAACACTCACCGTTACAATACTAATGCCCACTACGCCCATGCCGGTGGCTGCAAAGATCCATAAGGAAATTGGGGGATGGTACGCAAAATCCATCAGCCATTTATTCATGGCCCACCAGGCAATAGGCGTAGCTATCAGGATAGATAGCAGGATCAGTGAAAGAAAATCTCTCGAAAGCAGTGTAGTGATATTTATCGCGCTCGCACCCAATACCTTCCGGATGCCGATTTCCTTCACCCTTACCTGTGCGGTATAGGTGGCCAGCCCAAACAAACCCAAACAGGAAATGATAATTGCCATTAATGCAAATATGTTAAACAACAATCCCGTACGCTGATCGGATTTATACATTTTGTCATAGCTATCATCCATAAAACCATACTCCATCGGGAAACCCGGGTTGTATTGCTTATATATTCCGCTAACCGCCTTAATAGCAGCCGGCGCATCGCGGCCGGTGGTTCTTATAAACATACGCTCATTGTCTGGCTGGTAATAAAAAACAAACGGTTGAATTTTTTGCTTTAGAGAAGCAAAATGAAAATCTTTCACCACGCCGATGATCGTTCCGGTGGTGGTTCCCAGGCGCAGCCTTTTTCCAACCGGGTTTTTTATTCCTGCTTCTTTCACCGCTGTTTCGTTTAAAACAAAATGCGCAGAATCGTTTTTTGAGCCGGTAAAGCCCGCTCCGCTGGTCAATGGTATTTTGAAGAAAGACATAAAATTCCGGTCAACCCCAACCGAGTGTATGAAATAACTCAGATCGGGGGCTTTGCCGTCCCAATCCACATCAAGCGTAGCCCCGGGTACATTTATAATGCTTCTGCCGGCGGTGGTTATGTCCAGAATGCCGGGTTGTTTTAGCAATTGTGCTCTTACCGCTTCATAATGCTGCTGTATATTATGCAGCGGAAGGGAAAATACATTCGCTTTATCATATCCTAATTCCTTTTGCCTGATGAAATTGAGCTGCCGGTTAATGACTAAAGTACCAATGATCAGTGCTATCGAAAAAACAAACTGGCAAACCACCAATACCTTCCGGAAGGTTGTATTTCCAACACCCAGTGATAACTTCCCTTTTAATGCCTGTATGGGTTTAAACGACGAGAGCAGCAAAGCCGGGTAGATACTGGCCGCTGCCAGGGTAACTATGAAGACAACACCGATCACCTTCCACAGGTTTACACTCAACAGGTCAAAATGCATTTGTTTGCCCGCTATCGTATTGTACAACGGCATTAATAACGACATGGCTGCTACGGCCAGCAGCAGCGCAATGGAAAAATAAACCAGGGTTTCTGCAATAAACTGGCCAATCAACTGTAGCCTGGCAGCGCCGATGATCTTTCGCAGGCTCACTTCCTTTGCGCGCAGCACAGATCTTGCGGTGGAAAGGTTCACATAATTAATGGATGCGATCAGCAGGATCAATACAGCCACCAAAGCAAATATTTTTACCATATCTATACCTGCTGAACTGCCGTCGGGCGCATACAAATGCGTCGTTCCAAGAGATTGAAGTTGGAAAGAGCCCAGGTCAACCGGCCGCTGGTTGGGATTGTGCTTTACAAGAATGCGGGTGAGTTTATCGCCGACCGATTGAATGGATACACCCGGTTGCAGGAGTAAAAAAGTATTCCAGCGATAATTCCCCCAATCATCGTCCATAGATTTCCAAAAACTTTTGCCCGCGCCGTAAAATTGCTGCTTTATCAGTTCGTTTGAAAACAGGATATCGCCCCGCAGGCCCGAGTTTTCGGGAAAATCTGCGATGACCGCACTCACTTTGAAATTATCTTTATTATCAGCCAGCAGCACTTTACCGATTGCTTCGGCATCCCCAAAATATTTTTTAGCCGTACTGGCTGTAATCACCACCGATTGGTAGTCGGGAAAAGGATTGGTCCGGTTGCCCTCAAGCATTTTAAAGTCGAAGAGCGTAAATAGTGAGGCGTCTGTGTAAACAAGCTGGTTGCCCTGTAATATTTTATCCTGGTAACTGATTACCGAGTAGTCGTTATTATTATCCCAGCGTACGGCGCCCAGCACGCCCGGCACTTCTTTTAGGCCGTAGGCAGCCACAGCGCCCGGGCTAACGGAATAAACCCCTTTACTCAGCCCGGTACCCAAGACGGTATTTACCCGGTAGATCTGTGCCGCTTTATGATTAAAAAGATCAAAGCTTAATTCATCATCTATCCATAATAAAATAAGTCCGCCCACCGCCAATCCTACACTAAGTCCAATAATAGTCAGGGCGCTGTAGAATTTATTATTCACCAGGTTGCGCCAGCCGGTTTTGAAATAATTTTTGAGCATGATGGTTCCTGTTGGTTGAAGAAAGTATACAGGCGGGAACCAATAAGATGCCAGTTTTATAATAGATTAATATTCAACTGCAGGACTTAGAAGTCTATTTTATTAATGTCCGGTTCTGAACAGTAGGTGTACACTATTGATTCAAATGCAGGATTTAAAAAGGCCTTTAAATAAAAGGAGAGTTATACGTTGAATTTTTATGCTGGTAAGTTTTGTGTGTATGTATGCACCCGGCTTTAAAACATTGGTCAACATTCTTGCGTCGCACACTTGTACGATATAACCCATTGCAGCGTTTCCGAATTTTTAGCCCTACTATCTCCTTCTACCAATTTTTTTTGCTTTCTTCACTGCTTTTTTCTTCACCACTTTTTTTACTGCCTTTTTAACAACTTTCTTTTTAACCGCCACCGCTTTTTTTACTTTTACAGCGGCCTTCTTCACAATTTTTTTAGCGGTCTTTTTTTTCACTGCTGTTTTTTTAACAGGCACCCTTTTTCCAATCTTATTGATAATGCTTTCTTTTACGGCATCAAATTTTTCGCCTGCAGCTTCCAGCAGGTGCCCCGTGCCCGCAGCTATCTCGTGGGAAATATGAATGGCCTGTCCGCCGATTTTTTCAAACAGAGTGGGTTGGTGCACTGTATGGTCTTTACTTGCTTTTTTTCTTGCTGGCATAGCTTCGTTTTTTATGGTTAAATATAAACATTGTCTGGCTTCAACTGCATTTGACTCAAGCCTCGTATCAACAGCCAATTCCCCTTGTTGAAAACGCCCACCAACTGAGTCAAATCATACCCCCTCTCCCTTGGAGAGGGCTGGGGTGAGGTTCTAAGCTCAATACCTCCGCATAACCTCAACCAGCAAATCCGCAATCATCGCATATCCTTTATCGGAAGGATGCAAACCATCATAGGTAACATCAATAGCATCTGCCGGGTAAGGATATTCATCCGTAGCCGGGTTAAATGGTATATCAATAAAAGATGGATAAGGATAATTTTTATAATTGCCCGTTTGAGGATCTTTCAGGCGTTTATATTTTACCAGGTTTTCTACAGACATGCCTTTTTTATGGTACAGATCTACCAGTTCGGTGTGTTCATATTTGCTAATACTATCGATGGCAGCCACCACCTCTTTTAAATCCTGGCCGTTCTTTGGTTTGTACGAACCCCATGCATTGTTCTTCATATTATTGATGTATACAAAATCGGCTCTTTGCATGGGCGTAATAAGAATAATTTTTGCAGACTTGTTTAAGCTATGCAGTTTGTTGATGATAATCCGGAACGAACCATACACCGTGCCGTTACCGGTGTTCTGCAGGTAGTCTTGCATGGAACCTACCGGGGTGCCATGCCACCAGTCGTTGGTGCCCAGGAAAACCGAGTATACATCGGCTTTTACAATGCCAAGGGTATCGATGGATTTGGCAATGCCGGCCGATGTCCACCCATTATGGCCCTGGTTGATGAATGTGATATTAGGCAATTGCTCCACCACCCTTGTCATATAACCCTTGCTGACACGGTTGCCGGTTTCATTGGTATGATCGTTCAGGTAAGTAATGGAATCGCCAATGGCTACCCAGGTAAGGGGTCGGGGTGCAAAAGATGAAATGGCTGTCAGCACCACCAGTAATACTATCCATTTTTTCATGGCTTGTTTTTTAATAACCGGTTTGTTTAATGTGTTTTTAATTTGAGCGGCTGGTTGTTTTAATGAAGATACTGTTTTAAGACCTTGGATCAATTGGCCCGGGCAGCCAACCAGGTAAATTCCTTTTGCCGATTCAGCCTGCCAAACTATATTTAGTAAAACTTGCAATATGAGAAAAGTATTCCTCTTCCTGGTTTTTTCAACAGCGGGCGCTATGGTTATGGCGCAGGGCAGTAAAGTGTATGATAATCTTTTGCTGAAAAGCAAAATACTCAATATGGATCGCAAGTATGCCGTCTATCTGCCACCCGGTTACGAAACATCTCAACGCAGCTATCCTGTATTGTATTTGCTGCACGGTGGCGGTGATGATCAAACCGGTTGGGTACAATTTGGCGAAGTGCAGTTGATTACCGATAAAGCCATTGCCGAAGGAACCGCTACCCCCATGATTATTGTAATGCCCGATGCCAATACCGGCAGAAGAGGCTATTCAAACAATGCCGATGGCAGCTGGCGGTATGAAGATTTTTTCTTCCAGGAGTTTATGCCGTTTGTTGAAAAAACCTACCGCATCAAAACCGAAAAACGTTACCGGGCCGTATCCGGTTTATCCATGGGCGGCGATGGCAGTTTCACGTATGCCCTTCATCATCCCGAATTATTTTCTTCGGCCTGCCCGCTCAGTGCCGGCACCGGCCCGCTTACACTCGAAGACGCCCGCACCCGGCTCACAAAAGAAATTCCCGGCATCTCAGATCAGAATATAACGGCATTCTACAACCGCCAAAGCGTATTGAGCCTGGTAAACAATATGCCCGATACATTGAAAAAGGCCGTTCGCTGGTATATTGACTGCGGCGATGACGATTTTTTGTATGAAGGCAATTCACTGGTGCACATCGCCATGCGCAAAAAGGAAATTCCGCACGAGTTCCGTACACGCGATGGTGCGCACAACTGGACCTATTGGCGCGCAGCCTTGCCGGTAGTGCTGGAGTTTGTATCACAGGCGTTTCACCAATATTGAGGTGAAAGCTGAAAGCTGGGGGTAAGGGCATGGACTGTGACCGGCAAAACTTATCCGCTAAAATTGATCGGAATCCCGAATTTTACAAAAATTTCAGGGAATGGAAATGGCTTTGGAAAAAGAAAATGGAGCAAGGGCTTTTCTGGATCAGTTTAGATCTATTGTGGGCAGTCAATATGTTTTGCTGGATGAAGAGTCTTTGCAAAACTATGGGCACGATGAAACCGAAAACCTGCTGTACCTGCCCGATTTGGTCATACGCCCCCGCACCACAGCAGAGATCAGCAGCATTATGAAAATCTGCCACCAGCACCATATTCCCGTAA
>Ga0068860_100008519_pt1 | contig 10217 bp, 7 predicted proteins | sample KBSSwiS32_FD_66597 | JGI IMG/M metagenome (GOLD analysis project Ga0068860, IMG submission 66597) | Switchgrass rhizosphere microbial communities from Kellogg Biological Station, Michigan, USA - KBS Switchgrass S3-2 | ecosystem: Host-associated > Plants > Roots > Rhizosphere > Soil ...
GCTGATCATTAATTATTTTGTTTATCTTATTAATTTGAGATTTGGGCCAATCTTTATTACTGAACCGAAGCGCTCTATTATATTCTCTTTTTGCATTTTCATAATTCCCAGCATTAAAAAAACTGTCTGCTGTTTTAACAGCGACATCATAATTATTTTCAGCTAATAATTCTTTATCCCTTAATTCCTTTTGAGCTTTTGCCGTATCAATTTTTTTATTTTTTGTTTCAGCGCTTTCCCCGACAATCAGGTTGTTTACAATTTGCAGTTGCTGCGTTACGTACGCATCACCGGGCTTCACAGTTAATGTAAGCCGGTATATATCCCTGGCCTCGGTATATTTTTTTTCATTTATTTTATTTTGCGCTTCCTCGGTTAAAAGGAGATATTGTTTTGAAGGGTTGTTAACCGGCGTTGCAACTGTAGTATCAGTCTTATTTTTTTTCTTTTCAGGTTTAATGGGCTCAATATTTATGGCTGCTTTTGGCTGGTTTAGTTTAGCCACTATTGTTTCATTAATGTGTTGCTCTAATTTCTGTTCGGAAGAGTAATCGTAGAAAAGTTTTATATCATTATCCTTTTTAAAAATGAGAATAAAACGATGGCTTCTTTGTGCCTCACTAACAAATAAAGTTACCGGCTGGTAGTTTTCTGATTTTGCAATTAAATTTATACCCGTCGGGGAATCCCAAATACGAAACTGGTTATTTGCCGGAACGGCATTAAAGCTCGTTGGAAGTGTAGGAAATATAAGTTGAACTTCCTTTTCCGTATTTACAAATAATGTATCGCCATTTATATTTAATGCCTGGGCTTTAATATTCTGAAGATATATGCTAAGAAAAAATGTAAATAAGAAAGATATTCTTTTATAATAGTTCATTGTATCAGCGGGGTTAATTTTAAACGACAATCTCCGTTCAAAACTAAAAAATCATTTCCTACAATTCAGAAAGAATCTATTTACATGTTCGGCTTATGCCGTTATTCGGTTTCAATAAAGGCCTTTTCAAATTTACTCTTTTCAGATAGAATAAACTCATCTACTTCTCTTAAAAAATTCCGCAATCAATTGATAAGAATAAATCTTTTTATTGTTGTCATAGATATACGAGGCCACCATAATTTCATCAACTTCTGTAACATCTAAAAATAATTGCAATCCTTGCCGCACGGTACTTTTGCTGCCTACGAAAGCAAACTTCATCATGTGCTTAACGGCAGCTTCTTCATGCTCATCCCATTCTCCCTTCATACTATCAATTGGGGGCTGTAATGGCTTGCGCATATTTCGTATAATGCCCAACGCCAGCCGGTAAAAAGAAGTGGCGAGGCGCTGTGCGTCTTCATCGGTATCCGCAGCAATTACATTTACACATGCCATTGCATAAGGTTGTTGCAATTGCTCAGAAGATTTAAAAGTGTTGCGATAAATTGTTAGTGCGTCAAATAAATGATCAGGCGCAAAATGACTTGCAAAAGCAAATGGCAATCCTAGTGCTGCCGCCAGTTGAGCGCTGTAAGTGCTCGACCCCAATAACCAAATGGGCACCTTTGTTCCTTCGCCGGGAATGGCACGAACGCGGCCTGCACTGCCTTTAGGCGCCAGGTACTTTTGAAGTTCCATTACATCGTTGGGGAATGAATCAACAGAGCCATGCATGTTTCTTCGCAACGCCATCATCGTTACCTGGTCAGTGCCCGGCGCACGACCTAATCCTAAATCTATCCTTCCCGGGTACAAAGATTCTAATGTGCCAAATTGCTCTGCAATAATTAGTGGTGCATGATTAGGAAGCATAACACCACCTGAACCAACCCGTAGCGTTGAAGTATTACCGGCAATATATCCGATCAATACTGATGTTGCAGAACTGGCAATGTTCTCCATATTGTGATGTTCGGCAAACCAGTAACGGTTATAACCAAATGCTTCGACTTGTTTTGCCAGTTGCAGGCTTTTATGAAAAGAATCTGATGGTGTTTCGCCTTGTACTATAGGCGCAAGATCCAGCACACTTACCGGTATTTCGCTCAACTGCTTTTTCATGTTTATTTTTTCCTGGTATGGGATGCAAAAATACAAAGCAATATTTTGCGTTGGGTGTTAGCATAGTACAGGTATTTGGTAGTTGACACCAAAACTTTCGTAAATCATTCCAATATGGCTTTATTTGCGAAAGTTTTTATAGTTAGTTTCGCAATACAAGCGTTAGCGGCTTTACGGAAGCTCTTTTTCTTTGAAGATTAACCAATAAATGAAACAAATTACTGAGTGGCTTAACAAACGACCTGCAACCAAAGCGGCTTATTTTGCAGCGTTTACTGGAATATTTACTTTAATCGTCGTAATAATACAAACCATTATTTTATATCGACAAACAAATCTAATAGATAGACAAACCAAAATTACGGAATCACAATCCAAATTGCTATCTAACCAAATCGAGGCATCAACAAGACCTTTTATAGAAATTAAAATTGTATCTGACAATCGTGGGAAAGATACTTTGCTTGTAGAAAATAAAGGGCAATACGCAATTTGTAACTTGCAGATTAATCAAATATATTTTGCTAAGATTTCCGAGCACGGATGGTATGCAGGATTGCCCAGTAATCCAATTTACTCGGCTACTATTCAACCTAAAAATAAGTGGAAATTAGATATTTCAACTTTTGCCAACATGTATAAATCGCCTCCTCTAGCTAATTCCTTTATACCAAAAATTGAATTGGAGTATTTAAATATTTTAGTATCCTTCGAAAGAGAAATTGACGGTAAAAGTTATTTAACCATTTTGCCTGGGACTATTGTTAGAACTGAATCAGGTATTGAGCGTTGGGCGGACGGAACAGGCATTTCCGGGCCGTTAGGGAGAATTTGTAATCCAGGGCTTGAATTAACTTTTGAATATCTTAAACGAAGACCATTTCCTACTGATTATGAGTTGTATAATTCTAATTATACACTTGGGTATACACCGACAGGTTGCCTAGGTAACATCGAATGGATAAAATAATGCAAATGGTAGTTAGACGATATTATGAAAGCTTACTAAAATATAAGAATGAAGGCTACTCTATTAATATTTACTCTGTTGACTTTCTTTACCACCAAGAATAGATGTGAGAGACTGAAGGACGGAGTTTATCTGGTAAAACATACTTCCAGCAATGGTGCAATTGACTACCGATTAAGTATATATGGCGAAAGCTGCAATATTCAAATAAATGACACTTTAAATGTAAAAGGAAAAGTGAGTTGGATAGGTGACTGCTCTTTAAAGCTGGAGCCTGAAGTACCTATAAAGCAGGACACGACGGAATTGGCAAAAAAGCTTTATCAATCGTTTGGACAACCTTTTATAAAAGTAGAGGTTACAAAGGGTGACACAACTTTTTTCAGAACCACATGGACAGGCAATTTGCATATAACAATAAACGAGGGATATTTCCTAAAAGTAAAATGAACATCGCCTAAACACACCGCATGGAAAAATTTTCGATATACGATTTAATAACCCAGGTAGTTAACAAACTATTTGTCTACACAGATTTGCAAGAATGGGACAAATTGCAAAATGAAGTATTTACAGAACAAGTTCTATTTGACATGGGTTCCCTTGGTGGAGAAAAGTTAAAGATGACTGCAAAAAGAATATGTGAAACATGGAGAGACGGATTCATTGGCATCGATGCCGTAAATCATCTTGCAGGTAATTATTTAATAGAAATAACAGAAGACACAGCAATGGTGCATGCTTATGCCACGGCAACTCATTACAAGAAATCAGCCATAAACGGCAAGACAAGAGAGTTTGTCGGTACCTATGACTTGCATCTTACACACCACGAAAAGGGCTGGAGAATCGATGAGTTTAAATATAATTTGAAATATGCTAATGGCAATGTCGACTTCACATAGATAACTTCAGCCAATATAAGTTGAAATAGGAATTCCCCTCTTTGGGAGACTTGGCTACGACATAAATCCGTCAATAACCTGATCGATTATTTCCTCTTTTGGAAAACTTTCCAACCAATATGCCCGTTAACTTTACAGCCGTAGCTAATTATCTTTTATGCCCGACAATCAAAATACAAACCCACAAGAAAATCAAACAATAGACTTAAATCTTACGAGAGCTGATTTTTTAAATTCAATAATCAAAGACAGAAAAAGTATTTTTCCTTATCAATACGAAAAAGGAAAAAGAGTTCCTGATGAAATTATCTGGCAAATATTAGAGAATGCAAACCGGGCTCCTAATCACAAACAAACAGAGCCATGGCGTTTCAGCGTACTCACAGGAGAGGCTTTACAACAATTCGGTGAGTTGCAACAAAAGTTATACAAAGAAAATTCAGGTGCTGCTTTTACTGAAGAGAAATATCAGAGATTGTTAGACTATCCATTAATGTCATCACATGTTATTTCTATTGGCATGAAAAGAAGTGAGAAGAATTTACCGGAAACTGAAGAAATAGCAGCAGTAGCATGTGCTGTTGAAAATATGTATTTATCCGTTACTGCCTACGGTTTGGGTTCGTACTGGACGACTGGCGGAATAACTTACATGGAAGCCGCAAAGCCTTATTTTGATTTAGCGCCGGCTGATAAATTGCTTGGCTTTTTTTACATCGGTTATATGGCTAAACCATCTGAAATAATTTCTAAACGAAATCCCATTAAAGAAAAAGTTACATGGGTTGATGGCGTGGAAAATAAATTAATTGCAAGTGATCTATCTTAAGTTATTATTAATTTAATAGACGTAACGCATCACAACTTTGTGCGCCTGCGAACATAAGGTGTACGCTTTCGTAACACCTTCCCTAAAAATAATCTTCTAAATCATTTACTTCCAAAGTCTTGGCATGTTGGCATATCTGTTGAACCGGTTTGCTAAGCTATCGTGTCATTTTCCATGAACCGCTATACTTAGGGTATTCGATAATTGAATAGTATGTTTAAAAATTTTTTCACTATCGCCTGGCGCAACCTTGTAAAAAACAAGGTAAACACAACGCTTAATATATCAGGTCTTGCTATAGGCGTTACCGTCTGTCTCGTTATTGGTGTATGGCTTCAGCGGGAGCTTAGCTTCGATAATTTTCACCCGAACGGTGACAAAATTTTTCGCATCACGAATACTTTCAAAAGTGAGAGTGAATCTTTTTCACAGGCTGGTTCAGGACCGGCATTAGGTGCTCAGTTACCTAAACAACTACCGCTTATTAAAGCAGCCTGCCGTGTCTTTGACGCCGATAGTAAAATCAAATCCGGTGATAAACAATTTTTTGAACCTATCGGCAAAATAGTCGATTCCAATTTCTTCAGTTTTTTTGGATTCCGGTTAATAGAAGGGCAGCCCAACCAGGCGTTGCAATCCTTTAACCAGATTGTTCTTACAGAAAGAATGGCCGTTAAATATTTTGGTCATGAAAATGCATTAGGCAAAACTCTTTTAATCGATAATGAATACCCAATGACTGTAAGTGGCGTTACAGAAAATCCACCAGTTAACTCTCACATACAATTCGAGTATTTAATTCCTTTTTCATTTCTTCGGAAAAAAGCTGATGAAAAATGGCAATATGATATAAACAATGCATGGGCAGGAGGCTGGCCCTTTACCTATATCCAAATCGCCGATTTGCAACAACGTCAACAAGTTGAAAAACAAGTGAACCTGGTTGTAGCAAAATTCTCTGAAAAAGTTTGGAAGGAAAATAAAATGTCTTATCAGTATCACCTGCAACCTCTTGCTGATATACATTTAAAATCTCACTTAAGATATGATGCCGCTAATAATGGCAGCCTTGCACAGGTTAATATTTTTTCTATAGTAGGTATTATTGTGTTGCTGCTTGCTTGCATAAACTACATTAATTTAACAACAGCGGGAGCTATTAAAAGAGCAAAGGAAACCGCAGTGCGAAAAGTAGTAGGAGCCGGCAAAGGACAACTCATTCGTCAATTTTTCCTGGAAACAATTTTCGTTTGCACGATAGCAGCTTTTTTTGGTATCCTTCTTTTCAAGATCGTTCTTCCTTTCTTTTCCCGATGGATTGGGCAACCATATTATTTTCCACTTAGCCTTATTAATTTATTATTAATCCTTGCCGGTATTATTCTCATCTCGTTGATTGCAGGGCTGTATCCGGCGACAATGCTGTCTTCTTTTAAACCTGCCATTGCATTAAAGGGGAATTTTTTTCAAAGCATACGCGGCAACTTTACCAGGAAAAGCCTGGTGGTTTTTCAATTTACTATATCAATTGCTTTAATTGGCTCTATCCTCATCATCAGCAGGCAAATGAATTTCCTGAAAAACAAATCACTTGGCTATAATGGCAAAGCTGTTATAGATATAAACTTTCGTGGTGAGCCCGATGTTGTGCAACATTATTCCGCTTTGAGAACTCAGTTATTGAAAAGTCCATACATCTATAACGTAAGCAAGCACAGCGGATCTATTGCAGATGGTTTGGGAAATGGTTGGATAACCACTGAAAATCTCGAAGGCAATGAGATCTCAACCAGTTTATATCGCTTGCCTGTTGACACCAGTTATCTCAACACATATGACATGAAACTTGCCGCAGGCCGGTTTTTTTCAAAAGATATGCCTACTGATACTTCAAAAGCTGTGTTGGTAAACGAAGCTGCTGTAAGAACTTTTGGCTGGCAAAAACCAGAAAATGCAATTGGAAAAAGATTTGGAAAAGGAGATGATACCCGCTATGTGATCGGCGTGGTGAAAGATTTTAATTTTGAAAGCCTGCATAAACCAGTTGAAGCCTTGTTGATCGAATATGATAAAGGAGGCTATACATTATCATTAAAAATAAATGCTTCTCATGCCGATGATGTAATCGCTCATCTCAAAAGAACATGGTCAGCCTCTTTTCCGAATACTCCTCTCGAATATTCTTTTTTAGATGAAGACGTAAAACTTAATTATGGTAAAGAGCAAAAAATGCAGGGCACATTCTATGCATTCTCTGCCCTTTCACTTTTAATTGCCTGCCTCGGTTTATTTGGATTAACAACTTTTGTTGTTGAACGCAAGGTAAAAGAAATTGGCATCCGCAAAGTATTGGGAGCAAGCATATCAGGCATCGTTAGTTTATTATCGAAAGATTTTTTAAAGCTGGTATTGATTGCTTTGCTGATCGCTTCTCCCCTCGCCTGGTACTTTATGAATAACTGGTTGCAGGATTTTGCATACCGTATTACTATTAGTTGGTGGACATTCTTAATAGCCGGATCAATAGCTGTTGTCATTGCCTTGCTTACCGTGAGCTTCCAGGCTATTAAGGCCGCTATCGCTAATCCTGTGAAGAGTTTGAGAACGGAATAATCCACTAGGGGACTTAAGGCAGGTTAATTTAATTAGAGTTCTTTATTAAAAAATGATAAGATTTCTTGCTCAATGTTCATCAACCAATAAAGTAAAGTCCCCCCTTTAGGGAGGATTTAGGAGGGGTTTCTTTTATGTTCAAAAATTACTTCAAAACAACGTTTCGTAATTTATGGAAGAATAAAACGTATAGCTTCTTAAACGTTTTTGGTTTGGCTGTAGGCATTGCCTGTGCCGCATTGATTTTCTTGTGGGTTGAAGACGAACTTACGTTCAATCACAATTTTGTAAAACGTGATTACCTGTATCACGTTATGCAAAACGAAAAAAGTGATGCAGGCATATCTACTAATGGTTCTACACCAGGACCGCTGGCTGCAGCATTAAAAGCCGATGTACCGGGTATTTTAAACAGCGGCCGCCTTAGCTGGGCAATGGATGAGTTAGCAGTAGTAGGTGATAAATCCATCAAAGAAAATGGTATGTATGCCGACCCTTCAGTTCTTTCTATGTACACATTATCCTTTATTTATGGCAACGGGGCCACAGCATTAAATAATCCTAATTCTGTTGTGATTACTGAAACTATGTCGAAGAAATTTTTTGGCAACAGCAACCCGGTTGGTAAAACAATAAAGATGAACGCTAAGGGTGCATATAGCGTTGACGGAGTTTATACAGTTACCGCTGTGTTTAAAGATTTACCTGCGAATTGTTATTATCATTTTCAATGGCTTTCTCCATACACAACATGGGAAGATGCAAATACATGGCTGAAACCGTGGAATAATAATCTTACAGAAACGATTGTTGAACTTTCATCAAGAGCGAACCCGGCAGTTATCAATAAAAAACTAAAAAATTATTTAAGCATTAAGGCAGACGGAAACACTAATCAGTGTTTTCTGTTTAGCATGAACGACTGGCACTTGCGGGGCAGTTTTGTAAACGGCGTACAGGATGGCGGCAGCATAAAATACGTAAAACTTTTTTCAACAATAGCATTCATCATACTGCTTATTGCTTGCATCAATTTCATGAACCTTGCCACTGCCCGCTCTGAGCAGCGTGCAAAAGAAGTAGGCGTACTTAAAGTAATGGGCGCCGGTAAGAAAGCATTAATAGGAAAGTTTATCAGCGAATCGTTGCTGATGTCATTTATTGCCGTGCTACTGGCAGTTGGATTAGTGTACGCACTCATGCCGTTTTATAATAGCCTTGTAGAAAAGCAACTGTCAGTTAATTTATTTAATGCGTTGCATTTTAGTTGCCTCTTAGCAATTGGACTGATAGCCGGATTAATTGCAGGCAGCTATCCTGCATTTTACTTATCATCATTTAATCCCATAAAAGTCTTAAAAGGCATAAAGATGAAAAGCTCCGCTGGCGCAATCTTTATTCGCAAAGGGCTTGTCATAACACAGTTCACCGCATCTGTTATACTTATTATATCAACTATAATTGTTTACCAACAGATACAGCATATTAAACAAAGAGACCTTGGCTATAGCAAAGACAATTTAATTTATATGGATCTGCAGGGCAACATGAAAGACCATTTCGGCGAAATAAAAAACAATCTTATTGCAACGGGCTATGTAGAGAATGCCGCCACAAGTTTACATGATGCTTTGCATGTTTATAGCTACGGCGATGGCTTTAGCTGGCAAGGTAAAAACCCAAACGCCAAATTACCCATTCATTCAAATGTTGTTAGTTCTGAGTACCTGTCAACCATGCGTATGCAATTGATGGATGGCAGAGATTTTTACCAGGGCAATATTGATAGCACCAATGTTATCATTAATGAAAGTATGGCAAAACTTATGGGAAGGCAAGGCAAGTTAGGCGGCATCATTACTGCAGGAAATTATAAACTAACTATAGCAGGCATTATTAAAGATTTTATTTACAACGATGTATATGGTAACGGAGCGCCACTTGTTTTATTTAACGGCGGTTATTCCGCTACCGTAATAGCTGTGCGGTTTAAATCTAATGTGAGTTTATCTCAAGCGCTGCAAAAAACCGAAGAAGTAATGAAGTCAGAAAACCCGGGCTTTCCATTTGAATACAAGTTTGCTGATAAAGATTTTGATGCGATGTTTTCTTCTGAAACGCTCATCGGTAAGTTAGCAGGAGTGTTTGCAATGCTGGCTATTTTTATCTCGTGTCTTGGTTTATTTGGATTAGCAGCCTACACTGCTGAACGCCGTACAAAAGAGATTGGCATACGTAAAGTGCTCGGTGCTTCTGTTACAGGCTTGACCGGATTGCTGGCGAAAGAATTTTTACAATTGGTTATGCTATCATGTCTTATTGCCTTTCCATTTGCATGGTGGCTTATGAACAATTGGTTGCAAGATTATGCGTACAAAACAACTATCCATGGGTGGATGTTTGCTTTAGCAGGAATCGCAGCATTATTTATTGCATTGATAACGGTAAGTTTCCAGGCAATTAAAGCAGCGCTTGCAAACCCGGTGAGGAGTTTAAGAACGGAATGAAGCCCTCTCTAAATTTCCCCCCTTGGGGGAAACTTTTTGGAGCTCTAAATTCTTACTGGTATTTATTCATGCAACAACTGAGGAGGTGCTTTAAAAAAAATGACGATAACCATATTATTAATAGTTCATCAAATTAAATAAAGTCCTCCCCTTTAGGGAGGATTTAGGAGGGTTTTATTATGCTTAAAAATTATTTCAAAATTGCCTGGCGCAGTTTGCTGAAAAATAAATTTTACACTGCAATAAATATCAGCGGCCTTGCCGTGGGTCTTGCTACAGGCATCATGTTGTTGTTATGGGTACAAAATGAATTGAGCTTTGATAAGTTTAATAAAGATTACAA
>Ga0068860_100008524_pt1 | contig 10215 bp, 12 predicted proteins | sample KBSSwiS32_FD_66597 | JGI IMG/M metagenome (GOLD analysis project Ga0068860, IMG submission 66597) | Switchgrass rhizosphere microbial communities from Kellogg Biological Station, Michigan, USA - KBS Switchgrass S3-2 | ecosystem: Host-associated > Plants > Roots > Rhizosphere > Soil ...
CGCGGGCGACAGCCTGGTGGCGGGAGCAGCCGTGACACTGTTGCGCGGCGGATCAATGCTCGACGCCGCCTGCTACGGCGTTGCGGCCGGCAGCGCCGCAACCCAGGTTCAAGGCACTGATCTCTGCCAACGGGCCGTGGTCGACGCGATGCGGCCGTTGGTATCGGTGTCAAAGCCGCAAGGATGCTGACGTCCGCCGCACTATCCCTATTCCGGACCACGATGACCAAGGCAATGGCGGCGACCGCTCATCAACGGCGAACTCAGGTTGAATCGTGAGTTGGGTGTTCCGGTGCTACTGAGGCACCCGCCAAACCAGCTCCGTGCCACCGCCGGCCCTATTGGATACAGAACAAGTGCCACCGAGTTGCTGGGCCCGGTGCGAGAGGTTGGCCAACCCGCTGCGTCGGGTGAGTTCGGAAGGAATGCCGCGCCCGTTGTCGGCGATCTTGACTTGGATCTCGTTCTCGGAGAGATGCACCGAGACCTCGACTCGCTGAGCGTCGGCGTGGCGCACAACGTTTGACATCGCCTCCCGCATAACAGCCAAGAGTTGGTCCCCCGTTTCCTCACTGATGGTCGAGTCGATCGGACCATCAAGCGAGATCGATGTCTCGAGGCCTCCGCGTTGCGCGCTGTCACGGACGATGGCGAGCAGCTCGGCTCGAAGCGAGTAGCCGGCATCGGGTCGTCGGTTCAACTCGAAGATCGCGCTTCGGAGTTGACGGATCGCCCCGTCAATCGTGTCGACGACATCGCCGATCCGGTCCGCAATATCGCTGCGACCGGTCAGCGGCGCCACTGCTTGCAGTCTCATGCCGGCGCCGAACAGTTGCTGAATCACGGTGTCGTGGAGGTCACGGGCGATGCGGTCCCGGTCCTCAAAGAGCGTGATGGTTTCCCGCTCCGCCCTCGCTCGGCCGAGCTCGATGGCCACGGCGGCCTGATTGGCGAAGCTGTGTAACATCACAAACGTGTCTTCGGGGAACTCCTTTTGGGTCCCGTCACGCGCGATCGATAGCACGCCCAGCGGTTCTCCCTGTCCCAGCATTGGCACGTAGACCACCGAACCCTTGTCTTCGCCGCCGAAGCGGGTCCGACCTTCCGCTTGCCCAACCACCCGCTGTGCCGAGCTGAAGGCTCGACCGGCGTCGTGGTCGCGCACCGATACCCTGTGGCCGATCAGTTCGGACGTGCGGTCCCCATGCGCGCACATGACTTCTAGCTCGTCGCCGGTAGGTGTTGGTACGAGGACGAAGGCCCGGTCCGATTCGGTGATGATGGCGGCGTGTCGGGCTACCTCGCCAAGCACTTCGCTGACGGGGACTCCGATCAGTGCTGACCTGGTGATGCCGCTGAGGGCGGTGAGCCATCGCTCACGCTGCTCGCGTTCCCGGTAGAGGTTGGCGTTGTTGATGGCCACACCGGCCGCAGTGGCGAGGGCAATGACGATCGCTTCGTCATCGTCGGAGAACTCGGGCGCGGTTTCCTTGTCGCACAGGTAAAGGTTGCCGAACACCGTGGTTCCCACGCGTACGGGAACTCCGAGGAACGATCGCATCGGCGGATGGTTGGCAGGGAAGCCGAACGACGACGGGTGCCGGGCGAGGTCAGCCAAGCGCAGAGGCCGGGGATCGCTGATGAGCAGACCCAGAATGCCGTGCCCGCTTGGTAGAGGTCCGATCTTCTCGCGACCGGCTTCATCGATGCCGTGGGTGATGAACTGGCTCAGCCGTTGGTCGCCACCGATCACACCGAGGGCTCCGTATCGCGCTCGGGCTATTCGGCATGCCCCCTCGACGACCTTCTCCAACACCATCGGCAAGCTGAGGTCGCCGCCAATGACGAGCATGGTGTCGAGCAAGCTCTGGACCCTGTCGATCGTCTCAAGCACCTCTCCCGTCCGGCCGTGGAGCTCGCGCAGGAGTTCGTCCAGCCGGCCTGCGACGGCCTCGAACCCTTGGCTGTCTGGCCCGGTCGACGTCATCGCGGTCACTGTAGCGAGGACCGCGGTTGGGTTAATAGTGCTTCACAGACAAGGACGTTGGACTCTACCGTCCGGCCCGTGACTGCGGAATGGTGGGGCTATGACGTCAATACCGTTGGCGGACCAGCCGTGTGAAGTACTTGAAACTCATGTGTCCACGCTATTCCTGGTTGGTGATCGGGCCTACAAACTCAAGCATCGGATTCAGACCCCGTTCCTCGATTACAGCACGCGCGAGGCGCGTCTGGCGGCGTGCGAGGCGGAGGTGGCGCTGAACCGGCGTCTGGCCCCCGACGTGTACCTCGGTGTATCGACGGTGCTCGACCCGGACGGCCTGCCGTGTGACCATCTCGTGGTGATGAAGCGGATGCCCCCTGAGCGTCGTCTGGCGCGGCTGGCGTCCACCAACCGGCTCAAGTCGAGTCACATCACCGCGATCGCGCGCCAGCTGGCCGGGTTCCACTCAAGCGCGCTTCGGTCACCCACGATCGACGAGGCCGGGACCCCGGCCCACCTGAATCGGCTCTGGTCGTCCAACCTTGAGGAGCTGTCCCGCTTTGCCGGGCGCCTCTTCGACCAACATGACCTCGACGCTCTCGATGCTGACGCCGCCGCCTATGTGCGGGGACGGCACCCACTATTGGCGGATCGGATCGAACGTCGGGCCATTGTTGACGGGCATGGCGATCTTTTGGCCGACGACATCTGGTGCCTCGAAGACGGTCCGCGAATTTGTGACTGCCTGGAGTTCGATTCGATGCTTCGCGCGGGAGACGTGGTGGCCGACGTGGCATTTCTCGCTATGGACCTTGAGCGTCTCGCCGGCCAGCAATGGGCCGACGCGCTGTTTCAGAACTACCGCCGCTTCTCGGCGGAGGACCATCCCCGCAGCTTGGAGGACTACTACGTGGCGTACCGAGCCTTGGTCCGCGCCAAGGTGAGCTGCCTGCTGCTGGAACAGCATCGCGTCGAGGGCGCTCGAGCGGCCATCGACTATCTCGATCAGGCCCGTCGGCATCTGAGCGCCGCCCGCGTCAGCGTTGTCCTGGTCGGGGGGTTGCCGGGGACCGGCAAGAGCACCGTGGCCAATCGCCTCGGGGACCGATTCGGCTGGGTCGTGCTGAGGAGCGACGAGGTCCGCAAAGAGCTCTCCGGAGTATCGGCTCTTACTTCGGCACGCTCACCGGTTGGTACCGGTCTCTACGACGACGGTCACAACGAGGCGACCTACTGCGCGCTTCGGGATCGAGCGCAGTCTCTCATGGCGATGGGCGAGTCGGTGGTCCTCGATGCGACCTGGGCCAATGCTCGCCATCGTGCCGAACTCAACGAGCTCGCCACCCGGTGCGACGCTCGACTGGTGGAGCTTCGTTGCGAAGTCGAGCCTCAGGTCGCCGCGCGTAGGATGAGGGACCGGCGTCCGGGCACGGACGCCTCGGATGCCGATCAAGCCGTACTCGACTATCTCGCCTCCACGTACGAGCCGTGGCCGAGCGCCGCCGTTGTCGACTGCAGCGGAACCATCGAGCAGGCTGAGGAGCGGTCGGTCAGAATCATCGGTCGGCTCTAGGGGACGGGCACGATTCGGCGGCCCGTGATGGTCGTGGGCGCGATCCGAATGAACACCTCACGCGCTCCGTTGGCCCAAGGCTCCGGCGGGTCTCCGGCGGGTCTGCAGCCGCTGACCGAGCCAAGGCCTGACCTCATCCCCACCACATCTCTGGATGATCGGACAGGGCCCACTGGATCGCGTCGGCCGCCAGCTCCCGAGAGCCGTGATCGCTCACCAAAGCTGCGAGCGCATCACGAATGGAGAGAACTCCGATCGCCTTCGACTGATCGGTGACCACCAAATGGCGGATCCCGTGCCTCAGCATGAGGCCCGCGGCGTCGAACATCGTGGCGTAGCCGGGGATCGTGAGGGGGCTGGGGACTGCGACCGTGCTCACCGGGTCGCGCCCTGTGAGGTCGTAACGCCAAGCCCGGGCCAGATCGCGTTCGGTCACGATGGAGCACAACTCACCCGGCAGACCGACCAGCACACAGGACACATTATTTTCACCGAGGCTCTGAGCGACGACCGTCAGTGGCGTGTCGGGTGCCACGAACACCACCGGGCGAAGTGGCCCGTCTACCAATCGGGCCTTTGGATGCGGCTGAACGGTGAACATGCCCTATTTTGGTGGCACGCACGGGCGGCGGTGTAGGGCCGAAGGTCCCGGACCGGCTACTGCACGACGTTGGGACACGGTACGCCCGACGCCAAGTCGTCGAGGTTTTGGATGGTGACCTCGGCAATAGACCTCAAGGCCTCGCGGGTAAAGAAGCCTTGGTGGGCTGTGATGAGAACGTTCGGGAAGGTGAGCAGTCGCGAGAAGACATCGTCGGTGATGATCTCCTGACTGCGGTCTTCGAAGAAAAGTTGGGCCTCCTCCTCGTAAACGTCGAGAGCCAGCGAACCGATCTGTCCGTTCTTGAGACCCTCGATGGCGGCAGCGGCATCGACCAGCGCGCCCCGACCGGTGTTGACCAGCATGACCCCATGTTTCATCCGGCTGATTGATCCGGCGTTTACCAGGTGGTACGTGTCCGCCGTAAGGGGACAGTTCAGTGATATCAGGTCGCTTTCCGTCCACAGCCGGTCGAGGTCGACGTATTCGATCCCGAGACCTATGGCGGCGGGGTCTGGTTCCGGGTCGTGGGCCAACACGTGGCAGCGGAAGTGCCACAGTAGGCGGGCCACCAGTGCGCCGATTCGGCCGGTGCCAACGACTCCGGCCGTCTTTCCTGCCAGGTCGAAACCGAGTAGCCCGTCGAGAGCGAAGTTGCCCTCACGCACTCGGGCATAGGACTTGTAGATCCGACGGTTCAGGCCGAGGATGAGAGCCAACGTGTGTTCGGCCACGGCGTTGGGGGAGTAGGCGGGCACTCGCACCACGGTGAGTTCGTTGGCCTTGGCCGCGGCAAGGTTGACGTTGTTGAAGCCGGCGCAACGAAGAACGACGTTGCGCACCCCGGCACGGGCCAGTTCTCCGAGCACCGGAGCGGATAGGTCATCGTTGACAAACACGCACACCGCGTCGGCGCCTCGCGCCAGCGTCACGGTCGTTGCGTCGAGACGAGCTTCGAGGAAGACCCAGTGATGGGTCGCGGCATTGTTGGCGGAGAGGAAACTCTCCCGATCGTAGGACTTGGCGGAGAAGAAGCGGACCTCCACGTCAGCCGGCTGCGCCGCTCGTCATCCCGGCCTGCGGGTGTCGCGCTCAAGCCGGGCCGCGAACACCGCGGCCTCTGTGCGACGCTCCATGCCGAGCTTGGATAGAAGGTTCGAGACGTAGTTCTTGACGGTCTTTTCGGCCAGGAACATTTGGCCGGCGATCTGGCGGTTGGTGAGACCTTCGGCGATGAGGTCGAGAATTCGACGTTCCTGATCGGTGAGGCGGGCCAGGCGTTCGTCGGCCGGTGCCGGATTGCGAAGCCGTTCGAGCACTCGTCGGGTAATCGCCGGGTCGAGGAGCGAGATGCCCGAGGCGACCTGACGGACGGCGCCGATCAGTTCGTTGGCCTTGATCTGCTTGAGGACATAGCCGGCGGCGCCGGCCATGATCGCCTCAAACAGGGCCTCGTCGTCGCTAAATGAGGTGAACATGAGGCACTGGATCTCGGGGTGGCTCGAGCGGATCTCTCGGCACACCTCCACGCCATTGCCGTCGGGCAATCGAACGTCGAGTACGGCCACATGAGGGTTGCTGAGCGGAATCCGGGTCAGTGCCTCCCCGGCCGTTCCGGCCTCGCCGACGACCACAATGTCACCGTCGACCTGAAGGAGGTCGGCGATTCCTCGCCGGACTACCTCGTGGTCGTCGAGAAGAAACACTCGGATCGGCTCGGGATCGATCGATTCCATGCTTCTATCTTGCCCTTCGTCAAACGCTGCTGTGACATTCTCCCGTTCCCGCTGGGAAGGCGGTGACCATTTCTGCTCACGCCCGGGGCCGAGGCGGAGACCCACCGTCCTTCCGATCTCCTGGCCCAACGTCTGTGAGGTCTAGTTGATTGGTGCTAGGGCGAGGTCGCCCAAACTCTTCACGACGATGTCGGCGCCAGCGGCAACGAGCGACTCGCCCTGGCCTGCTCGGTCGACCGCCAGAACCAATCCGAAATGTCCCCTTTGGCCGGACTTGACTCCTGCCTGCGAGTCCTCCTCCAGCAGGCTGCGGAAGTAGCGGTCTTTACGGGCCGCTAGTGCTGACACGGTGAGCGCAAAGGGTGGATCGGTGGTCTCCGACCGGTAGTTCCACATCGCGTGACTTTAGAAACGAACGGATTGCTTCTTCACGCGATCGTCCGTCGACGTAGCGCAGGTAGTCCTGCGCGGTGAAGGCCTTGAAATCGTTGCCTCCCAATTCACCGAGGACTTCATTGAACAGTTCGCTCCAGGCCGCGAGGTGGATACAGGCGGAATCGGTGATGACGCCGTCGAGATCAAAAACGGCGCCATCGATCGGGCGGTTGGCGATGCGAATCACCGTGGATTCATCCCCGGTCCCAAGCGGCGCCCGGAAATCTCGCTCGGCGCGATCCGGATGTAGAGGTTGCGATCACCATCTGCCCACGGCTGCGGTGGAAATGCGCCTACGTCTTCGAGTTCGATAGGGTCGGTGATCACCGATGCTTCGCCGGAGAAAAGCACGCTCCAACCTTGGCCGAGGTCGTCGTCGACGCGGTCAACCTGGAATCCGGTTATGTGGCCGATCACGGCAGTGAGGCTGCTTCCACTGCTGGTACGAAACACTACGTCCTCGCGGTAGATCACATAGTTCACCGGCAGCGCAACCGGTCGTGCCCCTTCGGTGAAGATGACTCGTCCAATGCCTCGCCGACCGACCAGCCGGCGGCATTCGTCGGTGTCGAGGGACGCCAGATGCGAAGTCGGCTGCACCTGATCGTGGCCGGGCGGTCTGTCAACACCTCCGCCCAGGAGGATCTGGGCAGAGGTATCGAGCGCCTCGGCCAGACGGAACAAGGTGGCGGGGTCGACGCCGACGGCCGCCTGGTCTTCCAGATAGCGGAGGAACCCCGGATCTATGCGTGCTTTGGAAGCCAGCTCAGAAATCGAGAGGTGCGATGCCTCGCGACGAGCTCGCAATCGGCGGCCCAGGTCGCCCGGATCGGTCGTCATCGCGATCTCCTTTGTGTGTCTGGCCGCCCGAGTGACCGCGCCGCTGTAGGCCGCCACGCCGGCGGCCGCGATTTCGGAGCCCGGCGTGACATAGCTATGAACGATCAACAGCTCGGATCTCTTTGTGGCGGACGTAGGGGCGCCCAGTCCAGCCCGGCGGTGGAGCGGGCCGAGCCATCGATACCAACCACGATCTCTGTCATAGCTGGACCGTATTGATCACGGCCCCACCAACGTAGGGCCTATCGACCCTTTCAAGTCGGGTCCCTTGACATACCGAACCCGACCGTTCCTAATGCTGGGCAGGTTCACCGTGAGGCTTTGGCGAGAGACCGGTTGAGTCGGCGAATAGTCCGGTGCAGCTTGTGGATGGGCGACATCGGTTGAAGGAACATCATGGGGCAGGCGCCGGCAATCACCGTCACGCCCTTTGCTCGACACAGGGCCACGGATTCGTCGCTGACAGCACCGGTACCACCGATGCCCTGGAAGAGCCAGACCCGTTTGATGCCTCGCGCGACGGCCTGGGTTACGACGTCGCCGGCCCGGTCTCGGTGAACCATGACGATGACGCCATCCACATCGCCCGGTACCGAGTTGAGGCTTCGGTAACAGGGAACTCCGTCAATGAAGTCGTATCCGGCGTTGACCGGAATCGCGTCGTATCCTCGCTTGAGCATTTCGCGCCACACCGATTTCCCGAAATTGTCGGCGCTTTCTGAGACCCCGACGACGGCGATTCGCTGATGGTCGAGGAATTCGTTGGCTTCCTCTGGTCGGATCATCGTGCACCTCCTGCCCTCGCTTCGTCGTAATTCTCCGCCGATGGTGCCGACTGACAAAGGGCCGAAAGACCGCTGTTAGCGGTGGTGGGCGAGACACGATGCGGCCACCCGCGCCCACTTCTCGAGGCATGGGCCCTTCGACTCTGGGTACCGGGTAACGACGCGGTGATGATGATGTGGTGCAGGGACAAGGGAGGCCCACCATGGGGCAAATGTGGGTGACGAGATCCGGGTTCGTGGACATCGCGTAGGAGAGCCAGACCGCTGTAGTCAAATCCTCGAGCTGCGAGGGCCCGATGGAGACGGGCCATTCATCGTGCCCCTGGGATACAACGGTCGTGAGGTGTTGTTTCCCTTGGCCTGATGCCACGGTTCCCTTTGTCGCCCACAGTTCTTCGGTGTAGGAAGGGCTCCGAGCTCAGAGCATCGGCGGGGTGAGCCGCGGGAGGAGCACGCCGATGAGCAAGAATTCCGGATCGATCTGGGCTGCCACTCCTTCGCACATGACCATCGTCTTGATCAACAGCGCCAGCTCGCGCGGCAGCCGCAGGCGATGTCGGCGTTCGACACTCAGCATGTCGCGCAGCAGCGGGCCCATGCGAAGGTCTCGCAGCGGTGACACGATGACTGTCGCGACGATCTCGTCGAGGTCAGCCGGAAGGCGTTGTAATCGATTGGTCCGGTTGCCACACCAAGACCCATCACAGCGGTGGCGAGAGCGTCGGCATCTCGGCCGGCAATGGCCGAGAGCAGATGGGTCAACGTTTGGCGGATCTCTGATGTGACCGTTCCCATCATTCCAAAGTCGATTAGGGCAAGCCGTCCATCAGGCTCGACGAACACGTTGCCTGGATGGGGGTCGGCGTGGAAGAACCCTTCGTCAAAGACCATAGCGAGATACATCTCTGCAAAACGACGCGCCAGGTCTGGCCGGTCGACTCCCAACTCGTCGAGTGCCGCGACGTCGTCGATCTTCACCCCCCGGATCCGTTCCATGGTGAGCACCGCTTCGGTGGTTCGGATCCAGTCGATGACGGGCACATGCACCCCACGAGAGGCGAGTGAAACCCGGGCGTGGTCTGCGCTTTGGCCCTCGAGGACATAGTCCAACTCTCGTCTCAGTGTTACAGCGAACTCCTCCACAAAGCCACGGAGGTCGTGGCGGCGCCAGGGGCTGAACCGATTGCTCAGAAGATCCGCGGCGCGATTCACGAGCAAGAGATCCCGTTCGACTGCCTCGGTGATGTGGGGACGGCGAATCTTTACCACTACGTCGGATCCGTCGTACAGGGTGGCACCATGGACTTGCCCGATCGACGCCGCAGCGATGGGCTTCTGCTCAAAAATGGCGAATCGATCCGAGACCGGTCCGAGTTCTCGGGTCAAGGCTTCCAAGATGCTGGCCGTGTCAACCGGGCGAGCGTTGTCTTGGAGACGAGCCAGTTCGGTCTCATAGTCGCCAGGAACAAGGTCCGGACGGGTAGACAGAACCTGGCCAAGCTTGATGTAGGTGGGACCGAGGTCTTCGAGCAACTGTCGGAGGGCCACCGGCCGTGCGGTCGATCGCCGGTGAGCGAGCCGGCCATAGCCGTAGCGCCAACCGTGTCGGGCGAAGGCCACGGCGATCTCGAACGTGCGGGCGGTCACCACACGACGCTAGCTGCGCAAGGGAACCGGTGAATTTCGCTGGCCGAAGATGGCAGCGGCGATACGGAGGGGCCACATCGACGAGGCATCGGCGAGATTGACGAGCAGGAAGTCGTTGTGATCGAAATGAACGTGCAGCATCGCGTGATAGTCACACCACGGATCGCATTTACGCGTAGGGGCCCGTAGCCGTTGTCCTCGCCATCGATGTCCATCCCGGGTAAGTCTTCGCCGTTCGGCGAAAAAGGGGACTTTCGGACCTGTTGCTTTATCGCGCCGCTCGGAGCAGTGTGGTGATGGGCGAGACCTGGAGACCACATGACCAGCAGGACCACGACGATGGCATCAGTGCCGATCGACAGCCGCCCGTTCACCGAGCTTGGGCAGCTCATCGCCACGTTGGTGACACTCTGTGACGAGGTCGACCACCTTTGGCAGGCGGCATTGGGAACCGGCGACTTCGACACTTGGAATCGATTGGCTGACGCCAGCCATTCGGTGCATCGAGCCCTCAATTGCCTCACCCTCGAGCCTTTGGTCGGCATTGGGGGCTGCTAGTAGGCACGCGCCAGCCGCGAATTGAGGCAACATGCCGGAGCGGACGCCCGATGGAT
>Ga0068860_100008528_pt1 | contig 10212 bp, 11 predicted proteins | sample KBSSwiS32_FD_66597 | JGI IMG/M metagenome (GOLD analysis project Ga0068860, IMG submission 66597) | Switchgrass rhizosphere microbial communities from Kellogg Biological Station, Michigan, USA - KBS Switchgrass S3-2 | ecosystem: Host-associated > Plants > Roots > Rhizosphere > Soil ...
TTCGCGCCCGTATGCCACCAGCATATATCCAAGCCTGTAATGATCAGGTGTAAAATCGCGGTACGAACCATTGCGCAATTTCATATAGCTATAATCTTTGCCGTCCAGCCACAAAGCTCGGTAATCGTCAAAGAAAAAAGCTAACCGGCCCCTGCCCTGCTGGCTTACCAGTGTTTCCTGGAAAACGGCATCGCCTTCCCAGAACCAGTTGGGAATCGCCAGCGCATTGGCGAGCTCCTGCCCCTGCTGACCAAATACAATTCTGGCAGCATGTGAAAGACCGGTATTGAAATTATTATACTGCTGTACATGGCGGTATTCATGAATGGCCAGCATATCCTGCCAGCGAAGGCTACCCAGTTCAAAGCTGTTTTGGGAAGCTGTTAAATAAAATTCGCTGCGGAACGGCCCCAAGGCTACATAACCGTTCGATACAACCGTGGTTGGATGCAATACAATACTAACGGGGTGCTGCCGTGTACCAATAGTGGGTAATGTTTGCCGGTTCAATAGCCCGGCAATGGCCGCGATACGTGCCGCCGATGAATCCATACCCGCCGGAAAAATTACTTTTGCGGCGTCGTTGTTTATTTGTTGCCATTTAAGGGAAGGCGGGTTACCTCCAAACCGCTGCGCATAGGCAGTAACACAACAAAACAGGACTAAAAAAGAACAGGCAATTAATTTCATACAGTATGAAAAATAAATCGGGGGCTTGATGGTTAAATATAAGCTACCCTGGTAAATTATTGGTAATATTAACTAAAAAACCGCATGCTCTTACTGGCCCTGGCTATCGCACCCGGTCTTGCTATTATTTTATACATCTACCGCAAAGACCGGTACGATAAAGAACCATTGAAATACCTGGTGGTTTCCTTTGTGCTGGGCATGCTCAGCATTATTCCGGCTTATATCATAGAAACCCTTGCAGGGAAGATATTTGGTGATATCAGCAGCTATTCCAGCATCGCCTTCAATGCATTCTTTGCATTTATCATTGTGGGGTGCGGCGAAGAAGGCAGCAAGTTTGCCATGGTGCGATTATACGCTTATCCCAAAAAAGTATTTGACGAACCCTTTGATGGCATTATTTATTCGGTAATGGTGGCGATGGGGTTTGCCACCGTGGAAAACATTGGTTATGTAACCAGTCATGGTATGGGCACGGCCGTGATACGCATGTTTTTGTCTGTTCCTGCCCACGGCGCTTTCGGTATCATCATGGGTTATTATATTGGCCTGGCTAAGTTCAATAAAGAGAAATCTGTATATTATTTTATCAAAGGACTTGTATTATCCATTTTTTTTCATGGTGCATTCGATTTTTTCTTGTTTCTGCAAGACAATATCCAGGTGCAGCAGTACCTGAGCGAAGGGTTGCTTTTTCTTGGAGCCATTGCATCTTATTACTTTGCAGTTCGGTTAAGCATCCGGTCTATACGGCTGCACCGCGAAGTATCGAGGCTTGATCATGAAAGAAGAAATGAGGAGGGACCGCTATGAGCAGCGATCTGTTAGTTATTAGCTGCATCTATCAATATCTCAGAATTATTTGACGACAGCTGTTTTCCAACTAGTAGCTAATAGCTTAATGACCTATAACTAAGCGCCAGCAGCTATCCCTCGGCCTCCTTACCCATGGCGGCGGCCTTCATTTGCCGGGTGGTTTCATGTCCCAGGTATTTTTCAATACGGGCTTCAATAAAATAAATCAGGGGTGTTAAAGCGATCGCCACAATTCCTTTGTAAGCGTAGTTAACCATGCCGATGGCAAATACTCTTTGCCAACTCCAATCCTTACCCAGTTTAAATGCGATAAATAAAACAATAAAGCTGTCTACCAGTTGTGAAACCAATGTGGAGCCGGTAGCGCGCAGCCACACTTTTTTATCGCCTGTTACTTTTTTAATGCGATGAAAAACGGTTACATCAACTATCTGGCTCACCAGGAAAGCCGTAAGACTTCCGAATATGATCCACATGCCCTGGCCGAATATGGAATTGAATGCCTTTGACATATCCGGAACACCATCCTGCGCACCGGTACCAAACCAGAAATCTGCCGCAGGCACCTGCATGGCCATATAAAACATAAGAAAGGCATAAGAAATTAAAGCAACAGCAGTATAAGAAATACGACGAATGGCTTTTGGCCCGTAGAATTCATTTACAATATCGGTAATTACAAACTCCAGCGGCCATAACAAAACACCGCAGGTAAGGCTAAGCGCCAGGCCTTTCTCACCAAACAGCGAAAAGCTGAACGGGTGGGCGCCAAATAATTTTTCAAGTGAAAATATTTTGGTGCCAATGCATTCTGCTATCAACGCATTGGCTACAAAAAAAGCAGTAATAAAAACAAAAATCTTCGTGGGCCTGTCTTTCAGAATATTTTTTATCATTTTATAAATATGTACAATTGGGCAATGAAGAAAACAACATTAGCAAGCAATAACCAGCGCGGCACTTTACCCGCCAGCCTTTTGCGAAACCAGTAAAAACAAGTAAAGAGATTCACCAAAAAATTCACGATGTTGGCCGTGATTAAACCGGTAATAATGATGGTGGATTGCAGGTCACCTTTTGGCAAGACGGTATAATATTTCATACACCAGGTAGCCAGCCAGCACAGGTTGGCTATGAAAGCAAGTTTATGCCAGAATGAAAGTTTGTCCATAAGCGGTTAGCCGTAAAAATATAGATTCCCTGCAACTTTTCCATGTTATGTTAAGGACGGGTTTGAAAGCGGTAACAGTATTATCTTCTTAAAAAAATAAATACCGCTCCAATCAATGTCAGTACAATCACCAGCTTGCGGTAACTGTTGTCTTTGATGCCCGATACTATCCGCAGGCCCAGGAAAAAGCCTGCAGCAAGCGCCGGCAACAATAACAGGTCGGTAACAAGTGTTGTGCCCGTAATATTTTTCCAGTAGAATACCTGGAACGGCAATTTGAAAAGATTCATGGCCAGGAATACCCAGGCGGCGGTTCCAATAAAATCGTTTTTGCTCAGTTGCATCGCCAGAAAATAAATATTGGAAAAAGCCCCAGCCAGGTTTCCCAGCATAGTGGTAAAGCCCGACACCAGTCCCATGCCGGCTGTAAATAATTTGTTGGACGGCACTACCACTGTCTTCCTCCATTCCATTACCACCATAATGATAACAGTAAGCATAATAATCACCGCCATTATTTTCCTGAACAATGCTTCATTCAAATCTTTACCGGCATACACACCAATAAGGATGCCCGCCATCATCCAGGGAACCAGTTTCCAGAAAAGGGGCCATTTTACATGACGGTGGTAATAGCATACGGCCATAATATCTGCAGCACAAAGCAATGGTAATACAATGCCCGTTGATGCCTTGCTACCAAAAACAATGGCCATCAACGTTACATTCAGCATATCAATTCCTTTTAGACCGGCTTTCGATAACCCGATAATAAAGGCCGCCAGCATAATCAGCAACCAGTTCCCGGGAGAATAAGCAGAAAAAATATGCAGCATAAAGATTAAATACGTTGTTCAAATATAACTTAAGACGCCTGGGTATGGCCAATACCTCACGCCAGCTACACATACCAGGCAGCAGTATCCTGCAGGGATAAGCATACTTCTTCTCCGCAGCTGAATGTATGGTCTGTCGTTTTTATGTTGAGGACCTGCTCACCTGCAGCTACCGCAAGGGTATAGTAACTTCCCATAAACCATTTATTTTGTATGGTACCCTTTAACCCTGCGCCGCTTTTCCGAACAAAAAATCGTTCCGGGCGGACCAGCATTTTTTTTCCGAACGGCAAATTACCAGGCGCCTGCTGTATTACCATTGCATTTTCGGGATCAACAAGGTTATATTCTCCAAACAAGCCGGCACAATATTCATTCAACGGGTGGTAATAAATTTCTTCCGGTGAACTATACTGAATGAGTTTCCCTTCTTTCAGCACCAATATGGTATCGGCCCAGGACAGCGCATCGGGCGCATCGTGTGATACCATGATACAACTGATGCCCAATTGCATATTAACATCATTGATAACAGATCTGATAATATTTTTATGGAGGATGTCGAGATTGGAAAAAGGTTCATCGAGCAGCAATAAACGCGGGGATCCTATCAACAGCCTGGCAAGTGCAATCCTTTGTCGTTCACCGCCCGAAAGCTGGTCGGTCCGACGGTCCAATAAATGATCAATCCGGCAGATTTTATATATGTGAAAAGCCGTATTCGCCGATAGCTCGTTGGCATAAGAAAGAATTTCGTGCACCCGGTAATTATTGCGCAATTCAAAATGCTGGCTGAGGTAGGCAATACCGTTATGACCAGGTATTAGTTGGTAGAGGGGTCCGCGCACTTTATTTTGTTCGAATATAATTTCACCCTCATCTGGTTGCAGCAGGCCGGCAATCATTTTAAGCAGCGTTGTTTTGCCTGAACCGGTTTCGCCCGCAATGGCTATTTTTTGAAAAGGCTGCTGGGTAAAGCTGATATTTTTTATGGTAAAAACATCCTTTTCTTTTTTGCCGATACCAGACACCCTTAATAACTCCATGCGCCGAAAATAAATCATCCGTTTCTGATTAAAAAACCTTACGAAAGATGACAGCAGAAAGCGGTCTGATTCATCAGGCTGATAAAAAGCCTGCCGCTATCGCTTTAATTGAAAACACCGACCGCATCTCAGAAGGCCTTACCTGTAAATAAAATTGAAAAATAACACGCCTGAACCCAAATGTTCCATCGGAACATTTTATAGTAGCAGTTCACCAACAAGCGTTGACGTTCCATAGGAACGCTTTGTGCGGGATTATCATAAAACGTTTTTGCGGAACGAATTCCAAACGGCCGCAATCGGCTGCCCAAAATTGTTCCGACGGAACAAATTTGTAATTCGCTGGTGCCGGTAAAAGTTTGGGCAATTGAACAGTCAGGTACCCAGCAAAAATAACGTGGCCAGTAGTAATGAATAATGGAGGCAAACTTTGCATCAGCCCGCTTGCAGGGCACATTCCTTAAAGACGCCAATTTCCGGGGCAGCCAATGTTTTAAGTTGCTCCAGTAAAGAAGGCAGGGAATCATTTTTTATGAAAAACTCAAGAATAAACGCATACTGGCAATTCTCATAGTAAGCTTCGTATATGTTTAGTTTGAATTTAGTGTTTAGCTGCCGGTAATTGTTAAGATTGGTAGTAGGATCGCCAAGAAAAGCAAAGACTTTTGTTTCATTTGCCTGCACATCGTTCGCTCTTTCTTCCTGTATCAGCAGGTAACCCCCGGCCTGCTTCGCTTTTATCTCGGGCTCGGGATTCCTGGATGATTTTTTAGCCCGTGTAAAAACAAATTTGAGCTCGCCTGTGGGGCAGCGGTGCTGCGCGATATACCGGAACCGGCCGTTTTTTTCTGATTGCTGCAATGTAACATCCACATCGCTGTTCAGTGATCGGTTATACTGTTCCCATTGCGTAATGAACTCTTCTGCATTGAGCGATGTCTCAAAGGACACAAATTGCACTATTTTATCCTTGCCCATGCTGTAAGATAGGCTTTATAAGCTGTTTGGCCGCTTTTATCGCGGCAACAACCGAAGACTATAAATGTTCGGCGGCTTGTTTTGCCGGCAGGCGTGGACATAAGGTGAATAAACAGCACCGCTGCAGGCAAGATCGTCTTTACCGGTAGTGATAAAAAACATATCTTTACTGGAACGGCAACAATTGTATTTACTTTCACTATCGGCTCCCGGGCGGCTTTACCTAACAACTATTTTTAATTAAAACGGTTTTGTATTATGTCAGAAACATGGAATAAAAAAGAAAGAGAAAAGAAAAAACAACAAAACAAAAAAGAAAAAGCAGAAAGAAAACTGGAGCGCCAGGAAAGGGCCAAAGATGGCAACGACCTGGAAAGCATGATGGCTTATCTTGATGAAAACGGCAATCTCTCATCAAAGCCACCCGATCCCCGCAAAAAAATTGTCATCAATGCCGAAGACATTGAAATTGGCGTGCCCAAGCAGGCACCTATTAACCCTGAAGATTTGATCCGGAAAGGAATTGTTACATTTTTTAATGATTCCAAAGGGTATGGATTTATCAAAGATTTAGAAACACAGGAAAGTATTTTCGTGCATATCAATTCGCTAACCGAACCCATCAAGGAAAACAACAAGGTGAGTTTTGAAGTTGAAATGGGCCCCAAGGGAGCTAATGCCGTGAATGTAAAACTGGTGAAGTAGCTGCTTTTTAAAAAGCTTCCAGCATTTTTTTTACTACCCCGTCCATTGCCCTGGTGTCTATCCATCTTACCACCATCACCAACTCATGTTCGGGATCTACATAAATGAAATTGGCTCCGTTACCAATATGCATAAACGCAGTAACGGGCGCAGACGGCAGCATTTTTTTGCCGGTATTCAGAAACCAGTTCATATAACCATAATCAGTTTTAGCAGGTGTGGGAGTAAGGGCCTGCTGCACCCATTGCCGGCTCATGATCTGGTGGCCGTTCCAGTTGCCGCTATGCAAAGTCAGTAGGCCAAACCTTGCCATATCATAGGCATTGATAAACATTCCCCCACCCCAATGCCCACCGCCACTTACACTTTGCACCGGCTCACCATCCAGCACAATCCAGGAATTGCGATAGCCGGTCCACCGCCAGGTATTGGAGGCACCGATGGGATCCATGATAGTTTGTTTGAGCACCTGCGGCAACGGCCTGCGCCAGACACTGGTAGCAGCCAGTGCGAGCGCATTTACACGCACATCATTGTACTCATACACACTACCCGCAGCATGTCGCAGCCGGGTAGTCCAGGTAGCCGCATTGCTATCGGGCCTGTCTGCCCACTCAGGCTTGCCCCAGAGTGTGCCTTCCCAGTCGCTTGTTTGCCGCAGCATATCATTCCAGGTAATGGTGCGGTTGTGGGCAGTAGCAAAAATATCTAACAGCTGGGGTTGGCCGATAAGCTCTGCGGGGCGTTTCTCCGGCTGCCCATATATTTCAATCGGTGGCACATAAGCAGCCACGGTATCAAATACGCTTTTGATAAGACCACTATCCACCGCTATCCCAACTATTGTACTTAAAAAACTCTTGGTAACACTGTGGGTCATGTCGCAGCGCAGGGGTTCACCCCAGGTAGCTACTATATAACCTTTGTAAACAATAATACCGGTAGCGGGCCCCCGCTCCGCAAACGGACCAATACCTTCACCGAAAGGTTCTTTGCCAAACGTGCGGTAATGGTTTATTTCCATATTGCGCGGCGCCGTTGTTTCACCGGCAATAGCTGCAGCAACCGCGGCGTCGATGGCCGGCTGCCTCAGTCCCAGTTCAGTGGGCGATTTTTTTTGCCATTCTCCGCGCGGCGGAAAATAAGCCGTTTTAACCGGCTCTTTTTTTTGCGCAAACAGGCAAAGAACAATTAACAAATGGAAACACAGCAGCAGGTATTTTTTCATAAAAATTGTATTATCGAATCAAAACAGAAGGCTTCGATCCCGGAAATTTTACCCGGGATCATTATCCCGCAAAGAAGCTTACCATACAATTTACAATAGCAACGCTGGAAAACAGCATTAAAGTGATTGAATGCCGAAAAAATCATAGCCTGTTAAAAACGAGACTGAACCGTTTTTCGCTATCAAAAAACAGGCTATTGCATATATTTGTGCTTTCTTGTCTACAACACAATCACCTATAAAAAGTGTCTATGTATGATATTTGCGGGGTTGGTCATATTACGCTCGATAAAGTAGTTACTCCCAAGCTGACCAAGTATATGCCGGGAGGGACCTCCTATTATTTTTCCAATGCTATTTGCCAGATGCAACTGAATTATTTGCTGATCACTTCACTGGGCGCAGGTGAAATGGATGCGGTGGCCGACTTGCAGTCCCTTGGCATAAAAGTGAACGCCTTTGAAAGTAAACACTCGGTATATTTTGAAAATATCTATGCGGCCAATGACCGCCGCATGCAAAGGGTATTGCAAAAAGCGGATCCATTTTCAAAAGAGCAATTAAATGGTATCTACGCAACTATCTTTCACCTGGGGCCATTGCTGGCAGATGATATGTCGGCCGATTTTATAAAAGATTTGGCAAAACGTGGCAGGGTATCACTCGATGTTCAGGGTTTCCTGCGTACGGTAGAAAACCAAAAAGTTATATTGTCTGATTGGGCAGAAAAAAGGGAAATACTTAACTGCATTGATATCCTGAAAGCAGACGACCAGGAAATGCAGATCATCACCGGTTGCACAGACAGCAGGGAAGGCGCTTCGCTTCTGGCAGAATGGGGTGTAAAGGAAGTAGTCATCACTTTTGGCAATAAGGGATCACTTATTTATACCGGCGGCCAGTTTTATGATATACCGGCATTTATTCCCCATCATGTATCGGACGAAACAGGTTGTGGCGACACTTATATGGCTGGCTATTTATCTCAACGCATACTCGGCAGAGGGCCGCAGCAGGCCGGAGAATTTGCCGCAGCCATGGCTGCCCTGAAAACCGAAACCTACGGACCATTTACAGGTACGCCGGAAGACGTGTATAATTTTATGTCGCGACAACCGGGTTACGATATACCCGTGGCAAGCCTCGTTTAACAAATGGAGATGGGTTATGCAGCGTGGGGCGTTTTCATAAATCACTTCCTGATATATTTACTTCTTTCGCCTGTTTCCAGGCCCGGGACTTCCCTGCTTTTCCTGTAATAATGTCAAGAGCAAATCAACGGAGTTGCAAAAGATGCCCTTCCATCGTGCAGGAAATTGGCAGTATTTCCTTGCTGGTCGCTCCTCCATAAACAAATAATCAATCGGCCGCATCGTATATCCACGCTGATGAATAAAGTTGATTAACGGAACCCGCTTCGTGTATTTACGAAAACAGCGCAAAAGACATCTTTTCCCTGCTATTTCGATGTTAATAACCGGTCTTTCGATGCTAAATTTTGTTTCCGCACGTTTTAAATAACCTGTCATTAAACCACAGGCCCCATATCCGTTCCAAACAAAAATCAAAAAACCAATTATGAAAACAACCCATGTAATCCGTATTTGTTTTGTGGCCATGTCCTTTAGCCTTTTGCTGGCTTGTAAAAAGGATAATGCAAAAAACGATACGCCGGCGACTACTGACCTGCAAACCTCTTCCGATGACCAGGCAATGTCTTCCAATGAGAACGATGCATTATCGAATGACATCAGTGCTTCGCTGGAATCGAATACCAGCTACGCACGCGTATTTGCCGATCCAAACATTCATTCCGATGCCTCGATGCGCACAGATGGCGATTCGCCTGTTTGTGATGCAACCCTCTCGTTTGACACAACCGGCGAAACAAAAAAAATAACCATTACCTACAATGGTGCCAATTGCTGGGGCGGCCGTAGCCGCAGTGGCTCTGTAGTAGTATCGGAGCCAAAAGGCGTGCATTGGAACGATGCAGGTGCCACAGTAACCATCACTATTAGCAACCTGACCATTACCCGCGTTGCCGATGGAAAATCAATCGTGGTAAATGGCGTTAAGAAAATAACCAATACCAGCGGTGGCTTGCTGATTAATCTTGCCAACCATGGCCCTATCACTCACGATATCAGCGATTCATTAACCATTGCCTGCGATAAAGGTGCAGTAAGAACATGGAACGTTTCTAAACATCGTGTGTTTGTATACGATAACGGTATCAAACTGACTACTACCGGAACGCATTCAGATGGCACCCACAGCGATATCGCAGAATGGGGTACCAACCGTTTTGGTGTTAGCTATTCATCAAGGATTACTGTTCCAAAAGTAATTTCGCAGTATTGCGGTTTCCGCCTTATTAGAGGGCAGGATACCTTTACCCGCGGTGATAACTTTATGGCCGTGGTTACCTATGGCCTGGATGCTTCCGGCGCTGCATTGACCACTTGTTCTGTTGAAAACCTTTATGCCCAGGTAGCGTGGACCTATATACCTACCGGCAAAACAGGTAGCTTCCTGTTCAAATATTAATCACTGATATTTCAGATACTGAAAAGAGGTTGTCTCAAAAGCACGAGACAGCCTCTTTGATTTATATTTATTGCTGCAGATTCGCAGATTATACCAGCAAATCTGCGAATCTGCGGCTAATTTTTTTCCAATCTAAAGTTAATAATCATTTAGCCTGTTCCCTGGCAGATCACTTTTACGTTTGAGACA
>Ga0068860_100008529_pt1 | contig 10212 bp, 10 predicted proteins | sample KBSSwiS32_FD_66597 | JGI IMG/M metagenome (GOLD analysis project Ga0068860, IMG submission 66597) | Switchgrass rhizosphere microbial communities from Kellogg Biological Station, Michigan, USA - KBS Switchgrass S3-2 | ecosystem: Host-associated > Plants > Roots > Rhizosphere > Soil ...
CTGATGCAGTTGATGCCCGGCACCGCGCGCGAGCAGGCGGGCAAGATGGGCATGGCCTACAACCCCGCTTCGGTGATGAACGACCCGCTCTACAACGTGACCTTGGGCGACGGCTATTTCCGGCGGATGCTGGACTATTACGGCGGAGCGGTCCCCTTGGCGGTGGGCGCATACAATGCCGGTCCCGGCAACGTGAACAAGTGGCTGGCGGCAAACGGCGATCCGCGCCGGGGCGGCATCGACTGGATCGAATGGATCGAGAAAATCCCGATCTATGAAACCAAGAACTATGTGCAGCGGGTGATGGAAAACGCCGTGGTCTATTCGGTCATGTATCCGGGCCACCACTACTACAAGGGCAACAACCCGCTGAGCACGATGCTGGGCAAGCGGACGCCGGGGTGATCGCGGCGTGAAGCCTCCATCGCCCCCGATCACGCCCGGCGGCATGGCCGCGCTGCTCGCGCGCTATCACCATCTGCTGGGCAAGGAACGGCCCGAGATCGTCGAGATCGTGAGCTGGGCAGCGGGCAACGGCGACCGGTCCGAAAACGGCGACTACCTCTATGGCCGCAAGCGAATGCGCGAGATCGACCGGGAACTGGCGCACCTCTCGCGCCGGATGAAGGCGCTGCGCGTGATCGACCCCGCCGCGCAGGAGGATCGCAGCCGCGTGTACTTCGGCGCGACCGTCACCATCGCCGACGAGGACGACGAGGAGCGGACGCTCACATTGGTCGGCGACGACGAGCAGGATGCCAGTGCGGGAAAAATCGGCTGGAACGCGCCCCTTTCCCGCGCGCTACGCGGCGCGGGCGTGGGCGATCTGCGCCGCGTTCGCCTGCCCACCGGCGAGAAGGAGTGGGAAGTCACCGCGATCTCATATCCGCACGACTGACCGCTTTGCGTCGATCAAAGTCCCCGCTCCGCACCGCTCCTAGAACGCTCCCGTGAAGGCCGGACAGGACGGCCAAGGCCAAATGCGGGAGCGGCACCATGAACGACCGCAATCTGGCGCGCGATATGGAACCGGTGAGCCGCAGCCGCTGGATTGATCTGACCAAAGGCTGCAAGACATGGTGCGTAGGCACGTTACGACGCGTCTGCGTCGCCGCCTTCCCGTTCGCGCTTGTGTCGCGTTTTCACGCGCCGCTCTGCCTTGCGCCGTTCCACATCCCGGCGATAGCGCGACTTCTGGAACGCGCCGAAATAGAAAATCGCGGCAATCGCGATCAAAAAGCCCAGCAGGGCGATTAGCGCTGACAACCCGATCCCCTCCGCACGCCTTGGCGCGTGTTCCTCCGGATAGTCCGTCAATTGATATGTAAGCAAGAGAGATTGTCAAAATGAACAAAATTTCATTTTTATCAAGATTGAGCCGCCTTGGTAGGTCAGCGCGCCATTCGGTTCCAAGCATCCAGCGCCGCAATCTTGTAAGCTTCCGCAAGTGTCGGATAATTAAATGTATTTTCAATAAAGTAGTCAATGGTGCCTTTAAGATTTAGTACCGCCTGCCCGATGTGGATCAGTTCGGTCGCTCCCTCGCCGATGATGTGGACGCCCAGCAGACGCCGGGTCTTGTTGGAGAAAATCATCTTCATCAGCCCCTGCTCCAGCCCCATGATGTGCCCGCGAGAGGTTTCACGGAAGCGGGCGATGCCGCATTCGTAATTGATGCCCCGGTCGCGCACTTCCTGCTCGCTCATGCCCACGGTCGAGATTTCCGGCACCGCGTAGATGCCATAAGGGAAGAATGCAGGCGCGGGCGGCAGCGGCAGGCCGAAGGCGTGACAGGCAGCGATGCGGCCTTGCTCCATCGATGTGGAAGCGAGGCTGGGAAAGCCGATCACGTCGCCCGCCGCATAGATATGCGGCACATCGGTCTGGTAGGTTTCCGGATTGACTGCGAGCCGCCCGCGCCCGTCTGTTGAAAGTCCGCACAGCTCAAGGCCGAGATCGGCGGTCGCGCCCATGCGGCCGGCGCAATAGAGCAACATTTCGCTGCGCACCGCGCGCCCATCCTTCAGGGTAGTAAGTATCCGGCCATCCCCACCGCGCTCAACCTTGTCTACAGGCGAGCCAAGCCGGAACGTCACGCCCCGGTCGCGGAGTTGGTGGACGAAATCCTCCATGATCTCGCGGTCGACGAAATCCAGGAACGTATTGCGCGGTTCGATCACCGTGACGGCGACATCGAGCGCGGAAAAGATTGTTGCATATTCAACGCCGATCACCCCGGCACCGACAACGGTGAGCGAACGCGGCAAACGCGGAATATCGACAACTTCATCAGAATCGAGAATGTCCGGGTCGCTGAAATCCACGTTGTCGGGATGGAACGGCACTGTGCCCACCGCAATCAGGAAGCGTTCGCCCTCCACCAACAGTTCGCTGTTGTCGGGCGACGTGACCACCACATGGTTTGCATCGATAAAGCGCGCAAATCCGGCCATGGTGGCAACGCCGTTGCGCAGGAACTGGTGCTCCAGCACATCGACTTCGTGATCGAGAGTCTTGCCGAGGCGGATCGAAAGGTCCTCGCTGCCAATCTCTTTTTTTACCCGGTAAGACCGGCCATAGAACCCGCGCTCGCGCCAGCCCGACAGGTTCAGAGCCGTCTCGCGCAGCGTCTTCGACGGGATCGTTCCGGTGTGGACAGACACGCCGCCGACCTTCATCCGGCCCTCTATCACCAGCACGGATTTGCCCAGCTTGGCCGCCTGAATCGCGGCGCGGCGGCCCGAAGGACCGCTGCCAATGACTATGAATTCGTAACGCCCCGCCAATTGAGTCTCCGGAAGCCATGCGCGAGGCCGGCCCTGTGGCCCGCCGCGCACCTGTTCCTCTCCTCCGTGGACCGGATGAGTGTGCTTTGCGCCGCGCTGCAACGCAACAGGCAATTGGACTTGGCTCAAAGGCTGTTCCCCCAAACCCTGCGCACCACGATCAAGGGCGATGACGGCCTCGACTATTTCGAGGATGGCAAGAAGATCGGTGAGGTCCAGCGCGAGATCGCATAATCTCAGGGCACTTTCCGGGCGGGAGCAATTCTGCAAGAGAAGGCGCAATGTGCATTCCTGCCCGATTTGCCCGCTTTCTTGCCATGCTGTTCGCCTTGGCCGCGCTATGGCCGGTCAGCGCATGGGCGCGGGAAAGCCTGGGGATTTATGAGACCTGGGGGGCGTTTCGCGACCCGGTCGTTCCCCGCTGCTATGCCGTGGCGATGGCGGAACCCAGCCGGATGCAGCGAGACTATCAGCCCTTCGCCACTATCGGCAACTGGCCCCGCCGCAATTTGCGCAATCAGGTCCACTTCCGCCTGTCCCGCCAACTCGCCCCCCGCGCGTCCGTCTCCCTGCGCATCGGCGACCAGCGCTTCACGCTAACCGGCGGTGGGGGCGACGCCTGGGCGGCTGACCCTCGCGACAATGCTGCGATTGTCGCCGCCATGCGCTCCGCCAGCCGGATGGTGGTGCAGGCGCGCGATGCCAAGGGCCGCAATTTCACCAACACATGGCCGTTGGCAGGAGCCGCGTCGGCCATGGATGCCGCCGCCATCGGGTGCTCTCGCCTGAACTGACGTGAAAAGGGCGGAGCCTCGCGGCCCCGCCCTTCCCCATTTTGGTCAGCCCATATCAGAAACGGACGCCGACACCGGCCACCACCTGATGACGATCAAGGTCGAGATCGAAGCGCTGGCTATCGGGAATGTCGTCGCGATAGTCGACCTCGCCTTCCTTGTAGTTGGAATAGCGATACTCGACCTTGGCGTAGACGTTGTTGTCGAACTGGTGCTCTACGCCAGCGCCGGCACGCCAGCCGTCGGTATCAAGATCGCGGCGGTAGGTGGTGGTCCCATCGCTGCTGCGCGTATCGAACTTGGCATTGGTGTAACCGCCCTTGGCATAGACCAGCGTGCTCGGGGTCACCTTGTAGCCTGCACGAACGCCGAGATAGAGGTCACGGTTGGCTTTGACATTGCCGACGCCGATTCCTTCGAAATCACCGTCCTCGAACTCGGTCTTGGCGTTCGACCAGGTTACTTCCGCCTCGGGACCAAACACGACGTTGCCAGCCTCGAAGTCATAGCCCGCGCCGACACCGTACATCAGACCTTCCGCCGACTGATCGTTGGGGATGTCGGTATCGTTGTCGATGCTGCTGCCGGCCTTGTTGATGTCATAGCCGATGACGCCCTCGACACGCGGGCCGGAGAAGGTCGGCGTGGCATCCTGCGCGAACGCCGGAGCCGAAGCGGAAGCCAAGGCGGTGCCGGCGGCGAGGGTGAACAGGATTTTCTTCATAGTACGCTCCATTCGCTCAAAGCAGGTCTCGCCTGCTTGGACCGGTGGAATGCGCGGGAAGGCTTCCGAGTTTCATGAACCTGAGACAACAGGAATTTCGTGGTTTTTCAGCAACACATGAACGACCACTAGGGCAAAATACGCGGCCGGATGAAGGGAACTGAATCGCACATCCTTACGTTCGCGGGCGCCGGTCCGCGAACTTCCGGTCCGCAAACCTTTCGCTTTCGCGCTGCATCGCTTATAGGACCGTCCGATCATGACAGACGCGAACCTCAGCCCTGCGGCAATCGGCCTCATGCCGATCCCCGGCCATATTGATCCTGTACCCGTGCCCCGCACCAATCTGGTGGACGGCGTGACGCCGCGCGCCGATGGCCGTATCGATGTGATGGGCCTGCCCAAGAAGCGCATTACCGAGCTGTTCGAGATTGCCGGGCTTGACGCCAAGGCGGCGAAGCTGCGGGCCAAGCAGGTTTACCATTGGCTCTATCACCGGGGCGTGACCGAATTCGAAGCGATGACCGATATCGCCAAGACCATGCGCCCGTGGCTTTCCGAGCGGTTCGTGATCGGTCGGCCAGAGATCGTCGAAGCGCAGCACTCGGTGGATGGCACGCGCAAGTGGCTGCTGCGCACGGCGGACGGCCACGACTTCGAGATGGTGTTCATTCCCGACGCTGATCGGGGCACGCTGTGCGTCTCTTCGCAGGTCGGCTGCACGCTCAACTGCAAGTTCTGCCACACCGGCACCATGCGGCTGGTGCGCAACCTGACCGTGGGCGAGATCGTCGGTCAGGTCATGCTGGCGCGCGATGCGCTGGGGGAATGGCCAAAGAGCGCGACCGACACCCGGCTTGCCACGATGGCCGGGCTGGATGAGGACGAGGATGAGGGCAACTACTCGTCCGATGGCCGCTTGCTGACCAACATCGTGATGATGGGCATGGGCGAGCCTCTCTACAATTTCGACAACGTCAAGGACGCGCTCAAGCTGGTGATGGACGGAGAGGGTCTTGCCCTGTCCCGCCGCCGGATCACCCTTTCCACCTCGGGCGTGGTGCCGCAGATGGCCCGCTGCGGCGAAGAAATCGGGGTCAACCTCGCCGTTTCGCTCCATGCCGTGACCAAGGACGTGCGCGACGAGATCGTGCCGATCAACCGCAAATACGGGATCGAGGAACTGCTGCAGGCCTGCGCCGATTACCCCGGTGCCAGCAACGCGCGGCGCATCACGTTCGAATACGTCATGCTCAAGGACAAGAACGACAGCGATGCCGACGCCCGCGAACTGGTGCGGCTGCTCCAGCAATACCGCCTGCCCGCCAAGGTCAACCTGATCCCGTTCAATCCCTGGCCCGGCACACCCTATGAATGCTCCACGCCGGAACGCATTCGCGCCTTCTCCAACATCGTGTTCGAGGGCGGCATTTCCGCCCCCGTCCGCACCCCGCGCGGGCGCGACATCGATGCCGCTTGCGGCCAACTCAAGACTGCCGCCGAAAAGAAAAGCCGCGCCCAGATTGATCGCGAAGCGCTGGAGCGCATCTATGCCGAGAAGGAAGCCGAACTGGGCTGAGGCTTCAGGGTAGCGCCAGCTCCGCCCCGCCGGCGATCAGGGCGCACTTGCCCCCGATCCAGACGCGTCCCTCGCCATCCTGTCGCACCTGCACCCGCCCGTCCGCTCCAGTCATACGGCCCTGGGCGGCGACGTAGCTACCGCCCGCCAGACCGTTGGCGAACAGGTGCAGCGCCACGCCAGCGTTGAAGCTGCCGGTCACCGGGTCTTCCACAATCGCGCCGTGCTGGTTGGCAAAGAAGGCGCGCAGTTCCCAGTCGATGCCGCTGCCGGGTTCGGCGGGACCGGCAAGGCCGATGTCGGTTCCTGCCGCAGCTCTTGACGCTGGGCTTGCCGACAGCACATCCGCCGCCGAGCGCAATCGCAGCAGCTTCCACTGCGGACCGTTGACCACGTGGACTGCCTCGATCAAGGCGTCATCCGGCACGCCCGCAACCTGCATCGCCTCGGCCCGCTCGGTGTCTGAAAGCGGGCCAGACTTCAACAGCGGCGGCGCGGCAAAGCTGAACAACTCGCCCTCCTGCGTCACATCGACCAGCCCGATCCCGCATTCCTGCACGATCCGCCCCGCCTGCTTTGGCACCCCGCCCGCCGCGAGCCATGCGAAGGCCGAGCCCAGGGTGGGATGCCCGGCGAAGGGCAGTTCGCCCGCCGGATAGAATATCCGCACCCGGTAATCGGCGGACGGATCGGAGGGCGGCAGCAAAAACGTGGTTTCCGAAAATCCCAGCCACTGCGTCAGCCGCAGCATCGCCGCATCATCCAGTTCGTCCGCACCGCGAACCACGGCCAGCGGATTGCCAGACAGCGGACCATTGGCAAACACATCAACCAGATCGAGTTTCATTTCATTCTCCTCCCCCACCGGCACAAGAGCGGGAGGCCTGCTCTGCCACGCAATCGTTCGCAGAAACTGCGATTCCGCCAGGTTGGTATGGTCGTGTCTTCAGCGACCCGCAATTGGCTCGATATTATGAGTCTGTTCGAACTCTTGAACCAACCGTTTGCTGAACGGGTCCAGATTGGTCGGAGAACGGCTCCAGGTCATATCGGTCCGGATAACTCTGGCCGGCTTACCAACGGCCAGCGAGCAGGGAGGGACTTTACCGAGCACCAGGCTGTCCATTCCGATCACGGCACCGGTGCCAATGTCAGCGCCGTGAAGAAGGTGCACATGACAACCGATCCATACGTGATCGCCCAGCATAACTCCGGTCGATTTGTCGTTGATGATAGCCCCTGACGCAAGGTCCACAATGCCATGCTGGTCTGCAGTCTGAGCGATTATGCTATCCGAAAACATGACATCTTCGCCGCACTGGAAATGTGATCGATCGCAAATGATGCGAAGGCCATTGGATGTTGTCCTGTCGCCGATGACGACCTCGGACTCGCGCCAGCAAGCGATGTCGAACATGCCGCGCACGCCTTGACCAATCCGGATGGAAAAGTGCGGCGATCCAATTCGCAGGACCAAAAATCCGCTTACCGCCGAAATTTCGACCAACCCTTCTTCCAGAGGTTCGGGGTAGTTTGAAATCAGGGTCAGCATCAAGCGCCGCTCGCGCAAGGCATCTAGCGTTGCAGGTGCACACAAGACACTGAATTTCTCTCCAAACACCCCTTTAATGGTGGCCAGTTCCGACAGTTTCCTGCACTCAACTTTGATCAAGACATCGCCTAGAAAAACCCTCAGACAAGTTTGCGTATCGGTAGGCTTGCTCATTTGGCAAGACGCAACCTGTCCGTTTTGAATATTGTTCGTGGACGGCGTATAGGCCCCTAAAGGTGCATCCCCCCGCTGGCCTCGATAACTTGGTCCGTATCATCCAGCCGCCGCACGGCCGGCTGATCGGCAAAATCGCCTCCGCGCGCTGTTGCTGCGAGCAAAGGAAAGCTATGGCGATATCCGTGCCCGACCTTTCGATCCCCTTGCTGCCGTGAGCACGCTTCCAGCCGTCCTTGTGACCGGCGGTGCCAAGCGCATTGGCGCGGCCATCGCGCGGTCCTTTGCTGCGGCCGGCTGGCACGTGGTGATCCACTTCGGCCATTCTCGCGACCAGGCCGAAAGGCTCGCTGCCGAACTCCCAAGTGCCGAGACCGTCTCTTGCGACCTTGCCGATGCCGAAGCGCCCGCCAGGATGATCGAGCAACTGGCCGCGCGGCTCCCTGATTGGCGGGTAGTCGTGAACTGCGCGGGCGTGTTTCCCTTTGACGATGCCGATGCACTCGATCCAGCGCTGCTTGACGAGACAATCGCCGTCAACGCGCGCGCACCGGTGCGGATCGCGCAGGCATTTCTGTCGAACGCGCAGGCGCAAGGAGGACGGCGCGTGATCCACGTGACGGACCAGAAGCTGGCGAACCCCAATCCGGACTTCTTCTCCTACACCATGAGCAAGCACGCGCTGGCAGCATCCATCGCCATGCTTTCGATGGCGCGGCGCGACGCCGCCGACCGCATCTATGGCATCGCGCCCGGCGCCATCCTCGCCAGCCATGACCAGACCGAGGCGGAAACGGACAAATCCCACCGGATGAACCTGCTGCACCGCAAGACACTGCCCGGTGAAATTGCCGATGCCGCACTGTTCCTTGCCCAGGGCTGGCTGGCGAGCGGGGAGACGGTCTACGTCGATTCCGGACAACACCTGTTGGCACAGGACCGCGATGTGCTGTTTCTGGCAAGGGAATGAACGGTGCTTGCACTGACGACCTCGCCGTCGCAGATTGTCTGCATGGGCCGGAAGTTACTCGATAAATTCCTAGAGCGCGGCGTCCGCAAGGGCGTGCTGGAGGTTGCCCGTCCGGATGGATCGCTGACCCGGTTCGGCACCCCGGAGCCGGGCTTTCCCGAAGTCCGCATCCGCTTTCAGGACGCTGCCACCGAACGCCGCATTCTCGCCGATCCGCGTCTGGGTGCGGGTGAAGCCTTCATGGATGGCGGCCTGGTGATCGAACACGGCGATGTGATGGAATTCATCCAACTCCTGCGCGCCAACAAGCCTTGGGATCACGGCGGCCCCCCGCGCCCCGCGAGCAACCTGAAGGCGGCCGGGCGAAGGCTCGTCACGCTGATCGACGGGATCAACCGGGCCGCACGCGCAAGACGCAACGTCTCGCACCATTATGACATCGGCAACGCGCTCTACCGGATGTTCCTGGATACCGAGCACATGCAGTATTCCTGCGCCTACTGGCCCGGCCCCGCGATGACGCTGGAGCAGGCGCAGACTGCCAAACTGACGCACATCGCCGCAAAACTCGCGCTTTCGCCCGGCCAGCACGTGCTGGACATCGGCTGCGGCTGGGGCGGCATGGCGATCTACCTGGCCAAACATGTCGGCGTCACTGTCCACGGCATCACGCTCAGTTCGGAGCAACTGGCGCTGGCGGCCGAGCGGGCCGAAGCAGCAGGCGTATCAGCCAAGGTTTCGTTCGAGCTTGTGGACTACCGCGATCTGGCCGCGCGCGGTGCCAGCTATGACCGGATCGTCTCGGTCGGTATGTTCGAGCATGTCGGCAGAGCGCAGTTTGGCGACTACTTCAGGGCCTGCGCGCAGATGCTCGGCCGCGAGGGCGTGATGCTGCTCCACACCATCGGCCGCATGAGTGGCCCCGGCTCCACCGACGCCTTCACCCGCAAACACATCTTTCCCGGCGGCTATATCCCGGCACTCAGCGAAACTCTCGCCGCAAGCGAAAAGGTGCGGCTGATGACAACGGACGTGGAGAACCTGCGCCTTCACTATGCCCTTACCCTGCGCGAATGGTACAGGCGCTGCACGGCGCACAAGGACGAGATCGTCGCGCTCTACGACGAGCGCTTCTACCGCATGTGGACGTTCTACCTCGCCGGCGCGACCGCCGCGTTCGAGAGTGGATCAATGTGCAACTTCCAGATCCAGTTCGCCCGCAACCGCCGCACTCTGCCGATAACCCGCGATTACATGGCCGAGGCGGAACGCGCCCTGTTGCGATGAGCCTACGGCACTGATAGGCGCGCGCCAAGTTTCCAGCGGAGCACGCGTTCATGTCCGACAGCATCAAGAAGGTCGTTCTGGCCTATTCCGGCGGCCTAGACACCTCGGTTATCCTCAAGTGGCTGCAAGTCACCTACAACTGCGAGGTCGTGACTTTCACTGCCGACCTCGGCCAGGGCGAGGAACTGGAACCGGCACGCGCGAAGGCCAAGCTGATGGGCCTGCCTGACAGCAACATCTACATCGACGACCTGCGCGAGGAATTCGTGCGCGATTTCGTGTTCCCGATGATGCGCGCCAATGCCCGTTATGAGGGCGATTACCTGCTCGGCACCTCGATCGCGCG
>Ga0068860_100008531_pt1 | contig 10210 bp, 5 predicted proteins | sample KBSSwiS32_FD_66597 | JGI IMG/M metagenome (GOLD analysis project Ga0068860, IMG submission 66597) | Switchgrass rhizosphere microbial communities from Kellogg Biological Station, Michigan, USA - KBS Switchgrass S3-2 | ecosystem: Host-associated > Plants > Roots > Rhizosphere > Soil ...
GGCGGTCCGCGCGGGAAACGACCTCGTCCCACGTCGCGATTGATTCGTCCAGGAAGTCAAAACCGGGAGCCGAGTCGTCCGTCCCTTACTCCAGAGGTGCGGCATGCGCCACTCGGTTTTTCCGGTCCTCTGTCTGGCCGCTTCGATCGGACTCGCCCAGGAGTCGCCGGCCGCTCCCGCCGCTCTCCCCCGGATCCGAACGACGCCGTACCTGCTGCAGCCCCGCGACGGGTCGCCCGCGGTCACCGCGGAGCTCGGGTGGGTGACCGTCCCCGAGAACCACTCCCGAGCGGACGGCCCGACGATCGAGCTCGCGTTCCTCCGGCTCCGGACCGCGGCGGTCCGGCCGGGTCCCCCGGTCGTGTGGCTCGCGGGAGGACCGGGCGGGTCGGGGACGCAGGACGCCGAGGGCGCGATCCTGCCGCTCTTCCGGGCGATCGCCGAGACCTCCGACGTCATCGCGCTCGACCAGCGGGGAATGGGCCGCTCGCTTCCCCGCCTGGACTGTCCGGGCGCGTTCGACCTGCCGCTCGATCGTCCGATGGAGCGCAACTTCGTGCTCGCCGCGTTCCGCGAGCGCGCGGCCGAGTGCCGCGAGCACTGGGCGCGCCGCGGCGTCGACCTCGCCTCCTACAACACCAACGAGAGCGCGCGCGACATCGAGGATCTCCGGCGCGCGCTCGGCGCTCCGAAGATCAGCCTGCTCGCGGGCAGCTATGGAACCCACCTCGCGCTTGCCACGATCCGCCTCTTCGAAGGCTCGATCGAGCGCGCCGTGCTGTTCGGCGTCCAGGGGCCGGACCACATGGAGCGTCTCCCCGGTGACTTCCAGGACGTCCTCGAGAAGATCGACCTGCTCGTCAAGCAGACGCCTCTGCTCGCCGAACGCCTGCCCACGTTTCTCGGCGCGATCCAGATCGTCATGGACAAGCTCGACCGCGACCCGATCGCGGTGGAAACTCTGGATCCGGCGACGGGCGACCGGCGGACGGTGAAGGTTGGTAAGTTCGACCTCCAGTGCTTCACGCGAAACCTGCTCGCGTCGGGCGACCAGATCTCGCGCCTCCCCGGTCTCTACCTCGCCATGCTCCAGGGGGATTTCCACGAGCTCGCCGCGAGCTCGCTCACCAGCCGGCGAAGCGCGGCGCCGCCCGCGGTCGACTTCACGATGCGCTGCTCGTCCGGCGGATCCGCCGCGCGCCGCGAGAAGATCCGGGCCCAGACGGACAGGACGCTCCTCGGGGATGTCGCGGACTTTCCGATCCCCGACGTCTGCGACGCGTGGGGCGTTTCCGACCTGGGCCCGTCCTTCCGAGCCCCCGTCACCGCCGTCGTGCCGGTCCTCTTCGTGAGCGGCACGCTCGACGCCCACACCCCGGTCGCCAACGCGAAGGAGGTCCTCGCCGGATTCCCGAACGGCCGACACTTGATCGTCGACGGCGGCGCCCACTGCCTGCTCGGCTTCAGCCTGCCGAAGGGCCGGAAGCTGGCGGCGAAGTTCCTGCGCGGGGAGAGCGTCTCGTCGGCTCGGCTCTCGATGCCGGCGTTCGGCTTCCGGGTGCCGGGTCTCACGCGGGAGTCCGCGATCGCCGCGCAGTTCGGGCGGGCGCTGCGAACGCCCCCCGGCTACATCGGGTTCGGCGGGCAGTAGTCCGGAACCGGGAAGGTCAGTTCTCGCAGGGAACCCGGCGGACCGTGGTGGACCAGGAGTCGCCCTTCGGATCGACCACGACGAAGCGGCGGCCGCCGGGCTCTCCGGGGGACGGCGAGAGGGGGTATCGATAGATCTCCCGGAGCCCTCCGGCCGCGACGCGGGCCGGCAGATGCGCGCTCGAGACCGGCCGCAGCGCGCCGGCGGACGAAGACGACTCGAGCCGGTCGAGGACCACCGAGGAGTCGCCGCCGTTCTCGAAGAGGAGCGAAATGAAGCCGGGGTATCCCTCCGCGGCGCCGTCGATCGAGACGATGATCCGCATCAGCCCTCCGTCGGGGCGCACGACCGTCTCCGGATCGTTCGACGCCGGCGGGTGAAAAACGGTCTGGTCCACCCGCGCGCAGGAGCGCGGGGAGTCGCTCGCCGGCAAGATCCCGCCACCTGGAAGCTCGCGGTCGTGAGACGCGGCAGCGATTCGAAGCGCCGGCCGCGGGCGCTTCGATCGCGCGGGGACAGGCACAACCCGCTCCGCCGAATCGACGACGACGACCGCCGGGATCCGGGGCGGCTCGGGTTGGGGCGGTCGGGACTCCACCACCTTCGGCGGCGGAGCCGGAGGGAGGAGCGGAGCGGAAAGCGTCGCGTGCACGGATTCTCCGAGCGGTCCGGATCCGGGAACGGGGAGCCGCGGAGTCCGGCTGCCGATCAGGACGCCGAACGCGGCGAGAAGCGCCCCGACTCCCGCGGCGGCGGCGTAGCCGAGCGCTGCCCGGCGCCGCCGCGCCCTTCGCTTCGAGCGGCGGGCCTCGGCGAACTGGACGACCTCCAGCGTTCGATACGGATCGGTCTTCGACTCGCGCGGCCGGGAGCGGGGCTGGTCCACGAAGCGATTCGAAGCAACGAAGGAGCCAGCGGGGAGCCGACCGTAAACACGGTAAAAACAGGAGTTATCCGAACCCAACCCGACGGCAGGGAGGCTGTGCGTCGGGTCCGTACCCGGCCGAGCGACACTTTTTGACGATCGGAACCGGAGCGGGTCAGTCGCCGCAGGGAACGATGCGGAGCCCCGTCTTCCAGGAGTCGCCCTTGGAGTCGATGGCCACGAACTGCTTGCCGTAGGGCTCGCCTCCCGAAAGGGAAAGCGGATAGCGGTACAGCTCCTTGACCCCGCCGGGGCTGACGGACACCGGAACGGAGGCGCCGGAGACGGCGCGCAGTCCGCCCCGGCTCGAGGACTCTTCCAGCCGCTGCACGTCGACGCGCGAGTCTCCGCCGTTCTCGAACCGGACGGCGACGAAGAACGACTGGTCGTCCATCGGCTTTTCCGCCGAGAGCGACACGTTGATCTTCATCAGACCGGAGTCGGGTCGCGGCGCCTTCGTGGCTTCTCCGGAGAAGCCCGAGGGAACGTCCCGGACGACTCCCTGCTTGAAGACCGTGTCCTCGAACTGCGGGCAGTAGCGCATCTTCGGATCGCTCCGCGGCGGCGCGTTGGCGTCTCGCGGTGGAATCGCCCGTTGCGGGAGCGCGTCGCTGGACGGGGCCGGCACGGCGTTCGTCGGTCGTAGGAGCGCGACGCGCGGAGCCGCCGTCGGCTTCGGCTTCGGCGCGGTCTTCGGAACGTCGATCGCGGCGACGGCGGTTGGAACGATCTCGGCCGCGGCCTTCGGGGACTCCGCGGCCACGGAAGTGGGCTTCGCCTCCGGCGGCGGCGCGAGGACTGCGTTCGATTCTCCGGAAGCTCCGGGGGCGGCCGCCGTCCGGCTGCGCGCGGACGGGGGGACGTTCGCCGCCGAGGTCGTCGCGGGTCCTTCCGCGGCCGGCGGGACGTGACGCTCGCGCCGAGCGATCCAGACGCCGAACCCCACCAGGAGGGCCGCGAGCGTCGCGGCCACGACGTATCCGACGATCGGGGGACGCCTCCGCATGGTTGCCGTCCCGATCGTTTCCGCCTCGGGCTCGACGGGTCGGGTCCGCGCGGTATCGGGCGCGGGACCCGGGCGCGGCACGCGCTCCTCGATGGCGCCGCCCAGGCGGTGAGTCTTTCCCTCCGGATCGGCAGGGGAGGGCGTGGCGTCGGCCCACCGCGCGATCGTGCTGCGGAACTTGCGGTCGCTTCCGGCCGACGGCGCGAGCGAGTCCCGGGCTTCGAAGAGCGCCTTGGCGGGGGGCTGCAGGTCCGCGCCGCTCGCCTCGGATCCCGCGGCCGCGCCGCGCGCGAGCGTCATGGCCCGGTCGACGTATTTCGCGACGGCGTCGGGTGGCTCGCCGCGGATCTCCTTCGGCCCGAGAGCCTCGATGGCCTTCTCGAACTCGGCCGCAGTCTGGAAGCGCTGGTCGACGTTCGTCCGGAGCGCCTTCAGGACGACGTCCCGGACCTTCGACGAGAGGCGGCCCTGCGGATCGCTCTCGCGGAACGGCATCGGCGGCTGGTTCAGCCGGTTCGCCACGATCTCGTGGATCGTTTCTCCCCCGTACGGGCGGACGCCGGTCAGGATTTCGTAGAGAACGACCCCGAACGAGAAGAGGTCGCTGCGCGCGTCGATCTTTCCCGAGGTCATCTGCTCGGGCGAGGAGTAGCGAAGCTTCCCGATGAACTCGTCGGCGCCGGTCAGCTCCTCCTTGGCCTGGGCGATCTTCGCGATTCCGAGGTCGATCAGCTTGGCCCGGAGGGTGCCGTCCTCTTCGCGGGTCATCATGATGTTGTCGGGGGAGACGTCCCGGTGAATGACCCCCTTGCGGTGCAGGTACTCGAAGGCCGAGAGGCACTGCCGCGAGAGGTCGAGGGCGAGCGAGATCGGGAACGGCCCGCACTCGCGGACCAGGTCCCGCAGGTTGATCCCCTCGATGTACTCCATGACCATGTAAGCGGTGTCTTCGTCGTCGATGAAGAAGTCGTGGAAGGCCACGATGTTCGTGTGCCGCAGGCGCGTGGCGGTCTGCGCCTCCCGGAGGAACCGCTTGCGCTGCTCGGAGCTCTGGGCGACCTCGGGGCGCATGACCTTGATCACGCGCAACTCGTTCAGCAGCCGGTGGCGGACCTTGTAGATCGCCCCCATCCCCCCCTCGCGGATCTTCGCGAGGACCTCGTATTTGCCCTCGAGGGAGCCGGGGGAGCTGCTCATGGATCTGTGGACTTCCGAAGGAATATATCCCGATGAACCGGCCGGGAACGGCCGACCGGTGACGCGTCGATTCGTTTCCAAAAAGTGTCCCACCCCATCGGCCGCTGTTAGAGAATCCGCACATCGGACCGGGCCGGCGGACGCCGGCGGGATCAAACGCTTCGGGAAGCGATTCGCGGGAGGGGGCAGATGATGCGAAAGACCGCAGTCCTGTCGTTTTCGCTTCTCCTCTTGGGCACCCGTGCGGCCCTCGCCATCTCGACGACGAACCTGAACTCGACGACGCCGCAGCAGCTCGCCCAGCAGCTCGCGGGGCCCGGCGTCACGGTCAGCAACGTCACGTTCACGGGAGCGAACGTCGCGGGAGGGTCCTTCACCGGCGGACTCGCGGACGGGCTCGGCATCGACAGCGGCGTGATGCTCTCCTCCGGCGACATCGCCAACGGAATCGGACCGAACGACCAGGACGGGGCCGGCACCTGCTCCGAGAGGCCGGGGGACCCGGACCTCGACGCCATCCTGCAGATGCAGGGCGCCACGTTCGACGCGGCGGTGCTCGAGTTCGACTTCGTGCCGGCGTCGGCGAACGTCAGCTTCCGCTACGTATTCGCGTCCGAGGAGTACAACGAGTTCGTCGGAAAGATCAACGACATCTTCGCGTTCTTCATCGACGGCCAGAACGTGGCGCTCATCCCGGGCACCTCGACGCCCGTCGCGATCAACACCGTCAACCTGAACAGCAACTCGTCCTTCTACCGGAACAACGACCCGTCGGACCTGGGTACGCCCACCCCCTTCGGAACCCAGTTCGACGGATTCACGACGGTCCTGACGGCTCAGAGAACGCTGACCGCGAACACGACCCATCACATCAAGCTCGTCATCGCGGACCAGGCCGACTGCATCCTGGACTCCGCCGTCTTCCTCCAGACCGGGAGCTTCGTCGGTCAGGCGGCCCTCACGGTCTCCAAGAGCGCGCCGGCCTCCGTCACCTCCGGGACGAACCTCACGTACACGCTCACCTACGGAAACACCGGGAACACGAACGCGACCGGCGTGATCGTGAAGGACACGGTGCCGGCCGGGACGTCGTTCGTGTCCGCGACGAACGGCGGCCAGCTTTCGGGCGGGGTCGTGACGTGGAACATTGGAACCGTCAACGCCGGGGTGACCGGCCAGACCGTGTCGTTCACGGTGAACGTCACCGCGGCCTCCGGCACGGTCACCAACTCGACGTACTCGATCGAGGCGACGGGCATCCCGCCGGTCGCCGGGTCCCCGGTGAACACGAGCGTCACGAGCGCCGGCTGCCCGACGATCACGCTGTCGCCCGCGACGCTCCCGAATGGCGTTTTGAACGTTCCCTACAGCCAGACGATCATCGCGTTGGGCGGAGTGCCCCCCCGCACCTTTGCGGTGACCGCGGGGTCGCCGCCGCCCGGACTTCTTCTGTCGGCGGGCGGAGTGCTCTCGGGCACGCCGACGGCGGAGGGGAGCTTCTCGTTCACGGTCCGCGCGACCGACGCCAACGAATGCTCGGGCAGCCGCAGCTACACGATCTCGATCGGCGCCGGGGGGAGCTGCGAGACGTTGTCGGTCTCTCCCTCCGTCCTCTTCGACGGCGCCGTCGGCGTGCCGTACCACCGGACGGTCACCGGGAGCGGCGGGACGCCGCCCTACAGCGTGTCGCTCACGTCGGGCGCGCCGCCGCCCGGGCTCTCGCTCTCCGGAGGCGCGCTCTCGGGAACCCCGACGACGGCGGGGACCTTCTCGTTCCGGCTCACGGTGCGGGACGCGAACCAGTGCACGGCCAGCCGCAACTATTCGGTGACGATCGAATGTCCGTTCGCCACGCTCGCGCCGGCGGTCCTGCCCCCGGCGTCGCTCGGGGTCGCCTACAACCAGGCCATCACGGTCCTGGTCGGGAGCCCGCGCCCGTACACGTTCACGGTGTCGCCGGGACTGCCCGAGGGGCTGACGCTGTCGCCGGACGGGGTTCTGTCCGGCATGCCCCACGCCGCCGGCGGCTTCTCGTTCACGGTGACGGCAACGGACTCGTTCGGCTGCACCGCGACCCGCTCGTACACGCTCGGCGTGTGCACTCCTCTGACTTTCGCATTGCCCGCACTGCCGCCGGCGACGGTGGGCACGCCCTACGCGACGAATCTCTCGGCGATCGGCGGAACCGCGCCATACGTATTTACCGTGACGGACGGCGCGCTGCCCCCCGGACTCGGGCTCTCGAGCGCCGGACTGCTCGCGGGGACTCCGACGCAGGCCGGGAACTTCTCCTTCACGGTGACCACGACCGACGCGAACGGCTGCACCGGGTCGGTGACCTACACGCTGGCCCCGTGCGCGGGCCTGACGATCAGCCCTGCGTTCCTGCCCAACGGCGCGGTCGGAGTCGCCTACGGCGCCGCGTTGACGGTGACCGGCGGGACGCCGCCGTACGCGCTGGCGGCCGCGGGCTCGACGCCGCCGGGTCTGAACCTCTCGTCGTCCGGGTTTTCGGGAACGCCCACCCGGAGCGGCACTTTCACTTTCACGGTGACGGCCACCGACGTCAACGGGTGCACGGGCACTCGCGCGTACGAGGTCCGCTTCACGGATGCGCCGCCGGTGATCACGAGCCTGCGCCTGACTCCGGGTCCCGGCGGAGACTTCACGCTGTCGGTGTTCGGCTCCGGGTTCGCCAACGGCTCGACGCTCTTCGTCAACGGGGTCGCCTTCCCGGCGACGTTCGTCTCTCCCGGGCTGCTGACGCTGACGCTTCCGGCGTCGTCGGTGCCGATGCCCGGCTCGATCACGGTCACCGTGAACAATCCGGGTCCGAACGGCGCGACGTCGAATCCGGCGAGCCTGACGTTCTGCACGGCGCCGGAGGCGCCGGTCAACGCGACGATCGAGCCGTTCGGCAACCCGACGGGCCCGCTCACGGCCACGGACTTCCTCCTCGTGAAGTGGCAGCCGCCGGCGTCCGGTCCGCCGCCCTCCTCCTACGAGTTCCGCATCAACGGCGATCCGTACACGACGGTGGTCGGCGGGACGAGCGCGGTGGCGCCGCCCCGCGGGTCGAACGATCCGATCACCCTCTTCGTCCGCGCGAAATGCAACCCGGAGGTTGCAGGTCCGGAGACGGCAAGCCCGACGTACTCTCTCGCGCCGCCCGTGGCGAGCTTCACGTTCTCGGCCGCCCGCGCCGGCAGCCCCGTCACGTTCACGGACACGAGCACCCCGCAGGCCACGAGCTGGCTGTGGATCTTCGACGACGGCGGCACGTCGACGCTGCAGTCGCCGACGCACACGTTCACCGCCGCCGGCACGCACCGCGTGGCCCTGATCGCCTCGAACGGCTCCGGCTCCAGCCAGGCAATCCAGGACGTCCCGGTCGCCGCGGCAACCGCGGGCGCGGTCGTGGTGTCGAGCGCGCGGGTCTTCTCGACACGCGACGGAGAGCGCTGGATTCTCGGTCCGGTGCGGATCTCCGGAAAGGGACCGGCGTGGCTCGAGATCGTCTCCGACGAGGCGGCCGAGTCGGTCGTCTACCTCCGCTTCCTGGATGCGGAGGGCCGGGTGGCCGCCGAGCGGCGCCTGTCGCTCACCGGAACCGCGATCAACGACGTCGCCGCCTACGGCCTCGACGGCGTCTACACCCTCGAGATCGTTTCCAGTCGCCGTATCGAGGCGATCCTTCGCCAGCCCTTCGACCTCGGACCCAAGAGGAGCGAAGCCGATGACACACCCTAGAGCAAACAGCCCGAACCGCTGGCGCCGGGCGATCGCGGTCGGTACCGCCGCCGCCCTGCTCGGGACTTCCGCGCCTCTCGGGGCGCGGATGCAGATCGGGCAAACACCCGAATCGCCGATCGACATCTCCCACGACCCGCTGGCGTGCATGACGCCCGTTCTCGCACCGGAAGTGGACGCGGGCGTCAGTCCCGAGCAGGACTACGAGAAGGGGTACGTCTATTTCCGCGCGGCGGGCACCGAGGACTACTACTACGCGAAGATGGACGGGCCGGCCGCGACTCTGCAGGCGATTCTGCCGCGCCCGCTCCCCGAAACGCGCGCCGTCGACTACTTCCTGCGGGCGTACGACCTGCGCGAGGCCTCCAAGAGAAAAGGGGACTGGACGCCGCCGGTCGTGCCGGGCACGACGTGCCAGTCGAAGGGAAAGATCGTACCGGCCGCCGGCGCGGGGCTGACGATCGGTCTCACGCGCGAGGGGCAGACGCCCTATCCGCCCGGCTTCAACAAGAAAGACATCGCGAAGATCATCCTGGTCTCCGGGGCGATCGTCACGATCGCGCAGGCGTTGAAGAGCGCGGGCGCGTCGTCGGGCGGCGGGACGAGCGCGGGAGCCGGAGGCGCCGGCGCCGGAGGGGGCTTGAGCACCGGAGTGATCGTCGCCGGGGCCGCCGCCGTGGCCGGGGCCGCGGTCGCCGTGGCGGCGAACAACAACAACAATAACAACCCGACGCGGACGCCGACGCCGACCTCGACCCCGACCCCGACTCCCACGGTGCCGCCTCTCCGGTTCGTGCAGGCGGACGCGAGCTGGAGCGGTTCGGGAGACGTCGAGATCCACGTGATCGGCCCGGGCGGGCAGGAGGTCGGGCAGAGATTCCCGGCGGGATGCGAGTCCACGTCGAACCGAACGGAGCGCGTCGTGCTTCAGGGCGCGCTTCCCGCGGGCACGTATCGCGTCGACCTGGAGGGGCGGTCGTGCGCCGCCGGTACCCCCGCGTCGATTGCCGCGATCGCGTCGGTCCAGAGCGACTCGGGTCAGAAGTGCCCGAGCGCCTTCGTCAGCGTCCCGGTGCCGGGCACGGTCACCGCCTGTCAGTTCACCCTGCCGTGAGGCGGTCCTGACGCCGGGTTGAAATCCGTGTCTCTCTCTCCGGGGGAGTTCGCCCGCGCGTTCGACGTCGCGTGCGACGCGCTTCGCGCGGACGTGTCACGCACGCGGGCCGCGTTGGTCGCCCTCGCCATTGCCATGTCGATCGTGGTCTGCCTGACGACGCTCGTCGAGCGCGGTCGCGCGGCGACGATCCGGTCCCTCGAACGGGCGGGCCTCTCCAACCTCTACCTCGTTCACCGCGCCTCGCGGACCGCGGGCGAGGTGCCGCCCTCGCGACTGACCTCCGCGGACGCCGAGAGGCTGACGCTTCTCGCGGGGGCCCGGTCGGCGGTCGTGATCCGCACCGCCCGGGAGACGGCGACTCTGTCCGGCGCGCCGTTTCCGGCGCGGATCTACGCGGTGTCGGGTCCGCTGACCCGGCTCTTCGGGATGCGCGCCCGCTCCGGCCGGCTGCTGGGAGACCTGGACGGGGAACGGAAGCTGCCCCGTGCGGTCCTGGGAGCGGACCTCGCCCGGCGGAATCCGAATGCACCGCCCGGGTCGATCGTCACCGTCGGCGGTCGCGGT
>Ga0068860_100008548_pt1 | contig 10202 bp, 7 predicted proteins | sample KBSSwiS32_FD_66597 | JGI IMG/M metagenome (GOLD analysis project Ga0068860, IMG submission 66597) | Switchgrass rhizosphere microbial communities from Kellogg Biological Station, Michigan, USA - KBS Switchgrass S3-2 | ecosystem: Host-associated > Plants > Roots > Rhizosphere > Soil ...
GGTGGGGTAGCTTCGAGACGCAACGAACTTTTGTTCTCGGAGCATCTTAGAAACTGGCACTGGTGCCAGATTTATTGTCTAGAGAGGCAAGGCATTTTATGTACAGACTTTCAGCACGTCAGATTTTGCTAATAGCTATCATTTCGGGTTTGTTCGCAGCAGGCGCAGTTGCCGTAGTCGATCGCCTGTCTAATCGGTTGCAACCCTCGCATGCTGCACTATCAGAAGCAGCACCTGCTGGGATTACAGATCCGGCAGTTGCCACTGACGAACAGAACAACATTGAGGTTTACAAAGTCCTCAGTCCGGGCGTCGTCTTTATCCATTCAACTTCGTACGCACGCGACTGGTTAGGCTTCGTTGAACCACAAGAAGGATCTGGATCCGGATCCATTCTTGACCAGCAGGGAAACATCCTGACTAACTATCACGTGATTGAAGGTGCTCAGAAGCTTTCAGTCAGTATGGGTGGTCAAAAAGATTATGCCGCAACAGTCGTCGGTGGCGATCCAGATACCGACCTCGCAGTGATTCGTTTGATTGAAAAGCCGACTGGTCCATTGACCGTGGTACCGATGGGCGATTCAGACAAGCTGGTTGTGGGGCAGAAAGTTTTAGCAATCGGCAATCCGTTCGGTCTCGATCGCACCTTGACTACAGGAGTCATCAGTGGACTGCAACGTCCCATCCGTGCACGCAACAATCGTTTGATCGAGGGTGCGATTCAAACAGACGCATCGATCAATCCCGGTAACTCCGGTGGACCATTGCTTGATTCACGCGGACGAATGATCGGCATCAACTCGCAGATTCTTTCTCCTTCAGGTAGTTCGGCTGGAGTTGGTTTTGCAGTTCCGGTGAGCATTGCGAAACGAGTTGTTCCGCAGTTGCTCGGATCGGGCAAAGTCAGTCGACCGAAACTCGGTATCAGCACACGCGATGTTTCAGCGATCAGGAGTCAGGTCGATCTGCCGGTGCAAGACGGAGTGTTGATTGTGCAGGTCGCTCGTGGCAGTGGTGCGGCGGCGGCGGGACTTCGTGGTCTACAACAGGTGGAAAATGGTGACGTCGAACTTGGAGACATTATTCTTTCTATCGACAGTGAGAAGGTGGCCAATTCCGACGACCTTTTCAGGGTTCTCGACAAACATCAAATAGGGCAAACAGTGCAAGTTCAGATTTTGCGTGACGGCAGACGAATGAGTGTGCCGGTTAGGTTGATGGATTCGCCTGATTCGAGGCGTTAGGCGCACTCTGCTCGTCTGGATAACGCGGAAAGACTTTGTGTTTTGCACCTGGCGGTTTTGTTCGGTAAGGGAACAAACCTCCGGGTGCAAAGATCAAGGCACAAAGTTCCCCATGATCCATGCACCAGACGACTCACTTCTTCAATCTCGGCTACGGCTGGCTCTGCAAACATTGCAGTGCGGAAGAGACTGAACGCAAACATCACGATCACCATCACCATCATCATGGTGATCACAAACCGCAGGGTTTAGCGCTCGCGAAGTGGAGCGATGAAGAGCATCACGGACTCACCTGTCCGCGCTGTGGGATTGAAGAGTATCTCCGGCGGGTAGCCCACTAACAACATCTTGACCATTGTCCGCATGCTTTAGCTTGTCGACTCGGTCTACTCCAACACTAGTTGTCACGACAAGCGAGAGCTTGTCGGACAGATGCACGCAAAGATCACTCACCAAATTTCTTTTCGTAGTCACTCAAGCTCCGCTCGATTACTTCCAACGCCTCGACGCGATCGTATACATCGACAATTTCGACTTTTCTTGGCGCCTCACTCGGAAGCTGTTTGTAACTCAGAAAATAGTGCTTCAGACGATCTACCAGTCCCTGCGCGACATCACGTATGTCATTCAATCCACCGTAAGCAAGATCCGATTCGAGCACGGCAATTATTTTGTCGTCAGCCTGTTGTCCATCAATCATTCTTAGCCCGCCGATTGGTTTGGCGTTTAGAAAAAAACTTCCGTGTGCGAAAGTCTTCTCCGATAGCACGCAAATGTCCATCGGATCGCCATCACCTTCAATGCCTTGTCTACCGGTTCGCTCGGCACACATCGCTGCTACTTCTTCACCGCAGAAGGTTTGTGGAATAAAGCCGTATAGCGTCGGACACATCGAAGAGAAACGTTGTGGCCGATCAACTTTCAAGTGACCCGACGCTTTGTCTAACTCATACTTAACCGCGTCAGTTGGCACTATCTCAATGTAGGCGCTGACCAGCTCCGGTGCTCTCTTGCCGGGTGAAACTCCATGCCACGGATGCGCCTGAAACGTCTGTTTTGGCGGATTGCTCGACATCCCGACCTCCCTTTAACGGGTGTACGCTTGTAGGGTTTGCGTCGCTGATAATGTCCGATAAACTCTACTTTGTCGACTTACTCCGACAAGCAAAACTCATTTCGCATTAATGGCAGCCAGCGTCGAAATATCTTCAAAACCAATAGCTAGCGCAATCTCGATGCGTTGGATCATCAGCGCCCAGGACGACTTGATCTGGTTTATTGGTTCCGTGGTTTCCAGCTACTTGTTGCTGTTTCTTTACGTGAAGGGATTTCTTCCTCTGGTTGTGATGGCGGCCGGCTGGGCAATCCTGATCGACGCACCGCATGTGTTTGGAACTTTTTCCCGCACTTACTTTGATAGAAGCGAACGCCAAAGTAGACCGCGTTTGTTGTGGGGATCCTTGTTGTTCTTTTTGGTGGGACCTCTACTTGTCTGGCTCGGTGTGGGTTTCGTCTTCTTCTTCGTTGCGGCGCTGTGGGCCTACTACCACCTTGTGAAGCAACACTACGGCTTCATGGTTCTCTACAAAAAGAAGAATGGTGATTTGGCAAAGCTCGACAATTTTCTGGATCGCGCCCTGCTTCTGTTTGCGTTCAACTATCCTTTCGTCGAGTTTATTGCTCGTGATCCAGAGGCCATGGCCCGTGTTCCTGCAGCACTGCGAGGCGGGGTCAATGGTTTTTCAAGGTTGCTTTTGATTGGCACGTTAGTCCTGGCGATTGCCTGGCTCGCCAGGCAGGTGCAACGCGCCGTTGCAGGCGAACCTCTCAACGTTCCAAAGTATCTCTTGCTTGCCGCCGCGATTCCGATGCACTGGATTGTGTTATTGACGCCAATGCCTCATAAACCAATCGCGATCGTTGCGATACTCACCATCTATCACAACTTCCAATACCATCGACTCATTTGGTTTCACAACAAAAAGTACAACGCCGCTCGCGAAAACAACGAGGCAACTTTTGGCGCAGCAACTCTGATCAGTCGTAACGTGCTTTACTACATCGCCTTTGGCATTTTGTTTGGCATCATCTACCAGGGACCACGTCAGTTTCTTGGTTACTTAAGTTTTCAAAACGCCAACGCCGCAGCTACCGAACAGTCGTTTTTAATTCAGCTGGGTATCGCTTTTCTGTGGGGCTACGCATTTATTCATTACTATCTCGACTCTAAAATCTGGCGCGTCAGACGTGATGCCAAGTTGGGCAAAGCATTGAACATGTGAGGCTGATAAATGGCCGACTATTCATTCCAAACAGTCTGGAAAGTCAAAGCGCCACAAGAAAAGGTCTGGGACCTGATCTTCAATTCCGATCGATGGCCTACGTGGTGGCAGGGAGTTGAGAAAGTCGAAAAGTTGAAAGATGGCGACGCGAACCACGTCGGGGCACTGATGCGTTACACCTGGAAGAGCAAGTTGCCTTACCGGCTTGTCTTTGAAATGGAAACAACCAGGGTCGATCCAATTTCGATTATTGAAGGTAGAGCCATCGGCGAACTGCAAGGCCACGGTCGTTGGTCCTTATCTCACGAGAACGGCATTACCACAGCAATCTACGATTGGAATGTTCAGACCACAGAAGCGTGGATGAATCTACTGGCTCCCATAGCACGACCGTTCTTTAGTTGGAATCACGACGTCGTAATGGGTTGGGGTGGTGAAGGATTGGCGAAGCAGTTAGGAGTCAGTCTGATCTAGCTCGTACTCAAATTCGCAAAACCTTCTCCGCCATTTTCAAATAAGGGATTTAAGTATAAATCGGTGTTCTGTTTGCAGGATGGACATACCAGTCTGATCCCCATCAAACGTTGTCCGTCGTACATGAAGCGTTCTCGTTTCGGCGGAATGTCCGGGTTGTAAAAACGACCTCCGCAGCGACAATTCGTATTTGCAACCGTCGAATCCAACTGTTCAGGGGTTGCAATTCGCAGTGCCGTTTCTGGAGAGGTTCCAGGAGGGACCTTCATCCGCTCGACAAAGTGCGTTTTTCTTCCTTTACGCAGCCTGGCACGAACAAGCCAGATCACAAATAGCATTACGGGGATCAAGATTACTAACCAGGTCAGTCCGATAAGAACGCGCGACGGTCGTTCCGGTCCCGGCATCATCATCGCCGTTCTGCCGCGATTGAGTTCATAGCCCGCGACTGATTGAGCCTTGTCAAGGATCTCGAGATGCCGCTGAATTGCTGCCGGCGCAACTGAGTCTTTGAAAGTGTTCAAAGAGAAATACATGCTCAACTGATTGCCACTCTTCGAGTAGCTATACTCGAAGCGCATTGAATCGTCGCTCAAAACATCACTGGCGTCAGGGAACTCATATCCTGGACCAAGGTCGATCAGGATGGTTTGTTTGATCGATAAAGGATAAGTAACTTCCAACGGCGTGTTGCGCTGTGAGACATGAGGTTTGCGCAATTGCGAATAGATTTGATCGGCACCAAAACTATGCCTGTTCTCTTTCCACAAATCAGATATCAGGTACTTTTCCTTGATGACAATCGTGTTTGAGGTTTCATTGTCTTCAACGACTGGCAGTCCGTTGGCGGTGATTGAAGGCGTCGTATCGGCGTAGTAATTAAGATGGTTTTTACTGAGATCAGTTAAAGACGAAGTTGAGAGGGTATAACGCGTCTCGTCTGCTTCTTTTCCCTTGTATGTCTTGGTTACTTCGAAAGCGACAGGAGAGTAAGCATTATCGCCTTTATAAACTTCAACGACCTCAATTGATCCGGAACCGTTCGCCGGTTCGGGTATTTTTTGCAGTTCGGTCTGACCTGCTTTAAGTACGAGACTGCGGAGGTACGGCGGATCGTAATAAGAATCCAAGCTGCCACGTTGATAACTAATCGTTGGATCCAGCCAGTAAGTCTTGCCGTTGATTTTTGCCTGAACGATAACGTGATCAAAAGCAAACGGTGTCGCCTGCCACGCGTCGAGTGCAGAAGTTTCACTTGTACTCACGAGAGCAGGCGCTGCTTCAATTCCCATCGCGTTGAGAATAGAGCTAAGCAGCAGCGATTTGTCTTTGCAATCGCCAAACCTGCGTGTGAAAACTTTTTCCGGTTGGGTTGGTTGATGGGAATATTCACCCAACTCGATACCTAGATATCTGATCTCGTCCTGGACAAACCTGAGCGCAGAAATTGTGCGTTGTTCCGGAGCTTCAGAAGCCTTCTTCCAACTCTCGATCTTTGCTTTGAGTTCAGCGTTATTGATCGCTGACAACTGGTACATCGGCAACGCCCAGTTAACGACGTCGGCCCACGTTTGAAACTCACTTAAAATTATTCGGGGATACGGATTGAACCAATCCGGAAGCGAATCATCAACTGAAACCGGCTCGATGTTTTTCGCTGACCACAAATACTCAGTGTCATCACCAATGACCTGCTTACCTGGTTCAAGTTGCGTGTTGTCGTTCTTGATATAGAGCGCTCGCTTTGTGGGAAAGACGAGCCTGAGAAACATCTCCTGAATCGGCTCACTGTCAGCGAGATAGATTGTTTCTGTATAGCGTCCGCCAAGGACCGGATTGTCGCCGGTGATGGTGTAGGCGTATTCAACAATGTCGCCCACCCGAATGTCGTTAACAAAGATCACTGCGGCCGATGTACCGTTGTAAAGCTGCTGATCCAGCTCCGACTCTTCCTGAATTGTTTTTACTTCGGAAGGGCTGAAGGCGTTGATAGTTGTGCCGCCACGGATGACGCGCACGAAATGTATAGCTAGTTTCTGGTAAGACGGTTCGAAATAGAGACGCAGCTGCGAAAGGTCGTCCAGGCCCGCAGTGTTATCGACCCTTTGGTAGTAATGGTAATAGCGTTCAACCGAATTGCCGGCGACTCGGATTTGCTGATCATCAAGGATCCTGGTCGAGGTAGTTCCGGGTTGAGCGGTAACTTTAGTTGGATCAGTAGCCGGGACAATTTTACGAACCCAACTTGGAACTGGTTTAAATGCGGGTCGGGCGGCCACCGCCTGAGCAAACGCCACACCCACTGCACAAGCGACAATAAACCGAAGGAAGATGTGGGAGAGATAAAACCGCACGACGGATCCTCAAGGCGATGAAGTAACTGAGGCAGGTAATTCCTTAAGAAGTGCCGACCTAAAGCTTGTTTGCCACAACAACAGTCGAGTTCAGGATAATACGAAGCTTGCGGCGGGGTCTAGTTGCGGGAAAGTGCGTAGCTAGTAGAAGGTCGCGTTACAACAAGTAAATTAGTCTTCGGCGTGTTCATCACCATTGAAGTGCAATACGGTTGACTCGTCGTCAATCAAAGTTTCCAGATGGACAGGCCGGCCCCACAAGGTGTGTACGTGTTCGAGCGCTTTGCGTGCATAACGCAGGTCGAGTTCAGTGCCCTCGTACCGGTGTTTTAAATAAAGTTCACGATTTCCGTTGTAATCACCGTCAAGCACTTCAAGATAAGGAAATCCAAAGTTGGTCATATTGGCAACAACTTGATCGCGAACTCGTTCCCAGCGCTTCTCGGTGATGGTCCACTCTTCTTCCTCCACTAACTCATACACAAACAGGTCGAGCTCTTCGCACAGGTCTTCAGTCAAGTAGTTGCGCAGGAACGAGACATCATTCTCGAGTTCGCGGACTTCGAAGATCTTCTCGAGGCCTTGATTTCCCGAGCGTCCCAAGTTCTTGCGGTCGTCGTCAGTCGGTTCGTTCCAACGTCGTTCGATGTCTTCGTAGATTTTGTAGCCCAGGTAGTAGGGATTGAGTTGTCCCTTGTGAGGCGATACGACGCCGGAGTGAAGATTTGCGAACTCGATGTGTTCATTGTCGTTCAAATCAAGCTCTCTCATTATGCGCGCATGCCAAATGCTGGCCCAACCTTCGTTCATGATCTTCGTTTGCATTTGCGGGACGAAGTATTCCATCTCCTCATGGACCATCGCGATCGCGTCGCGTTGCCAGCCGGCCAGTGTTGGAGAATTTTTCATGATGTAGAAAAGGATGTCCTTTTCGGGAAGACGTTCACGTGGAGGCTTTTCGTTTTCCGATGCTTCTTCATCGCGCTTGAGAGCTCGCGCTTCACGTTCCCTCGAATCGAGTAACCAAAGGTCGTCGTATGGACCATCTCTGTGTGGAAGCTCCGCCCGCCTTTTCTCTTCCGCCGGCGATATCTCTCGCTTGATAAAGAAATAGGGATCGATGTGTTCTTCTATTGCGAGCACCGCATCGAGAAAACGCTCAACAGTTTTGCGCCCATGCTTGAATTCGTATTCCATCATCCGTTGAGCGTGGGTCGATACGCTTTCCACCATCCGCCGGTTTGTTTTTGAGAAGTAGACGTTGTTTTTGAAAAAGTCGACGTGACCGAGCACGTGCGCGATCACCATCTTGTTCTGGATTGGACTATTGGTTTCGAGGAGGAACCCATAGGAAGGGTTGGTGTTGATTACGACTTCGTAGATCTTAGAAAGTCCAAAGTCGTACATCGTTTTCATTCGATGGTAGGCCTTACCAAACGTCCAGTGAGAATAACGACCCGGCAGCGCATACGAGCCGACCTCGTACATAACTGGAGCCGGCACAATCTCGAAGTTGGTTGGATAAGGATCCAGCCCAAAGCCCCGGGCGACTTCCCAAATTTGTTCAACCGCAATTTCAAGCTCTTTTATTTCTTTGTCTTCCATGTTAATGCGCAAATCTTCTTCAGATCTGTTTAGGTCGGGTCAGAGACGGAATGAAGACAAGAACGCGAAAACAAATGAAGTAATACTTCATAACTCATTGCGCTTTCCAAAAAACTCTTTCAGGGCCGGGTATACGTCTTCCTTGTCGTCGATCCGAACGCCAACAAAGTGATCACGATGCTGCAATCGATCATTGAAGATCGATAACAGCGCGCCGGATGAACGACGATAGCTTGACGATCCTTCCTCACCAATTTCACCGTACCCGAAAAGATTGCAGGTATTGATTAGTTCGTCCGCCAGGCGAACTGCCTCTTCGTTATCCGAGTAATAGTTATCGCCGTCGGAAAAGTGAAATGGATAAATGTTCCAATCGGAAGGTCGATACCTTTGGTGAATAATATCCAGCGCGAGTTGGTAGGCTGAGGACACGACAGTTCCGCCCGATTCTCCCTGGGTAAAGAACTGTTCTTCAGTAACTTCCTTTGCCTCGGTGTGGTGAGAGATAAAAACAATGTCGACATTGTCGTACTTCGTTCTCAGAAACCGGACCATCCAAAAGTAGAAACTCCGCGCGATGTATTTCTTAAACTCACCCATCGAACCCGAAACGTCGATCATCGCAATTACAACCGCGTTCGATTCGTAGCGCATTACCTCTTCCCAGGTTTTGAAACGTAAATCCTCCTTTTTAATATCGCCAAATCGTGGATTACCTTCACGAGCATTACGACGAATGTTCTCGAGAATCATTCGGCGCTTGTCCAGGTTGGCAATGACGCCCGTACGACGAATTTCGTTGAACTGAGTTTTCCGCGACTGAACAGCTTTCTTTGCCTTCTCTTCGAGATAAGGTAGTTGGAGATCTTCGAAGATCATGGCGGCGATCTCATCGATGTTGACTTCCGCTTCGTAGTAATCAACACCAGCGTCCTGTCCCGCGGGACCAGCGCCGGAGCCAGTCCCCGAGCCCGGTCTACCTTCACGCGCAATAACGTCGCCCACGCGTGTCTTTCCATCACCCTGGCCGACGTGCTTACCTTTTTGATGATTGAAGCGAAACTTGTATTCGTCGAGAGCTTTGATGGGAACTTTAACGGTGCGTTTACCGTCGGAGAGGATGATGGCTTCGTTTGAAACGATAGAGCCGAGGTTCTTACGAATCGCTTCCTTTACACGATCCTTGTGGCGCTCCTGATCGATGATGCCCTTGCGTTGAAGTGACCAGTCGTTGCGTTGGATCGACATAAGAATTTCTGATTACTAGTTGTCGATTGCTGATTGTGTTGCTCTGCAATTTTGCTGTCGTCTGCACTTCAGAAAACTTTGCCAACAGAAATCATCAATCCTGGTTAAAAAAGTCAGTTACGACTTTCGTAAAAGCTTCCGGATATTCCTCCTGCGGCAGGTGCCCGCAGTTAAGAAAAACTATCAACCTGGATCCGGAAATCTCTCGGTGCAATTGTTCGCCATCTGCCAGCGGGATTTCCTGATCGTTCTCGCCCCACAAAAGAAGTGTAGGCTGTCTTATTAGATGCGCCTCATGTGCTATCCGTTCCGCGTCCCAGGCTCGGACAGTCTTGATAATGGCCCGGTGTGTGCCCGCTGCGCGTAATGGTAAATGCCGGGCGTCAACTCTTTTTTCATCGAGCACCCACGAATGGCGGTCGTAAACCTTTTTCATCCTCATGCGGAGCAAACGTCGCGAACCGATCAGCAAAGGCGAAACTAAATCTCCGAGTACCCGAGCCCCAAAGACACGCATGAGCTTGAAATCAAGTGGCCGATTGTTGCTGACGGCTCCGATTAGAACGAGTTTCGCCACCCGATTGGGTTGATCGAGGGCACACGTTGCTGCTACCGCGCCACCGTACGAACAGCCCACCAGGATCGCTTTTCTGATTCCCAGGCAATCAAGCAACTGAGTGATGAATCGTGTTTGTCCAGGAATCGTGTATTCACCATTTCTCGGTTTACCAGAGTAGCCATAGCCCAACATATCGGGAACGATTACGCGAAACCCAGCTTTCGCGAGATCTAAAAACACCTTGCTCCAAACCAGTGTTGACGACGCAAAGCCGTGAATCAAAACTATCGCTGGGGAGTTTATGTCGCCAGCTTCCTGGTAGTGGGCGCGTACGCCATCAATGTCTACAAACCGAGAATGCTCAGAATGGAAAACGACATCGCGGTTCTTGTTCCAGTCAGCGTCTCTGGGTCGGGTTAGAAGTTTTGCTGTC
>Ga0068860_100008549_pt1 | contig 10201 bp, 9 predicted proteins | sample KBSSwiS32_FD_66597 | JGI IMG/M metagenome (GOLD analysis project Ga0068860, IMG submission 66597) | Switchgrass rhizosphere microbial communities from Kellogg Biological Station, Michigan, USA - KBS Switchgrass S3-2 | ecosystem: Host-associated > Plants > Roots > Rhizosphere > Soil ...
GCCGCCGCGCCGCGCGCGAGGCCGCCGGGCCGGTTCGGGAACGGGCGTTGCCAGCTGTTCGGCCTGCACCACGTCAACGAGACGGTGTCGCGCGAGCTCTGGCTGGCGTGGGACCTCCGCTTTCTCGCCTGGGGCGTTGCTCATGCTCGTCGTCGGCCGGGCGCTGGTGTCGGCGGCACGCGGACGCGCCGCACCGCGGAGCGACCCGGCGGCCGCGGCCCCGCGACACGGGCGCGGGCGCCGCAGCGACGCTGATCGCGCGCCGCAGGCGCGCCGCTCAGGACGCAGCGTCGCCGCGGCGCGCGATCTTGCGCAGCAGCTCGATCAGGAGCGCGCGCTCGGCGGCCGACAGCATTGCGAGCGCGGGCTCTTCCATCGTCGTCGAGATGCGCCGCGCGCGGTCGGCGAGCGCACGCCCCTTCGCGGTGAGGACGACGTGCTGCGCGCGCCGGTCGTGCGTGCTGCGGACGCGCTCGACCCAGCCGCGCTCGACCATGCGGTCGAGCGTCACCGCCATGTTCGGCGGCGAGATGTCGAGCGCGTCGCCGAGCTGCTTCTGGTTCACGTCGCCGTTGGTCGCGACGAGCATCAGGATCGTGAAATCGGCGATCCTGAGGTCGAACGGCTCCATGTGGCGCGCGAACACCTTGCGCAGCTCGAGCGCGGCGCGCGACGCGGCATAGCCGACGAGGTGGGCGAGCGCCGAGTCGTCGAGCTCGCGCCGCGATGCGGTCTTGCGAGCGGTGTCGCGCGGCGCGGCCGGCGCTGTCGTCTCGGCGATCGACGGTGCCCTTGCGCGCGCCGTCGCCGCCGTCCGCGACGACGCCCGCCCCGCGCCTGCGCTCACGCGGCGCCCTTCTTGCGGCTCGCGCCGAGATACGTCTCGACGACGCGCGGGTCGCGCGCGAGCTCGCTCGCCGGACCTTCGAGCGCGATCTCGCCCATCTCGAGGACGTAGCCGTAGTCGGCGACCTCGAGCGCGGCGCGGGCGTTCTGCTCGACGAGCAGGATCGTGACGCCGGTCGCGCGCAGCGCCGCGATCGTCGCGAAGATGTCGCGGACGACGAGCGGGGCGAGGCCGAGGCTCGGCTCGTCGAGCATCAGCAGGCGGGGCTTGCCCATCAGCGCGCGCCCGACCGCGAGCATCTGCCGCTCGCCGCCGGAGAGCGTTCCGGCGAGTTGCGCGCGCCGCTCCTCGAGGCGCGGGAAGAGCCTGAACACCTCGGCGAGCGACTGCGCGCTGTCCTTGCTGCCGAGCCGCACCTGCCGGTAGCCGCCGAGCAGCAGGTTGTCCTCGACCGACATCGTCGCGAACAGCGCCCGCGTCTCGGGCACGAGAGCCATCCCGAGCATCACCCGCTCCTCGAGCGCGAGCAGGTCGACGACGACGCCGTCGTACTCGACGGTGCCGCGCGCAGGCAATGCCGCCATCAGCGCGTTCAGCAGCGTCGACTTGCCGGCGCCGTTCGGGCCGATCACCGTGATCACCTTGCCGGCGCGCGCGGTGATGTTGAGCCCGTGCAGCACTTCGGCACGGCCGTAGCCGGCGTGCAGGTCTCTGACGTTGAGCAGCAGCTCGGCCATGCCGTTCAGTGCTCCGTCCCGAGATACGCCGCCCGCACCGCCGGCGACGCCTGCACTTCCTCGGGCGTCCCTTCGATGAGCTTGGTGCCGAACTCCATGACGACGACGCGATCGACGAGTCCCATGACGAGGTCCATGTCGTGCTCGACGAGGAGGATCGAAAGGCCTTCGCTGCGCAGCTGGCGGAGCACGTCGGCGAGGCCTTCCTTTTCCTTCAGGCGCAATCCGGCGGCGGGCTCGTCGAGCAGGAGCAGGATCGGATCGGCGGCGAGCGCGCGCGCGATCTCCATCAGCCGCTGCTGGCCGAGCGCGAGGTTGCCCGCCTGCTCGTGCATCAGCTCGGCCATGCCGATCCGGCGCAGCTGGCGCTCGGCTTCGCGCATCAGGCGACGCTCCTCGGCGCGATCGAGGCGCAGCATCGCCGCCGGGATGCCGTGCCGGCCGCGCAGGTGGGCGCCGAGCGCGACGTTCTCGAGCACCGTCATCGTCGCGATCATCTTGACGTGCTGGAACGTGCGCGCGACGCCGAGCCGCGCGATGTCGCGCGAGTGCAGGCGCTCGAGACGGCGGCCGAGCAGCGCGATCTCGCCGCGGGTGGCCGGCAGCACGCCGGTGACGAGGTTGAACGTCGTCGACTTGCCGGCGCCGTTCGGCCCGATCAGGCCGAGGATCTCGCCCGCCTTGACGGTGAAGCTGACGTCGTTCACCGCCACCAGCCCGCCGAATTCCTTGCGCGCGGCGCGGACGTCGAGGACGTTCTCGCCGTGCGGCGGCCGCGCGCGCTCGGGAAGCGCCGGCGCGTCGGCCCAGTCGACCTTGCGCCGCGCGCGCGGCAGCATCGAGTCGACGAACGCCCAGATGCCGTCGCGCGCGTACTGCAGCATCAGCACGAGGACGACGCCGAAGACGATGATCTCGTAGTTGCCGCTCGTGCCCATCAGCTTGGGCAGCCAGACCTGGAGCTGGTCCTTGAGGATCTGGACGACGCCGGCGCCGACGAGCGCGCCCCAGACGTAGCCGACGCCGCCGAGCACCGCCATGAACAGGTATTCGATGCCCATGTTGAGGCCGAACGGCGACGGGTTGACGGTGCGCTGGAAATGCGCGAACAGCCACCCGGAGACGCTCGCCAGCAGCGCGGCGAGGATGAACGCCGTCACCTTGACGCGAAAGGTGTCGACCCCCATCGCCTCGGCCATCGTCGTTCCGCCCTTGACGGCGCGCAGCGCACGGCCGGCGCGCGAGTCGAGCAGGTGCGTCACCGCGATCGCGGCGAGGACGACGATCGCCCAGAGCAGGTAGAAGAACGTGCGGCCGGTGTTGAGCGTCGTGCCGAAGAACGTCAGCGCAGGAATGCCGAGCAGGCCGTCGTACTTGCCGAGGAACTCGAGGTTGCCGAGCAGGTAGAAGAGCGAAAGTCCCCACGCGATCGTCGCGAGCGGCAGGTAGTGGCCCGACATGCGCAGCGTCACCCAGGCGAGCACCAGGGCGGCGAGCGCGGTGAATGCGAGCCCGATCCACAGCGTCAGCCACGGCGAGACGCCGTAGGTCAGCGTCAGGTACGCCGCGGTGTACGCGCCGAGGCCGACGAACGCCGCCTGGCCGAACGAGGTCAGCCCGGCGACGCCGGTCAGCAGCACGAGGCCGAAGACGACCAGCGTGTACAGGCCGATGTAGTTGGCCTGCGTGATCCAGAACTCCGGCACGGGCAGCAGAGGCAGCACGGCGAGCACGATCGCGAACGCCGCGAGCGCGGCACGGCGCAGGTTCGCACCGTCGGCGCGCGGCACCGCGGCGCGCGCGTCGTCGGCGGCGCCCGGGAGCGTTCGCGGCGCCGCCATCGCTATTCCTCCTCGTCCTCGTGGCCGTGCTGGAACGAGCGCCACAGCAGCACCGGCAGGATGAACGTGAAGACGATCACCTCCTTGAACGCGCTCGCGTAGAACGAGCTGAAGCTCTCGAGGATGCCGACCAGGATCGCGCCGAGCGCTGCCGCCGGGTAGCTCGCCAGCCCGCCGAAGATCGCGGCGACGAAGCCTTTCAGGCCGACGAGGAAGCCCGAGTCGTAGAAGATCGTCGTCGTCGGCCCGATCAGGAGCCCCGAGAGCGCGCCGATGAACGCGGCGAGGCCGAAGCTGAGGCGGCCGGCGCCCGCGGTCGAGATGCCCATCAGGCGCGCGCCGAGCCGATTCACCGCCGTCGCGCGCAGCGCCTTGCCGCGCAGCGTCCGGCCGAAGAAGAGCCAGAGCGCGACGATCAGCGCGACCGATGCGACGAAGATGAAGATCGTCTGCCCGGTGATCGCGAGCGCGCCGGCAGAGAAGCGCGCGTCCCAGAATCCGGGGTTGCGAAAGCCCTCGGCGCCGAAGAAGACGAGGCCGAGCCCGGTCATCGCGAAGTGGATGCCGACCGAGACGATGAGCAGCACGAGCACGGTCGCATCGGCGAGGCGCTGGTAGGCGAGCCGGTAGACGAGCGGGCCGAGCAGCGTCACGATCGCGAGCGTCAGCGCGCTCTGCACGAGGAGGTGGAGCTTCAGCGGGGCCGCCCACCACGTCAGCGCGGCGACGACGACCGGCGCGACGAGGGTACGCAGCAATCGCCGCACGACGCTCGCGGCGGGCAGCCCGCGCTTGAGCGCGTCGACGACGTCGAGCACCGCCGCGATCGCGGCGAGCGCGAGCAGCAGCCAGACCGTGCCCGGCAGCTTGCCGAGCTGCAGCATCGCCAGCGTCAGCGCTCCGTAGGCGACGAACTCGCCCTGCGGGATGAAGATGACGCGCGTGACCGCGAAGACGAGGACGAGCGCGAGCGCGAGCAGCGCGTAGACGGCGCCGTTGGTGACGCCGTCGAGGGCGAGGATGCCGGCGATCGACAGGTCCATGGCGCGTTGCGACTAGACGGCGACCGCGGCCGGCGCCGGGCCGCTCCCGAGCCGGCCGCGCGCCCCCTCGGGGGCCAGCGACCGCAGCGAGCGTGGCAGCACCATCATCTCAGTGGACCACCGTCCAGTCCTTGTCCTTCACCTGCAGCAGCACGCCCGTCTCCGGCGTATAGCCGAAGTGGTCGGTGGTCGTCCAGTTCAGCACGCCCTGCGACACCGGCGTCCGGCCCATCGTCTCGAACGCGTCCTTCAGCGCCTGGCGGAACTCGGCCGTTCCCGGCTTGGCCTTCTTCAGCGCGATCGGCACCGCCTTCTGCAGCACGACGACGACGTCGAACGCGTGCGCGCCGAACTGGTTCGCCGATCCCTTGCCGTTGGCCTTCTCGAACTCGGCGATGTACTTCATGCCGAGCGCCTTGCTCGCGTTCGACTCGGGCACCTTGTCGGCGACGACGGCCGGGCCGGACGAGACGTACGAGCCTTCGACGTCGGCGCCGCCGACCCGGATCAGGTCCATCGTCGCCGCGCCGTGCGTCTGGTAGATCTTGGTCTTCGGATAGCCGCGCTCGACGAGGCCCTTGTGCGGCATCGCCGCGCCGCTGCCCGAGGCGACGACGAGGATCGCGTCGGGGTTGGCCTGCACCAGCTTCAGCGCCTGGCCCGTGACCGAGGTGTCGCTGCGCGCGAAGCGCTCGACGTCGACGAGCTTGATGCCGGCCTTGTCGGCGAGCGGCTTGATGTCGGTCAGCCACGCTTCGCCGTAGCCGTCCGAGTAGCCGAGGACGCCGTACGTCTTGACGCCGGTCTTCTTCCAGTGCTCGACGATCGGGATCGCCATCACCGCCGTCGACTGCGGCATCCGGAACGACCACTCGCCCTTGCCCGGCGGCAGGTTGGCGGGCGAAAGCATCAGCTGCGGCGTCTTGCCCTCGGCGCAGACGTCGGCCATCGCGATCGCGACCGGCGTCGTCACCGAGCCGACGACGACGTCGACGTGGTCCTCGCTGATGAACTTGCGCGTGTTCTGCACGCCCTTGGTCGGGTCGGTGGCGTCGTCGAGGACGATGACGTTGAGCTTCTCGCCGCCGATCTCCTTCGGCCACAGCGCGATGCCGTTCTTGGTCGGGATGCCGAGTGCCGAAGTCGGCCCGGTGAGCGAGATGCTGACGCCGATCGTCAGGTCGGCGAGCGCGCTCGGCGCGAAGGCTGCGCCGAAGGCCGCGGCGGCGGCGAGCGTCAGCAGTCGGATCGTCTTCGTCATCGATGTCTCCTTGGGTGGATCGAAGTCATTCGCAGAGCGCGCGGATGTCGTCGGGGATCGGAATCGCGCGCAGGCGGTCGGGGTTGTCGGGGTCGCGGCGGACGAAGGCCCGCGTCTCGCGGCCTTCGCAGATCAGCGTGTCGCCGCGCGTGACGCGGTGGTGCTGGACGAAGACCTTGGCGCGCCACTCGGCGACATGGGTCGCGATCGTCAGCTCCTCGGCGTACGTCGCCGCGGTGACGAAGCGGGTCGAGATCTCGAGCAGCGGCGTGCCGACGATGCCGCGCGTCTTCACCAGCTCACGCCACGGCGGCACGCCGCACTGCATGAAGAACGCGAGCGAGGCGGCGTCGATCCAGCGCTGGAAGTTCGGATAGAAGACGATGCCGGCGGGGTCGCAGTCGCCGAACTCGATCTTGACGCGGTAGAGGGTCGTTCGCGGCATTCGCGCCTCAACCGCTGCGAGGCACGATGACGTCGCCGGCGCCGCCGGCGTAGAGGCGATCGACGTCGGCGGCGCGGTGCGTCAGCACGGCGCGCTGGTTGATCGAGCCCTTGTCGGTGATCTCGCCGCGGTCGATCGACGGCGGCTCGACGAGGACGAGCGCGCGCGCGACGCGCGTCGCGCTGCCGGTGCCCGTCGCCCAGAGGCCGTCGACGAGATGCTCGAAGAAGGCGCGCACGCGCGCGTCGGCGAGCACCGCCGCGATCGGCGCGTCGGCGGCGGCATGCGCGAACGCGCGACACGCGTCCGGCCGCGGGAAGAGCAGGATGCCGATGTCGTCACGGTCGAGGCCGGCGATGACGACGTCCTGCACGAGCGGGTCGCCGGCGGCGACGATCTTCGCGCGCAGCGGCCCGACCGAGACGAACGTGCCGGTCGACAGCTTGAAGTCCTCGGCGATGCGGCCGTCGAACGCGAAGCCCATCTCCGGATGCGCGGGATCCATCGGCTTGGCGGCGTCGCCGCTGCAGTAGAACCCTTCGTCGTCGAAGTGCTCTGCGGTCTGCTCGGGTGCGCGCCAGTAGCCGGGCGTCACGTTCGGGCCGCGGTAACGCACCTCGTCCTTGTCGCCCATCGGAACGAGCTTGAGCTCGACTCCGGGCGCAGGCAGGCCGATGTGCCCCGACTTGACCTCGTGCGCGTTGGCGCAGATCGCGAACGGCGCGGTCTCGGTCATGCCGAGGCCGGTGAGCATGCGGATCCGCTCGCCGCACTCCTGCTCGGCGAGGCGGTCGAGCTTGTCCCAGACCGGCTGCGCGAGCCCCGCGCCGGCGAAGAAGAACATCCGCACGCGGCTGAAGAACGTCTTCCTCAGCTGTGCGTCGACCTCGAGCGCGTTGGCGATCTCCTCGAAGCCCTTCGGCACGTTGAAGTAGACCGTCGGCGCGATCTCGCGGAGGTTGCGCAGCGTCTCGCCGATCAGCGCCGGCGTCGGCTTGCCTTCGTCGATGTAGAGCGTGCCGCCGTTGTAGAGGACGATGCCGATGTCGTGGTTGCCGCCGAACGTGTGATTCCACGGCAGCCAGTCGACGAGCACCGGCGGCTCCTCGGCGAGCGCGCGGAAGCACTGGCGGATCATCTGCTGGTTCGCGCACAGCATCCGCTGCGTGTTGATCACGCCCTTGGGCAGCTTGGTCGAGCCGGAGGTGAAGAGAAACTTGGCGATCGTGTCGGGGCCGACGCTGGCGTGCGCCGCGTCGACCGCGGCGGTCGGCGCGGTCGCGAGCAGCGCCGCGAACGGCGTCGACGCGCGGCCTTCGAGGGTCCCTTCGGTCAGCACGACCTCGGTCTCGCGCGGCACGACGGCGGCGATCGCCTTCGCGTAGCGCGCGTCGCTCGCGAAGACGAGTCCCGGCGTCAGCATGCCGAGGATGTGGCGGAGCTTGCCGAAGTCCTGCGAGACGAGCGAATACGCCGGCGAGACGGGCGCGAACGGCACGCCGGCGAGCATCGCGCCGAGCGCGAGCAGGAGATGCTCGATGTCGTTGTCGGAGAGGATCGCGACCGGGCGGTCGACCGAGGCGCCGCGATCGAGAAGCGCCTGCGCGATCGCGCGCGCGCTCTGCACCGCCTCGCGCCAGCCGACGCGCCGCCAGTCGCCGCCGCCGACGCGCTTGGCGACGAGCGTGCGCTCGGGCGCGCGCTCGGCCCATTCGAGGAAACGGTCGGTGATGCGCTGCGGATACTCGCCGAGCGGCTCGCGCGAGACGACGAGCGTCGAGCCGTCGGCGCGGCGCGTGAACGTCGCCTCGAGCGAGCCGCCGAGCGGCAGCGCGCGGTAGCGCGGCCGCGCCGATGCGCCGGCGGCCGCGCCCGCGCTCACGCCTTCTGCACCTTCGCCGCGCGCCCTTCGAGGAAGGCGCGCACGCGCAGCTTGGCGGCCTCGTCGCCGGACGCGATCGCCGCCATCAGCGACTCGACGAAGAGGCCTTCGTCCTGCGCCATGTCGGCGATCCGCGGCAGCGCGTGCATCACGGCGAAGTTCGACAGCGGCGCGTTGACCGCGATCCGCTCGGCGAGCGCGAACGCCTTCGCGAGGCCCTGGCCGGGCTCGACGAGGTAGTGCGCGATGCCGATCGCGTGGCCTTCGCGGGCGTCGTAGACGCGGCCGGTGAGCATCATGTCGGTCATCCGCGCGACGCCGATCAGGCGCGGGATGCGCGCCGAGCCGCCGCCGCCGACGAAGAGGCCGCGCTGTCCCTCGGGCAGGCCGTAGAACGCGCTCGACTCGGCGACGCGGACGTGGCACGACGCGGCGAGCTCGAGACCGCCGCCGACGACGGCGCCGTGCAGCACGGCGACGACCGGCACCTTGCCGAACTGGATCTGCTCGAACGCGGCGTGCCACGAGCGCGAGTGGACGATGCCTTCGGCGACGCTGCGCTCGCTGACCTCGGCCAGGTCGAGGCCGGCGCAGAAGTGGTCGCCTTCGCCGCTGAGAACGACGGCGCGCGTCGCCTCCGGCAGGTTGACGAAACACGTGTGCAGCTGGGCGACGAGCGCGTCGCTGACGGCGTTGCGCTTCGCTGGCCGGTCGAGGCGGACGTGGAGGACCGCGCCGCGCGACTCGATCTTCAGCAGGTCGAGCGACGCGAGCGTCGCAGGCAGGGAAAGGGCTGCCCCGGCAGCGGCATCGGGCGTCGTCATTGATTAAGCCATGTAAACAAGGAAAGTCTGAACCGGCGCGCCTCGCTTGGAAAGCGCATCTAGGGAAAACCTCTAGCGGGCGACCGTAGAATTATTATTGAACATAACCAAAATGCAGTCAAGCCTGCGCGTCACGGAACACGGCCTCGGGCCGCGCCCGAACGTCCTCGTCCGGGTCTATAAGGTCGTCTGAGGCGCCACCGTACCGAGGACCGCACGATGAACACGGCCGAGCTGATCGCGATCGACACGCACACCCACCTCGAGGTCTCGTGCCGCAACCCGTTCGACAGCTACGGCGAGGAGTACGACCGCGCCGCCGACAAGTACTTCCGCTCGTCGCGGCGGCCGACGATGGACGAGACGATCGCGTACTACCGCGAGAAGAAGATCGGCTTCGTCAACTTCACCGTCGACGCCGAGACGCAGATGGGCCGGCGCCGGATCCCCAACGAGGAGATCGCCGAGGCGGCGCAGAAGAACGGCGACATCATGATCGCGTTCGGCTCGATCGACCCGCACAAGGGCAGGTTCGGCGCGCGCGAGGCGAGGAAGCTGGTCGAGGAGTACGGCGTCAAGGGCTTCAAGTTCCACCCGACCGTGCAGGGTTTCGAGCCGGCCGATCGCATGGCGTGGCCGATCTACGAGGTCATCGCCGAGCACAGGCTCCCCGCCGTCTTCCACAGCGGCCACTCGGGGATCGGCTCGGGGATGCGCTGCGGCGGCGGTCTTCGCCTGCAGAACTCGAACCCGATGCTGCTCGAGGACGTCGCGATCGCGTTCCCCGACATGCAGATCATCGTCGCGCATCCGTCGTGGCCGTGGCAGGACGAGGCGATCTCGCTCGCCATGCACAAGCCGAACATCTGGATCGACCTTTCGGGCTGGAGCCCGAAGTACTTCCCGCCGCAGCTCGTCCAGTACGCCAACACGCTGCTCAGGGACCGCATCCTCTTCGGGAGCGACTTCCCGCTGATCACGCCCGACCGCTGGCTGAAGGACTTCGCCGAGGCCGGCTTCAAGGACGACGTGCGGCCCCTGATCCTGAAGGACAACGCGATGCGGCTGCTCGGGCTGGGCGGCGAAGCGACGAAGGCGGAGGCCCCGCCCGCGCCTCCCGTGTCGGCGCCGGGCGCCGCTGCGGCGCCCCGGCCCGAGCGCTGACGACGTCGATCAGGGCTTGACGGTCAGTCGGTTCTCGACCGACTTGACGCCCTCGATCCCCTTGGCGATCGTGACCGCCTTGTCGGCGTTGGCCTTGGTGTCGGCGCTGCCGTTGAGCGTGACGACGTTGTCCTTGGTGTCGACGTCGATCTTCAGC